>Ga0325414_1005488_pt1 | contig 13413 bp, 8 predicted proteins | sample PopdelMetagenome_8_FD_206183 | JGI IMG/M metagenome (GOLD analysis project Ga0325414, IMG submission 206183) | Populus deltoides microbial communities from Bellville, Georgia, United States - Leaf-PdKOR-R3 | ecosystem: Host-associated > Plants > Phyllosphere > Phylloplane/Leaf | place: USA...
AAATTCTAAAATATATATGATTTTGATAAGTATTAACTTAAAAGAACAATAATTCTTAAAAAAAAACAGGTTTTTGTAACAAAAAAGAAAGAAATAAACACATTAATAATAAAAAAGGAGTTTTGATTGGATACATTGTTCACTCTTTATTTTAAATCAATACAATTTTTCTAATTTCTAATTTAGTTTTCTTTATTTTTTATCCAAAAAACTTTATTGCCATTATAGAAAAGATATGTTTTTCCAATTAAAAAAAATAATATGAAAAGAGAATTTTAACTAAAAATATTTCTTTTCCCCGAGAATTCAAATAACTATCTTTATCATGAATACTTATTTTTATTTTAATACAATTAAATAAATAAATAAAACCATGTTACTAGGTTAAATATTTACACTTGCATTTATTTTTTTTTTTAAAAAAAAAACCCAACTGTTTAAGCCTTTAATTAGATTAACCATTCAATTTATTAATTCAAATATTTTTAATTCGTTTTTTTAAAAAAACAAACATCATCATTTCAATTTTCAATTTAAGAATTTTATGCTATCAAAACACAGGTCCACAGATTCATAGCTTTTTTTTTTCTTTTTTTTTTACATTACAACTTAGTTCGGAATGTTACCCGTAACTCGTTTGTATATCTAATATCTCGAACCAGTCCCCCATCTTTATAGCTTAATAGCAGTTTAGTTTGCTATTTATATAAATGTTAACTTTAGAATTCACAAGATTAATTGAAATGCATCATAAATTGATCTAAATATTCATGTTAATCTAAAAGAAATAGCAGTCTGGTTTGTCAGGTCTTACTTGTTATCCAATGAAGTCGATGGGAATATTCCAACCATACATGCACTTCATGGAACAAGCTAGCTAGCTTACACGGAGACAAAGAACAATGAAACTTGGCACATCCCACTTTTAGTAGTTTTGTTACCGTGTAATATTTATGATCGGTTATTTTTAAAAATATATCAGAATAATTTATTTAATTTTATTTTTAAAAATTATTTTTGATATCAATATATTAAAACAATACAAAACTATAAAAAAAATTAAAATAAACAAATAAAAAAATCTAATAACTCTTTTTAAAAATAAAAAGCAAACACTCCAGTGCAATCTTGATTAATAAACAAACCATCAAAGTGAAATTAATTGTTTCACTATTACACCATATCTTTTACATCCTTGTAAATGATCCTAAACACTACATATACAAGGAAGAAGAAGCTCAGATCAATGAGACAAGCGCTAATGGCAAGCCCCAAGGAAGGTTTTAGAACTGCATATGTGCAGGAATGCAATAATCATTGTTCCCATGCATGCCAATCATGGTCAACAACGTGGCCAACATAAATAATTTCAAAGAGGTAACCTCATATATCTCTTTATTCTTATCCAATTTAAAACCTTGATTCAACGCCATTAAAAAGTGGATAAACACGGCAAAAATAGATAGCACTATTGACATTGCATCTGATATAATAAATACTTTTAAAACAGCTTTTTTAGCTAGAATTGCAGTGCTTTTATTTGGACCTTGGTCGTTTTTGTAACTGCCAGGTAGGGTGAATGCTGCTGCAAATGTTACCGTTGCTATCAGCGCCGCAACAACTAGATGTGACTCTCTTGCTTTACTCAAAGCTTCCTCTTCCTCTTTGTTTTCCTCCTCATTCTGTCCTCTCACACGAACGTTAAGGTTGCCAAACGGTCCCTGCCAACATCTTCAACGGATTCAAAGATCTCTTTCTGCAAAATATTTTGGGTGAAATATGTAGATAATCCATCATTTTTAGCCAATTATCAACTTCCGAGCCCTTGTTTTTGCTTCCACTAACTAAGTGTGTTTGCAATCAAATCCTTTTTATAACTTTATATATTATAGATAATTAGCAGGTAACAAAGACTAAATTGGTTGAAAAACGGCATTTTTTTACATTAGCCAAATTATCCCCAAAAAGGAGATTACGATGTGGACTTTGAGTACAATTTTATATACTAATAATAGTTTCAATTACTCACGATCCTTTGTTTTGCACAAAGTAATCAATTTTATATACTAATAATAGTTTCAATTACTCACGATCCTTCGTTTTGCACAAAGTAATCAACTTTATATCATTCAAACGAAAAACTACTCATTTCATTCAATAATTAGTTTCCCAGTATATGTATGAATTACGGAGCCCCTGCATCGATTTTCTTCAGCAAAAGGGTTTTAATGGATCGCCACACACACACACACACATATTAATTATCACGACAGTTAAGTCATAGAGAGGATTACCTTTATCTCAGCAAAATTTATGAAGAGTAAGTCGTAGACCCTTAACTTTCGCTTATTAAGACCGAATATATCGCTTTCACATTCATCTCTATGTTCATCTAAAACACGTCTCCATTGCTTCTGCTTGTGCGCTAAAGCAGCAATTAGATGGAAGGGCGTGTTTCCTTTGTCATCCTTCTCGGTTTTAAGTCTTGCAAGTTCTGGAATCTCCAGACATTCCTCCAATACATTCCTTTTTTGACTGGCAACAGCATAGTGAAGCGCATTCCAACCTTTGTGATCAACTAGCTCACAACAAGCTGGACAACGAGAAACAATCTCTTTCACAACGTCTACATTGCCGTGAATAGCAGCAATGTGAAGAGCTGTTCTCTTCTTCTCTGTGTCAGCAATGTAGGCTGCCGACGGATAATAGTCTAGTATTTTTCTTGCTGTCCCTGAAACCAACAAAACAAGGAATATAGATTAGTTAATTATTTGATTTGAAAAGATGATAGGGCTGATCACTTACAATAATTAAATTCCATTTCTGAGTTTGCAGAATGCATTCATCTCAAGTGTTTTCCTTCAGGACCAACAGAGATTTCATATAGTCCACTCTCATATATGTATCTATTTGACAAATATAGGGAGATAAGGAATTCTTGTCTTGTATAAGTCGAAAGCGAGAATGAGAATCGTCACTTAGTATTTTAATTATTAAGAATCCTAACTTGTCTCAAATATCGGGCACGGGGACTAGTTGCGTAAAGGGAAGGTATTAACACCCCAAATACACCCTACCTAAAGTATGTTGTATTGTTTAATTGTCTGATATATGCTAATACGTTATTGCGTGTTGTAATTGTTGGGCTGTCTACAGTTTAAGAAAAATTCTCCTCGATAAGAAGATTCTTATCTTATTGGGTAAAAACCTAATCGTTCTAATATCTATAAAAGAACTATCTTTTTAATATCGGGAATACGTTTTATAAATTTGTAATCTCAAATACTATAATAAAACAAAATATTTTTTGGTTTTTTTTTTGAAATATTAGCCTAGTTCTCATGGCTTTAATAAAATGGTTATTAAAGTCAAGATGCATGCTAAACATATATTGTTTTAATTTTGTTATATGCAAATACGATACGATTTTTTTTTATCTTTAAGAGACTTGGCCGTATGCAAGAAAATAAGATATTTTTTTTATAATTTTTCTTTTTCTACATTTTGGAGAAAACCAAGTATTTTAGTATCGGATTTGTATCTTTACGGTATAAAAATACAAACTAATATTAAGCAAAATTTAGTAGAAAAATACACGGGAAAATCACAAATTTTTTGAAAGATTTTTGAAAATTTTTTTACTGGGTTGGCCCTGACCCAAAGCATTTTGGTCTAGGTCGGTGTTGTCTGGCCTAGTGAACAGTGGAGCAACTCTCCACTATTCACTTGCAGAACAGTGGAGGGCAACCAGAGAAGAAGAAGAAGAGGAAACTGACCTGGCGGCACTGGTGGCGGTGACGCTGTTGTCGCAGTGGACGGTTATGGTGGCAGACGGTGATTCTCCTTCTTTCTTTGATCCTGCGTGGCTTCCTCTTTCTATCTCTGTTTTTTCTTCTTCTATCTCTGATGATGATGGAGCTGCTGGATATGGCGGTGCTGCTAGTGTTTCTTCTAAACGAGGTGGTTGTGCAATGAGTTGTTGTGCCAATTGACGATTCTTCTTCTTCAGTGTTTTTTTCTTTTGTTCTATTTTATTCTCATTTCTCATGTCTGTCTTTTTTTCTGTTCTTTCCTCTCTATTTTCTCTATTCTTCATCCCTTCCCTCTCTTCTTTCTCTATATTTCTGCCCCCTTTACTCCTCTCTCTATTGGTATTTATAGGGGAAAAAGGGTGAGAGTTATTGCCCATGTCCAGTTATGGCACAGAGGTAGTAGGGTGGTCGGGCAGCTATTGGGCAGCTGCCCGCAGGGCTTGTCCTCTCTGTATTTTTGTCTAATGGCAGGTGAGGGGCGTGGGTTTTGTCAGGGTTTATGCAAGTGGGGAGAAAGAGAGAAAGCGAGAAAAAATACAGGGGAGCAAACCTCTTTTCCCCCTACCTATTTATGTGCAGGGGAAGCAGGAGAACAGTGTTGTTCAAAATGGCATTGTTTTAGTGTTTTTTTTTTAAGAAAACATAATGAATTTGGGAATAACCCAAAAGGAGGTTATGACAATTGCCCCCTCTTTACAATGCTTACGAAGCAAAGACTTTGCGTAGTACGTGTTGTAAAGATAAACAAAACTAAACTTTTGAAAATGATCTTCTCAAAGCTTGGTTGATCTGAAACTCTGTCTTTACAGCAATTCCCTTCAACTAGAAACTAATCATCAAAATCATGCACAACTTGGTTATTCTAAGATCCCGATCAGGCAATCTTCTAAATTCTATCTTTGGTTGGGTTAACCTAAAATCCCATCTGGCGATCTTTTTTAACCAGGATAAAACATTTATGTGTAACTCGATCAACCTGAAATCATGCCTGACGACTCCATGTAACCAAATCTAAAATTTATATGGATGGTTAGGTTAACCTGAGATCCCTTATGGTGATCCCCTTTAACCAGAACCAAAATCGATGTGTTTGCAGTTGGGTTAACAAGAGATCTTATCTAGCAATCCCCTTTATTCAGAACCAAAGTTTGTGTATAGCTCGATCAACCTGAAATCCCATCTGGCGATTCCCTTTAACCAAAGCTAAAATTCTATGTGTGGTAGTTAACCTGAAATCCTTTCTGGCAATCTCCTTTAACCAAAATCTATTTTGTGGCTTGGTCAATCTAAGATTCTATTTGGCGATCCCCTTTAATTAGAACCACAGTCAGTGCATACCTTGGTCAACCTGAAATCCCATCTAGTGACTCCCTTCAACCAAAGCTGAAATTTATGCGTGGTTGGGTTAACCTGAGATCCCATCTGGCGACATCCTTTAACCAGAACCAAAGTTTGTTTATGTATGGCTCGATCAACCTGAAATCCCTTTTAGCGACTCCCTTTAACCAAAGCTCAAATTTTGTGTGTGGTTGGGTTAACCTAAGATCCCTTCAAGTGATCTCCTTTAACCAAAATTATAATCTATCTATATGTAGCTTGGTCAACCTGAAATCTCATCTAACAACTCTCTTTAACCAAAGCTGAATCGGTATGGTCAAGCTAACCTGAGATCCCATCTGACGACCATCTTTATCCAAAACCAAAGAAAATATGTGTGTGGTCTCATTGTAATGGGTGACTTACCCAAGTAGAAAAAAAAGTGAAGGTTTTGAAAGTGATCTTATTGTAATGGGTGACCTACCTAAGTGGAAAAAAGAAAGAGTGGTCTCATTATAATGGGTGACTTACCCAAGTGGAAGAATGGTCACATTGTAATGGGTGACCTACCTAGGTAAAAAAAACATGGAGAATGGTCTCGTTGTAATGGGTGACCTCCTTAGAAAAAAATGATTGTCTCATTGTAATGGGTGACCTACCCAGGTAAAAATAAACATAGAGAATGGTCTCATTATAACGGGTGACTTACCCAAAAAAATGATGGTCTCATTGTAATGAGTGACCTACCCAAGTAAAAAAAGGGAAGAGTGGTCTCATTGTAATGGGTGGTCTATCCAGGTGGAAGCATGGTCTCATTATAATGGGTGACCTACCCAGGTAAAAATAATATATGGAGAATGGTGTCATTGTAATGGGTGACTTACCCAAGTAGAAAAAGGGAAGAGTGGTCTCATTGTAAGGTGAAAGATGATTTCATTGTAATGGGTAACCTACCCAGATAGAAAAAAAGTAAAAAAAGGGCAAGTGGAAGATGGTCTCATTTTAATGGGTGACCTACCCAGGTGAAAAATATGAAAAACGGTCACATTGTAATGGGTGACCTGCCAAAATGGAAGAAAAATTGGTCTCATTGTAATGGGTGACCTACTAAAATGGAAAAAAATGTAAAAAACAGTCTCGTTGTAATGGGTGTATCCAGGTAAAAAAAATGTAAAAAACTATCTCGTTTTAATGGGTGACCTACCCAGGTGGAAGAGGGAAAGAGTGGTCTTATTGTAATGGGTGACCTACCCAGATGGAAATTTTTTTGCAGAGACAACAAGATAAGGCTCAAAGGGACATGAGGGCTCAAAAGCGCACTCGAAAAGAGGTAAGGTTAGAAAACGCACTACCCAAGAGATGAGGCTTTAAAGGTGCACTTGAAAAGAAGTCACAAGACGCACTACCCAAAAGATGATGGTGATACACCGATCTGTCAATGTTAAAGGCAATGCATTATGATCAATATGCATGTATGCTTACTTGAGAAATATAGGTCCCTTTTTCTTCATAGAGTCTTCCTTTTCTCAAAAGTATAAGTCTTGGCAGCAAACTTTAATGGCCTTTTTGCTCTTGCTTACTCAAGTCTCATCTTGTGATTTTGACCTCTAAAAAGAGCTTGATATCAACATACTTTTTTGTTCTCCAGCCTTTATCTAAAAGTTCGTCAACTTTGCCCCACATTTTATTTTCTTAAAAGGGGACTCATGGAGCCAGGCCTACCATGTGTGTTTAGATCGCCCCCCAGCTTGATCATGCCTTTAAGTGTTCAATTTAGGTTTTCTTTGAGGATAAGACTATGTGAAAAAAGGTTTGGGTTATTTACAAAGAGTTGTTTCCATGCAAAACTTTTGGAATTTCAAAGCTATTCCAAACACGAAAATCATTTCGACATCGATCTAAAGCAAACTCGTTCTTGAAGAAATTCAAGTGATTTCTATGGACAGGTTTTCATAAGTGATGAAAGAATCTTTGTTATACTTTTGGTGAAAATGCATTGTGATGCTGTATTAGTCAAAAATGGTTCCAAATTCAATCTGAGGGTTTCAAAGAACTAGTCTTCAAAGCATTCATTTTATTTGCATGAATAATAAAACTTGTTTTGCATGGGAAAGCATTGTCTACCGATCCAGATTGCTTGCTTTTGATATAAAAAAAAAGGGCTTGATTAGGCACGTAACACAGGTTTGGGCTCTTGGTTATAAAGAAAATGATATTTGCAAGCTAAAAAGATGTTTAAGGGATTTCAAGACTAAGGATCATTGGTGCTTATTTCCCGACCTCATTTTTTGGTTCATAGATTTTCTAAATCTTAGAACTAATTTGCAAAATGATCTATCATGCCCCCTAGTGTTGGACTTGGGCTCTTCATTTGTTTTTTCTCTCTCTTAACTTAGTTGAGCATCATCATATCAGTTATTTTTATGGAAAGCTTAAATCTTTTGGACCTTTTGGTTTGTTTTTCTTCATGCCTTCAGCTTTGTTTGGGCACCTTTGATCATTGACAATTTTCTTTTATGCCCCTCAATGTTGTTTGGGCACTTTCAATCGTCAAGGTTTTTTCTATATCTCTCGCACTTGCCTCCAATATAGGATGTGATCCTAGCCAATGTTATTTTAAAAAAACTTTACTAGGCTTAAAAGGGGACTGCAAAGGATATATTTTAGCCTCATGAAAGGATTATCGAAGATGACCTTTCTTTATTCAAACGCATGTGTTTAGGATCAATAAGTCTTGCTTTCATGTGAGTATGCAAAATCCTTTCTCATTATTCATTCAAATGAAACTCGACTTTGGAGTCACCTCATGGTGTTCTTGTTTTTTGTTTTTTTTTGTCAGGTATTTTAGGTATATGGTTACTTTTCTAAAGAATCACTTGAATTTCTAGAACTCATTTGTTTTGGACAAACACCAATATGATTTTTGTTTTTATACTAAACTTTGAATTCCCAAAAAACATTGTGAACATGTGAGATCATGCATAGTTTTTGAAGAAAAGGGAAACACATCAAAGGATTCTTGGTGTAGTGATTTTGTGAGTAAAGGTTATGCTCAATGTGTTATTTACATTAAAAAAACAACATAAATGAAAGCATATTATGAACACAGGAAAACACATGATCTTATTAACCAAACAAGGCTTGTGAATAAAGAAAGTCTTATGGCGTGAGCAAATTCTTGACAAGACTAAAAGAGGTTGAAATCAAAATAAAAAAAAAACTTTGCAGGCATGATCAAACAAAGGTAGTCATTCTTTGGACATAACATGAATAGACTCCATTCTCCAACTTTGGTAAAATTCCCCTTCGGTCAGCCTGCCACAAAAGTTTTTGTAGAAAGGCTAGATTGTGTTGAGGCTATTAACCATGTTCGCCCATTATTTCTTCAGAATGAGCTGTTGTTGGGGTTTGAACAAAGATGATAGGTCAGTTGAAAAGAACTTCACTAGAGGTATTTCCAGTGTTTGCTCGAGTAAGCTAGTGAGGCAAAACACACTTGTCTTTAGAGACTCCAACTTTTTTTGAAAATGAATGTCACAGTGAGCATGCTCCTCATCTTCCATGTATTTTGCTTGAAGTCGGGTGTTGTAGACTCTTGGAGGACCTATATTTCAACCTAATGCATGTATGTATGTTATTTACAAATGAATTGATGTATGTGTACGAATGCAAATGTATGTACATGCATGTTAGGGAGCTCATACTCTAAGGATAGGTTTTGGGCCATTATATGATGAGTGGCTTTCTTCCTGGTCTCAAAAGGGTCTCTTGCTGTCCAATGATCACCCTCGTGAAGGCAATATAGGAGTTCAGTAGGTAGTGGGATGACATGTGCACTAATCATTACCCGTCTAAGCACTTAGCGAAGAGTTGGGGTTTACACAAATTTAAACCTTGACTAAAAGTCGTAAGGTAAGCTGTTAGTCCCCCACTTAACTTAAAGTGTTTTAATATAAATTCCCCTAAAATGTGAATGATGTATAAAGTAATTTTATACAATGCATGAACAAATATGTACACTATTAAAATGTATGAGCAAATGAGAAAATGCATATTAACAATAATACACAAACCAAACAATAAAACACGATAATCAGACAAAAACAAAGCTTAGTCCACAAGGTCCCTAGTGGAGTCGTCATTCTGTAGCACGTGTGCGGCGTCGCGACAATCATCCACTCTCATAGATGTATCTATTTGGCAAATGTAGGGGGACAAGGAATTCTTGTCTTATATTAGTGGAAAGCGGGAATGGGAGTTGCCACCTATTATTTTGGTCACTAGGAACCCTAACTGGTTTCAAAAATCGGGAACGAGGACTGGTTGCATAAAGGGAAGGTATTAGCACCTCAAATACGTCCTACCTAAGATAAGTTGCATTGTTTGATTGTCTAATATATGCTAAGGTGTTATTGCATGTTCAAATTGTTGGTTTGTCTACGGTTTAAGAAAAATTCTTCTCGTTAAGGAGATTTTTATCTTATCGAGTAAAAATCTAATTGTTCTAATATCTATAAAAGAACTATCTTTTTAATATCAAAATACGTTTTACGTATAAATTCATAATCGCAAATACTAAAACAAAACAAAATATTTTTTGGGTTTTTTTTTTTGAAATATTGGCCTAGTTCTCATGGCTTCAATAAACTAGTTATTAAAGTTAAGATGCATGCTAAACATTTTTTTTTTAATTTGTTATATGCAAATGCGATATGATTTTTTTTTATCTTTAAGAGACATAGTCGTATGCAAGAAAACAAGATATTTTTCTTATAATTTTCTTTTTTCAATATTTTGGAGAAAACCGTGTATTTTAGTACCGGATTTGTATCTTTACAATATAAAAATACAAACCAATATTAATGAAAATTCAGTAGAAAAATATGCAATAAAATCATAAAATTTTTGAAAGATTTTTGGATTTTTTTATTGGGCCGGACCCAGCCCAAAGCATTTTGGTCTAGGTCGGTGTTGTCCGGCCAAGTGAACAGTGGAGCAGCTCTCAACTGTTCACATGCAATGTGAACATTTGACACGACCAAAAGATTGGTGTCTTCTCCCAAATGTAGAAGTGTCGAAGTAATAAATAACCCGGCAAGACCGGGGTCGAACCACAGGGAGGTTAATTGTATAAACTACAAATAAAGAAATAGATAATAATAGAAAAGGGGTTGAAGAGAGCTTTGAGATGTGATATTGATGTAAGGATTTAAACAAATATAAAACAATTGTCAAGGTTAGAGGATCCACTAATGGTATTTCAAACAAGTATAGTATAAACTCTTTTTATTACTCAACTGGAAACCACACACAAAGGAGGTTCCAATCAGATTATAAATTATTAACATGATTACATTAGTTATCTTATTCGAATAATGCTAATACTTGTAAATGTTGTTAGGTATTCATGATTATAACTTATGTTAACAACAAATCAAGTTTATTTCATAGCACAGGTGTCGGTTATACCATACGGTTGGGCTATGAAAGTGCCAAGTATTTGTTGTACCAAGGGTTATACAACATAAATCTAGATTAACCATTTGACAAACAAAGTATTAAGAGTGAATAAGATAACAAATACAAAACATGTTAGTATCAAACATTAAAGTCCATGTTGAGTTTATACTATACTTATTCTTATACCATTAGTGTAACCCACTTGACATAATAAACTTAACTAAATATAATGAAATAGAGAAACATAAATAAAGAAGAGAGGAACATAAATAAGATATAAGTTAACTAAGTAAAGGAAAGGAAAGGAAAAGCATAAACAAGAGATTAATGAAAGCAAAACTTAAACATTACAAAAATATAAAGAAAGAGAGCAAGAACATGATCTTGATCTGAAAACCAAGATGCCTAAATGCATGGCAAATACCTCCTTTTATATGCTAAAATTTGAAACTATTGATTTGATGACTAATTGTTTAGTGGGTGTCCACCTCTTGACTTTGGTAACAATACTTATCTTCTTGTCTGCAGAAACTGTCATTGCTAACAGCAGAATTTGAATAGATAGTCTCATGAAAGTTCTGGAAAATTGTCTCAGCTTTCCAACAAAACAAGAATGAGGTCATTTGGACTTCTAGAACTCGAGATATGAGTTGAACACTGAACAGTGTCTGGGCTGCAAGACAGATTTTGACTTCTCTTTTGTTGCTACCATTTGAACTTGAAAATAGCACTTTTAAATCTTGGACTCTCATGAAATTTTTAGACCTATATCTTAGCTTTCTATCCATGTAAACCAAACCTAAATCCAAGTTCTACAGCTCCAATTATGATCCAATAACCGAATGGTGTTCCAGTTTGGACTGAACCAGTATCTCTTTTTCTAAGCTTAGCCCTCTCTTTGTCTTCTCAATTTCAGTAGTTAAACTCATCAATCAATCATTTCATTTATGTAATGGGCCTACATTTAAGATGAACATTTACCATAAATTAAAGGTATCTTATATTATTAGACATGTTATTATAAAACATGTTTTGGTTAAGGAGTTATTGATACTTCAAGTGCAAAATGATGATATAAAACCTTGATAAAAATACACTTTTAAGTACTAATCAACAGTGGAGAGTGAATTGACCTGGCGACCGGAGAAGAAGCAGGAGAAGGAAATTGACCTGGCGACGCTGGTGACTCACAATGCTGGTGGTGGTGGTGGTGGTGTCGCGGTGGACAGTTGTGGTGGTAGACAGTGGTTCTCCTTCTTTCTTTGTTTCTGTGTGGCTTCCTCTTTCTATCTCTGTCTTTGCTTCTTCTATCTCTCACAATGGAGGAGCTGCTAGATATAGCAGTGCTGCTGGTGTTTCTTTAGAACAATGGTGCATGACATGTGGGCATTCTCGTTACAAACCTAAAACTGGCATGGGAAAGACTCTTGTTACATATAAGAAACTTAGATACTTCCAATCACAACCTAGATTGTAGAGGTTATTCATGTCACCAAGAATTGCGGGGAACATGACATGACACCAATCACATAATGCGGTTGATGGAGTGATGGTGCATCCGTCTTACGACGAAGCATGGAAACACTTTAACAGTGTACATCCTCACTTTTCACCTGAATCAAGGAACATGCATCTTGGGTTGTGTAAACCCCAGGAAAAATAAATAAATAAATAAAGGTTGCTTAAATTGCAAACTAGCTACATGAGAAATAAAAGTGAAGAAATTCATGCATATGGTAAAATAAAAACAAGAATTCAGAAATTTTTTAATATAAATTTTCAGGCGAAATAATTCAAGACATTATAAATAAACCCGGTAATGTTGAGGGTTTGATTTAATTGAAGAGAATAATACACTTAAAGGAAATGGGGCCTAAATGCAAATAAGAGAAATTATAGAGTATAAATACTCTTCTCCTTATCAAAAATCTACGGGAACCATAAGGAAAGAAAATAGGGAGTTTTGTATATATTCTTGCAAAATCAAAAGAGAAACACTAAAATTTCAAGAACCCATCTATAATTAAGAGTTTATAGATGGAATAAACACTTGTGAGCAAAGGATTAACAAGAAAAATTAAATAAGAAGAGAAAAATGAGGGTCAGCTATCATTAGAAAAGAAATGAGGGAGTTGAAAATCTTTAATTGGTTGAAGATCAAAATCTTAATTCGTACCAGGTAAGGTGTTCTAAACATGATCTTAAAATTCATTTCAAATTCAATAATGAATTGATGCCTTGTATTGAATTATAAGTTAGGGTTCTTAGACATGAATTGGGGGGAAAGTATTTGTTGTTAAAATTAAGTTAATCCATGTGTGGTATGTGATAGGGGGTGTGAAACCCAAATAATTTGCCAAGAAAATATAGTTTGTGATAGTATTGTGTGAAGGGAAGGGGGTGACGAATCTAAACAGACTTGTCTCCTGACTTTCGATGAGATTTCAGGTAGGAGGATGAGGGAATTAGGATCGGGTTCCTTAATAGAAATTGTAATTTTGGATATTAGTTAACCAAGAAAACTGGTCTTGTTTAATTTGGAGTTGTAGAACTCTAGTTATTGGTCACCAACCAATACTGAGTCGTGACTAATTCTGTAGGGCAATAAGACTGATTAGTTGATGAGCAATTTTGACTATCTTGGAGGTAGAACTGGGTTCTTCTTCCTTCAGATAACTTGTAGCCTCGTGTCTTAGCTTTCAAACAAGATCAATCTCACTTGAAATGGAGTTCTAGAACTCTGGATATAGTTAAAAATCTGAGGAGTGTTTAGACAGTCACAGTTCAATGTCTAGACAGTAACAGTTCAATGTCTAGACAGTAA
>Ga0325414_1005489_pt1 | contig 13413 bp, 9 predicted proteins | sample PopdelMetagenome_8_FD_206183 | JGI IMG/M metagenome (GOLD analysis project Ga0325414, IMG submission 206183) | Populus deltoides microbial communities from Bellville, Georgia, United States - Leaf-PdKOR-R3 | ecosystem: Host-associated > Plants > Phyllosphere > Phylloplane/Leaf | place: USA...
GTAGGAGGAGGACTGCTGGGTAGATTCCAAAAACAAAGCTGTCGGGGTATATTGGAATTAAATTTTAAGGTTAGATGTCTTGATTGCAAGAACAGTTTTTTAGCTCATAGCACCTGCAGAAGCATCAGGCCCAGGTTAGATTAGCATATCAGATCATAAAAAGGATTAGATCTTTAGATTACCATATCAATCTAATTACTAAATTAGTATAGAATGTGATACCCACAGATTCAATCACCATGAGGAGGAGGTCACGTGACACTCCCTTTCAATGACAAAAATGGGCACGTGTCAGTTTTGCCAAAAACCCTAGATCTTTCATTTTTTGCTTGCATAATTTTTTAAAAATTATTTTTTTTATTTTAAATTAATTATTTTTACTGTTTTCGTATTGATTTAATATTCTAGTATAAAATATAAATTAAAAAAATATTATTTTAATATATTTTTAATTAAAAAATAATCATATCTGCAGTTCTGCACATTAATTAGCCACCCTAGCGGCCCCACTACAAGGTGAGGCTTCCATGACCACAAATTAGGCATTAACTAGCCACCTGAGTGGCCCTTGTCACGGCCTCGTGGTCACCGTCATGGTCGGCCTATGTTGCTTATTAACTAGGAGAAATATATAGCAGTTGCAGGTAGGTAGATGACGGTGGCTTTGAAGTCAAAACTTGTTCAGTCTGTCTCATTTCATTGGAAGAGCGTACCTGGCTCATGGGCGAGAGAGGATCTACACCGCAATTGCTTTTTGGGTGTAAGAGTTGGGGTAAAATATCTTCATGCCCTTGTAGATTCAACAACATTCCACTTTGGTCCTTGTAGTTTAATTTAAATCATGTGGTTTCCAAGAATTCCCATTGTGGTCAAGTAGCTAATGATGAGCCCTCCTTTGTGAATTCATTTTTTTGAGATTTAAGATTTTTTTTGTGGGATATTCTTGACTTATGCATAGGAGCTCGGAAGGAAAAGAAGGGAGAAGATATGAAAAGGCTGAGGGCAAAAGGAAGGGAAGGTGGGCATTTTGTCAGGTAGTAGCTAGATATACATGATGGATATAGGCCAGGGCTTGAACTTTTTCAAAACTACATGATTAAAATTGGCAAGTTCAAACTACATGGGTTGAAATGGAATGTCGATAAATCTTTAGGGGCTAAAATAAACATTCCCCTTGGTACTAGCAGGAAAAAAATCACCAAAAACAGAGGATTGATCACCTAGAAGAATCCCAACAAAACATCTTCCAAAAGAGAAGGCAAGGTGGTGTGGGGCCTTACATGCTTGGAAATGGACAATCTTTTTGGTTAAAAAACTTGAAGGTACAGCTGATTCTTGATGCTGTGCTTGTCTACAAGCAACAAGATCTTGTTCAGCAATGAGCTAGGGCACAATCAAGAGCACAAACTTAATGAAACTTCAAGAAGTGAGATTTGAATCCTATTGTTAAAATAACAAGTACATGGCAGGCATGTGAATTCCCAATCTAGCTTTGTTACTTGAAGCAATCAGCCACTATTTATTATGTTCCATAAAATTATACTCTTCTTGCATGATCTTTAATTTGCTGATTGCTTGATTAATTAATTCACTAATCAGATTTTGTTTGTCTACTTCTTGTTTGTTAATTCTTCTGTAAAGATACGCAAGAAGAGGCAGCGGCGGCATATGACATGGCAGCAATAGAATATAGAGGAGCAAATGCTGTGACCAATTTTGATGCAGGCAATTATATAGAACGGATGAGGGAGAAAGGCATCCCTATAGACCAAATCCTCCAAGAACAACAACAACAACAACTTGGTAACAACTCGATTGATCCCGGCATAGAAGTAGAAGCAGGAGTTGAACAACCATCACCGCAACAACAAGAGGAACAAGAGCAAAAGGTAGCTCCGTCGTTGCAAGTTCAATGCACACAGCTAGATTCAAGCTTGGATGGCGCATCTCCCATGGTTATTACGGACACCATCGAAGAGCACGAGCAAGCATGGAGCTTTTGTATGGATTCAGGATGGAACCTCGCAATGCTTGATCTTCCATTCGAAAATTCTTGCGAGCTGCCGGACTTGTTCAATCATACAGGGTTCGAAGACAACATTGACTTGATGTTTGATGCATGTTGCTATGGAAACTAATAGCACAGGAGGGGTTGAAGAGGTTGGTGTTGCAAGGAGCATGGAGGGGAAGGACAGGTTGTTGTCTGACTCTGTTTCAAGTTCACCAACTTGCTCAACGACCACCTCAGTTTCTTGTAACTATTATGTTTGGATTTTTTTTTGGACTTTGGAGGCCGAGGATTGTTGAAGTTTGTTTAGATTTTGTCCTGTTGGGTTTTGTTTAGGTGGATGCGAATAAAAAGGCCTGAAAGATCCCTATTGTTTTTTTTGTTTTTCCTTCCATGTTTGTTTTTTTTTTAAAAAAAACTAGTTAGATGATCTGTGCGATGCTACGGAAAAAAAATTAACAAGTTATCCTAGAATTAATTGGGCTAATTTGTTAAACCCGAGATCTGTGTCATAAAAGTCTGATAATTAAATAGAAAAAATTTAATATTAAAAAAATAAATTAAAAATAATAATTAAAAAAGAAAAAAGCTAGAAAAAAACTAAAGGCATCAGCTTTTTCACTGTAAACTGCACTGTGCAGTTCATAATAAAATGCTTAAAAAGGAAAAGAAAAGGGGGAAAAAACAAAGGCATACCCACAGGTTAATTTTTTTTTCTTGCATAAAAAATATAAAAATGGCTAAGATCTAAGAGTGTTGGGTTTATCTGCAAAGATATATTCAAAAGCCTTGGGTCTAACTGCAACGCTTGACCCAAGAGTAATATTTATAATATTAATAATAATATTAAACTTACATGACTCAAGTTTAAGTGAGTCTGGCTGCAACACCAGATCTAAGAGCCTTGGATGTTGGTCTGGTTGTAAGATCGTGTCATAAAAATATGATAATTAAATATATTAATTAAAAAGAAAAAAAACCAACATGAAGAAAAAAATTAATGAAGAAAAAGAAAAAAAAATCTGAATTAACTGGGTTAACCTTTCAAACCAGGTTAACCCATCAAACTTGGGATTCATGTCATGAAAGTTTGATAACTAAATAAAAAAAAGTTGATGGGTTAACCAAGAATTAACTCAGTTAACCCATAAAACCAGGTTAACCAGTCAAACCCGGGATATGTGTCATGAAAGTCTAATAATTAAATAGAAAGAAATTTAACATTAACAAACTAAATTAAACAAAAAAAATAATTAAAAAGAAAAAAAAACTTCGGGTTACCTTGTCGAACCAGATTAACTCGTTAAACCCAGGATCCATGTCATAAAAGTTTGATAACTAAATAAAAAAAATTAACATTAACAAAAGAAAAAAACAAATAAAAATGGACGGGTTAACCTAGAATTAACTGGGTTAACCCGTAAAACCAGGTTAACCTGTCAGACCTGAGATATGTGTCATGAAAGTTTGATAACTAAATAGAAAGAAATTTAACGTTAACAAACTAAAGTAAACAAAAAAAATTAATTAAAAAGAAAAAAAACAAAAAAAAAACTTCTTGTTAACTTGTCAAACCAGATTAACCTATTAAACCTGGGATCCTTGTCATGAAAGTCTGATAACTAAATAAAAAAATTTAACATTAACAAAATAAAAAAACAAAAAAAAATGGACGGGTTAATCTAGAATTAACTGGGTTAACCCATGAAACCAAGTTAACCCGTGAAACCTGAGATATTTGTGATGAAAGTCTGATAACTAAATAGAAAGAAATTTAACATTAACAAAACTAAAGTAAACGAAAAAAATTAATTAAAAAGAAAAAAATTCGGGTTAACTCGTGAAACCAAGTTAACCTATTAAACCCGGGATCAATGTCATAAAAGTCTGATAGCTAAATTAAAAAAAATATTAACATTAACAAACTAAATTAAACAAAAAAAATTTATTAAAAGAAAAAAAACAAAGAAATAAAAAAAATCTAAAGGCATCAAAAAAGAAAAAATAAAAAAAATAAAAAAAATAGCTTAAACTAAATTAAACAAAACAAAATTTATTAAAAGAAAAAAAAACAAACAAAGAAAGAAAAAAGCTAAAGGTATCAAAAAAGAAAAAATAAAAAAATGAAGAAAAATAGCTTTAAAAAAAATTAAAAAACAAAAAAAAAGAAAAAAGAAGAAACAGTTCAGCCTTTCACTGTGGATTGCTACAGTGAAAGACTGAGCAATTTTAGTATATTTTTAATATGAATCAAAAAGTTCAATAATTTTTGTTTTCCCTTTTAATTGGCGGGTATTGCCGTGTTTGTTTTTAAATTATTAATTTTTTAAAAAATTTTAAATTAATTTTTAATATTTTTTATTATTTATTTTGATGTGTTAATGTAAAAAATAATAATAAAAATATTATTTTAATATATTTTTAAATAAATATGACTTTCATAAAACGATTTTACTATATTCCTAAACTAAACTGATTCATGGTTGGCTTACCTGCAAAGCCACACAAAAGATAGAGAGTATAGTATTTTTGGACAGGGTTTGAAATTGTGGTAACAAATATTTTTTAAAGTGTTTTTTATTTTAAAATATATAAAAATAATATTTTTTTATTTTTAATATCAACAAATGCAAATGATACAAAATTATAAAAAAATAATTTAAAATTAAAAAAATTAAAAAGCTTTCAAAAGTATTTTTTAAATAAAAAACAAACAGATGAAAAATTGAATAAGTTTTATCAAATTTGGATGGTTGGAGTTTGAAAGAGGTATAAACCATGATAAATATTATGTTTTCAAAGGAAATGAGATTTATAATTTATCTTTATAAAAGATAATTTTAGTTGGGCTAGTTAAATCTTTAAATAATATTTTTTTAATATATCATTTTTTATAAACAAGATAAATGAAAATCCTCGTTGAAAAACTGAAGAAAAACTGAAAATCCCATGGGCCTGGCTTGTACCCTTGACAAACACCCAAAATCCACATTTCTAACCACCTCTAAAAAAGGAAAGAAAAAATAAAAATTTCCATATTTGTAACTGTCAGAATATAATTTTGTAAATATTAAAATAGGAAAGGGTGAAAATGTGAAACTGATAAACCAAAAAGGCTTGAAGTAAAAATTAATAACAACAAGAATTGAAGGGTTACTAATGCTCCAAGAAATCAGAAACCAGTACTCTTCAAAACAGAAAAACCCAAAAGACAAAATTTTTATGCAAAAACCCTAACAAAAGAGAGAGGTAAAGAAGATTTGGGAAGTGGGTGTTTGTTAAAAAGAGGTTTTATTAGCTTAATTCACTCTATCACCCTTTTAAAGGTCAGTTTCATTTTATTTATGAAGACCCCATTTTTTATGTTGAAGTTTATGGCTTTCATTTCGATAAAGTTTGAAACTTTATTGATTTTTGTCAATGATTTTGTGGTTTTTTTTTTTAAAATGAGAACTGAATTTATTGTGGTTACTGGGTTTTTGTTTACTTGAATTTTGATATGTAAAACATAATACACTCTGCACATTTGCTTGGGGTGGTTTTGCTCTTATAATTCTGTTGTTTTCGTTGTTTTTTTGATGGGTTTGTTAATTTTTGCTCTTATTCTTGATAAAACTATGTTGTGCTGGGATAGTAATTAGGCAGTGCCTGGTTACATGGTAGTGACAATGGCAGTGAAAGAATGAAGGAGAAACAAGAAAGCTGCTATATGCTTTATTTTTTCAAGTGACTTTTGCTTGAAGTGTGAATAAAGGCAAAATCTTTAGTTTTCTTGTTATATGTATTTTTTCTACCATGCAATAGCCACCTTTTGTTTTTGTTACAATTCTTGCTTGCAATTAGACATGTTCAGTAATCTTCATGGATTAGTGTTTTGAACTGGTTACTTTGGTTTAATTCTGATAAGAGAGATTATTCAGGCTGTTTGTACTGCCGATAAAGTTGGAATAAACATGAAGAATTGGTTCTAGTCACGCAGAGAGAACAAAATCTGCATTCACGCTACACCTATGGATGGTGAGGTGGTAGACGTGGAAGTCAGGGAAGGGAATAATCACTTGGCAGTGATTGCTGACCCGAATGAGACTGAGAAACAGAATACAACCGGGAATTATACGGAAGCAGCAGTTAGAAATCAGGATGATGATGGAATTGCTTTACCGCATGTCGGCATGGAATTTGAATCAGAAGATGCTGCAAAGACATTTTATGATACCTATGCTAAGCGTATGGGATTTAGCACCCATGTTGGTCAGTTTACACGTAGTAGGCCTGATGGGCCAATCGTGACTTGGGAGTTTGCTTGTTCCAAGGAGGTTTTCAAAAGGAAGAATATTGAGAGCTGCAATGCCGTGCTTAGGATAGTGAGGAAAGATTCACATTCAGACAATTGGGCTGTGACAAAGTTTGTTGAGGAACATAACCACTCTCTGGGGACTCCTGGTAAGGTCCTTCGACCACGCAGGCATTTTGCTGGTGCTACAAAAAACATGGCTGAAACGCTGGATGCCACTAATGATGTTTATGTTTCAACAGATGGAAGCCACGTGCCTCATGAACCAAACCATGTTAGGAATGCCTTCCCTGTAGAACCTAATAATCTAGTCAGAAATGTTGCACCTCTGCCTGCAACTTATTTCAGGGCTCCTGGCGGGAGGAAATCCCTTGGAAGAGATGCTCACAGTCTCCTGAACTATTTCAAGAAGATGCAAGCTGAGAACCCTGGCTTCTATTATGCAATACAACTTGATGATGAGAACCGCATGACTAATGTCTTCTGGGCTGATGCAAGATCAAGGATTGCTTATAGTCACTTTGGCGATGCAGTTGTTTTTGACACGATGTATAGACCAAATCAATATCAAGTGCCTTTTGCTCCTTTTACAGGCATGAATCATCATGGTCAGATGGTATTGTTTGGTTGTGCATTGCTTCTAGATGAGTCCGAGTCTTCCTTTACTTGGTTATTTAGGACATGGTTATCTGCAATGAATGGCCAGCCTCCTGTTTCTTTCACCACAGACCAAGATAGAGCCATACACATGGCTGTTGCGCAGGTATTTCCAGAAACTCGTCACTGTATTTGCAAGTGGCACATCTTGAGAGAAGGCCAAGATAGGTTGGCTCATATATATCTCGCTCATCCTTCCTTCTATGGAGAGCTTTATAGCTGCATTAACTTTTCTGAGACAATTGAGGATTTTGAATCATCATGGGCCTCTCTCCTTGAAAAATACGACCTCCAAAGGATTGAGTGGCTTCAAGCTGTGTACAATGCTCGCCAACAGTGGGCACCGGTTTATTTTCGTAACACTTTCTTTGCTGCCCTTTCTTCAAATCATGGTATCAGCTCCCTCTTTGATGGGTATGTGAATCAGCAGACCACAATACCTTTGTTCTTTAAACAATATGAACTCGTGCTTGAACATTCTCTGGAAAAGGAAATAGAAGCAGACTATGATACAATTTGCACCACTCCTGTACTCAAGACACCATCGCCAATGGAACAACAAGCTGCAAACCTTTATACCAAGAAAGTGTTCACAAAGTTTCAGGAAGAACTAGTTGAAACTTTTGTGTATACAGCAAATAAGATTGAACAAGACGGGATGGCCACTAAATACAGGGTTGCAAAATATGAGCATGATGACAAGGCATACATAGTGATGTTGAATATATCTGAGATGCAAGCGAGTTGTAGCTGCCAGATGTTTGAATATTGTGGCATTCTCTGTAGACATATACTAACTGTCTTCACTGTAACAAACATTCTTACCCTCCCATCTCACTACCTATTGAAGCGATGGACTAGGAATGCAAAATCTTGGATTGGATCAGAGGAACAGAGTGCGGATTCACAAGGTCTTGATACTCTGACCTCTCGCTTTAACAATTTGTGCCTTGAAGCTATTAAATATGCAGAGGAAGGAGCAATTGCCATTGAGACTTATAATGCAGCAATCAGCAATTTAAAAGAGGGTGGAACAAAGATTGCTTCTGTGAAGAAAAGTGTTGCAAAAGTCACACCTTATAGATCACATTTTAGTGGAAATAGTCAAGAAGAAAATAACAAGAAAACCCCTACTGCTCCTCATGAAATGATCCCGTCATTGTGGCCTTGGCAGGATGCTATGCCACCTCGGTTTAATCTTAATGATGGGGGAGTACCTTGTGCAGATTTGAATCAGCCCAGCATGGCTCCTGTATCTATTCACCGTGATGGTGGTCCAACTGATAACTCGGTATGCAGCAGAACCTATGTTTTTAATGTCTAATCATTGTCATAAAAGTATACTATTTGAGGTCATAGAAATTTTTCCTTACAAGCATCTGAACATAGTTTGTGATTTTATCATTGAAATAATGCAGGTGGTTCTCACTTATTTTAAGTCCATGACTTGGGTCATTGAAAACAAGACTTTGACACCAGCTGGTAAAGTAGCTGTCATCAACTTGAAGGTACGTAGTCTTTTCTTTTACTGAGCCGTTGACTTTTGTAAACCTAGTCTTACATTATTTTTCAGAAATTTTCATTAGCTAGTTACACGTTATTTGCTAGAAATTTATGCCAATTGTGTTATTTGAAAGCACCAGCTTCCTCTGCACAGAGCTTGCATACTATTAATATCACAGCTGTTGCTATGTCCAATGAAATTTTAACTGTTAACTAGTTCATTTTGGTCCCTCATATGCTCGCAAATTAATTAAGCATGGATGCTAGCTAATGAGCATATTGTGATACATTCATTTTATTATTCTAGCATTTTCAGTTTCATTTGTGCATGTTATAAATTATCAATTGTTTCCCTTGCCCTTGCTCTAGTTGCAAGATTATGGTAAAAATCCATCAGGGGAGACAGAGGTACAGTTTAGGTTAACCAAGGTCACGCTGGAGCCTATGTTGAGATCCATGGCCTACATTAGCCAGCAGCTCTCAACTCCAGCTAATCGAGTTGCTGTCATCAATCTGAAGGTACAAAACCAGATTTTACTATTCTTGTATGTGAAAACTTGCTAAAACAGTAGGCTAAATACTTTGTGTCAGATTGGATTTAATCACTTTCATTAGTGTATTTTTAGTTCTCTCTAATAAGGTTTAATATTATGGTCTGCATAGATTCGTATGACATAGGCATTTCTTTTGAATGAAACCAGCTCCATGTTTTTCTGAATAAAAAATTGATGTAAAAAAAAGTCTCAAAGATGGCCATTATACGTGAGAGCTGCTTCCCTCCACTATTAGCACCATCCTCTTGAAGAAAGTATAGAAAATCTCTTTGTTATGCTATATGCAGCACATCATTGACACGGGCTTGAGATCCAATCACAGATCCCACTAAAGAGCTGGGATAATGATTCTGGAAACTCGGTTCTTATAAATCCACAAAACCTTACCATGTCCCATAACCTCCTTTTATCTTTATACTTGCCAATTAAACCCAGAAATGTCAAGCATGTCTTGCATTTCACAGCCTTGTGATCTTGTGACCGGTGAGTTTCACCAAAGGCATGCTTAATATTAGATGTCTTGGAGAATGTCAGGGCTTTTTGTTTTTTGTTGCTCCTATGTTAGGTAGGTAAATCATGTTAGTATTTATTTTTTATTTTACTTATCATCTCAAATGAATAGTATTGCATCATCCGGTCACTTGAAAGTTTAAATCTTTTGTTTGTCCTATAAATCACTAGGAAAAGCCAACATAGACAATTATGCAAGGCTTGGTTTTGTTTTTTTTCAACTCTTTTCTTTTTTTTTTGCTTATTGTCTCCAGCTCCAAGATACCAAGACAACAACTGGAGAAACAGAGTTAAAATTTCAGGTTTCTAGAGATACACTTGGTTCCATGTTGAGATCAATGGCATACATCCGTGAGCAACTGTGAGAACTGTAAGTGTATTTATTTGGATTTTAAAATTTTGCTACTCATTGAATAATTAGCAAGATCTTTAGTCCAACTCCCATGTCTTAGCAGAGTTCAATTTGCTTGTCCCATGAATGGCAAAATGGACTAATTTTCATTGCTTTGACGTGGCTATAAAACATTAATCTGGTTAGTTGATTTTGGTTTGATCAGTGTTGGCATGGTTGTTGGAAACAGGTCACCATTGGCTTAAATCCCTTATGTGCTAACTATAAGATATGAAATACTGATAATTTCCACTCTTAGATTATAAATTACCATTATGCTAAGCTGAATGTAGATGATATGCTGGCATTTTGAGGCCACCAACACTAGTTCTGCAGTGTTCCCTCACATTAGGCATTGGTTATTATATAACACATTCTCACTCGAAGAAGATATTCAGAGAACATGGGTTCTTGTAGTAATTGAAGTTTTAATATGGCAGTTGCTAGTATAAGATGTCCGAGTCAGAATGTTACTTTCTGAGGTTCATGTATATAATGACCGAAATTGAGGAGACTGTTCTTGCGGTTGGGCTAGAAACACCTTCATATTAGAATGTGATATGATCGATCCACTCTTTGAAGTGTTTTTGCTGGTGTCTTTTCAATGTGGCACAACGAAATAATGTGTGCTGACATGAACATCTGTGATTCCTGCAGGTTTTCTGGCAGCAGCTTCATTTTACCAATTCTGTAATCAAGAATTGTATAACCTGTTAGAATTCCTTTGGGTGAGCTGAGCCCAAAATAGATCCAGGCTTCCAGCTACACCGGGAAAGCTAGTAGGAGTGGAAGTGTGCTCTTTCTGGTCTGGTAACCATTCGTGTATGATGTGCATGCTCCAGTGACATACAACGTGTGGCCTTAGCTGTAGTTAGGTATGGGGTATTGCTATTCCATATGACCAAGTTTGGATTAGCTGTAGTTAGGCATTGTTAATCTTATTCCTAACGTCTAGATAAGATAATACATGGTTTCCTTGTAACAATGGGCTGGAAACTTGATTTGTAAATGCGAGTAATTGTGAACAGTCGTATAATATTATATTGAATGAGCATTGCATATATATTATTGTTTCCCATCTTTTGGAGCTGGTGTCATTTCTTTTATTAGTTTTGGCTCCCCTCGTAAATGTAGTTGCAACTACCAGCAGAACTATCCTTAGGGTTCTTAATCTCTGCCTGGTTACACATGCTCTGTGCAGGCCCCCAACAGTGCACATTGCTACGCAAATCACTGTCACAATACTGATTTCAAACACGGTGTTGGAAGATCACCATCAGGATTCAGCAACTCTGCTGCCTGCATGGGAAGATTTCTGAAGAGTGAAAAGGGAGAAAAACCATTTTTTCAATTTCTGTTACCTGCCTATGGAACGGATCCATGATAAATCTACCTAATTCAGGATATTTTTCTTTCAACACTCCCAAATGAATGAGGCCAGACCACTTTATGAATCCAAACAATAGCCAATTAAATCTTTTCTTATTCTAATCTAGACCGTAAACTTGTTTTTCAACCAATAACGTAGTTTTTCATCTGTTTTTCAAAACCAGAAATGGTTTATCCCTCTTGATGTCAAACTTGACTTGAGGATCACAATTCGCGGCCAGAAAAATGGATTTATTTGACAAGGCTCCTTATTATTATTATTATTAGTAATCTTTATAATCATTACAGAATGTGAAGATAGAGTTTAAGGTTATTACCTTCTTGTTCTTTATGCAACTCAAAAATCATTAGATCTTCTATCTAACAAGAAAGAAGTTGGTATAGGTAAGAAAAATCCGAGAGAAAAGAACTTGTCATAGATGCAAAATTTGTATATGTATCCTCTGTGAACTCCTACTTTAATTGATTAAAAAAAAATAATTACCAAACTTTGAAGATAAGAAGGCATCAAGAAAAGGGACAAACATAAAATATACTCGGTGTAGTATCATTTCTTACAGCCAAATTATTTTTTATATTAATTTTACCCTTAAACTCGGTTATAATTATTTAACAAAAACTATTAGATTTTATATAAAATGATATCATTTATTACAAAATAAAAGTACAATTTGAAGGAAAATATAAATAAAAAAACTTGGAATTTGATAAAAAAAAATATATTTTTGAAGTCCTCGAGGGTTTGAAAATAAGATTCGTACAAAATACTATGTAATGATAAAAGCGATATGTTTTTTTATATAGTTGGAGACTGGACAAAGAAAAACGAAAGCCACGAAACGGCATAACTTCAACGAAAGCGAGCTTTCCTCTCTCTATCTTGTTTTCCTCGAGAAAACTGTGTTCCCGTTTCCTCTCACACCGGTTCACATCCCGCCGAAACATTTCCGATACACCAAAAGCTTCGGAATCTCGCTTAAGTTTCCTGGTATCTTTCTTTCTTTCTGTATTTTCTTCTTCTTCAATTGTTTCCGAGTTCTATCATATGCCAAGAATGCCTATCATGTGTATGATGAATTGCCGGTTGCCGGCCACTGATGAATTTGATGCTTTATTTCGTTTCTTTCTCGCATTTTTGTCTTGGGGTTTAAGCATTTCAGTTGGTTTTGTGTAGGAATCTTGCATCATTGGTCTGTGCTTCTAGTTAAGGTAACCAAATGGGATTGTGCTTTCCTTCAACACCCAAGAAACTGGCCATGACTATAGGATTATTTGCTTCTGGAGCTGCTCTTTTTGCTCTTGGCTTGCATAAATGCTATGTCAACATTGCTCCTCAACGAGCTCGTATCAAAGCTCGTAATGATTTTGTCAGAGAACGATTAAGAAAGAAGTATGGCAAAGAATAGAAGGAATTATGCTCGCTGCTCTAGCTACCCAACAACAGCGAGTTCGCTCCAAGTAAAAATCCTAATGATCTCGGCATAACTCGAAAATAAAAGCATCTGTGGTTTCAATCGGAAATCTGCTATGGATAGTTGGATACAACATTATTCATTTTGAAATTATATCTTTATCTAAATTTTGTTATTTTCTTGGAGATTATATTCATCTTTTCTAAACACTCAGTGTGTTGATTCCACAAGACTCCGTATTCCTTTAATACTTTGCTAGCAGATACAAGAAAATTGTTAAGGCTATCGGGTTGGTTATGAACCCAATTAGAAGGAAGAATAGTGGACCTATCTGCCTTGGCTATCCAATCTGCAGCATGATTTGCTTTCCTACCTACAGCTATAACAACACTACCATGATGCACGATATGCAGTTGCTGCTTCTATCTCCCGTTCAATGCACAGGGGTAGAATCCTTGACGACTGACACAGCAGCAGCAGCGGATTCAATTGTAGTCACTTGGGGGTGGAAAATCGAAGCCAAGGCTAGGGACTCGCGAATAGCAAGAGCTTCTTCTTGTGCCACTGATCCACACTTTCAAACAAGACCTTTGTCTCCGTTGGAGTCTCCACCGGCAATATCAATTCCTGCGTGAGAAGCTCCTTGAACATACGATGAGTCAAACAATTCAATTTCATTTCATACTGTCCATGTC
>Ga0325414_1005490_pt1 | contig 13413 bp, 9 predicted proteins | sample PopdelMetagenome_8_FD_206183 | JGI IMG/M metagenome (GOLD analysis project Ga0325414, IMG submission 206183) | Populus deltoides microbial communities from Bellville, Georgia, United States - Leaf-PdKOR-R3 | ecosystem: Host-associated > Plants > Phyllosphere > Phylloplane/Leaf | place: USA...
ATTATTAAATGTACCCTTGGGTTGCTGTTGTTATTCTGTTTCTTCCGAACTTATTTGGCAGCTTCTGTCTCTCTGCTCATTCAAGATGACAATTTTGTTGATCATTTTAATCTTCCCTGACACTTTCAACTTATGCATGTTTCACAAAGTTCCTTTGAGCAGAATGCAGCATGATTAATTTTGGAGTGGAATTTATGCTGTGAAATATAAGACTGAAGGCTAATTCTGTTGTAAGGTCATCAGTTGCAGCTTTTAAGTTTTTATTCATCCGTCTCTGCACTGGACCTTTGGCTCGTTTCAGAAATCTGAGTTGCAAAATTCCTTATCATTTATATTCTTTGCAGTGAGTGTTGCTCAATGCTTATGACAATTGTCCACTTTGTTTATTCTTGCTTACAAGATTTACACCTTCAATCTGCTAGTCATGATTAATGAAAGTGAAAACCAAAACACTTTTCTTTTTGAAGCTGCTATCTACCCACTATCAATTTTCCATTTCATTTTTTGATGAAAGCCTTTCTTTTTTTACAAATTTTAAATCAATTCTAGTATTCCCCAAGAATTTGCTTCAAGTTATGAGTTATTGCTTCATCACAATTGTACTTTAATATCCTGTGTGTTCAAGATATATTTTTCTCAGGGATTAATTCTTTGTGAACTTGATCAATGGTAGTTGTTAATTTATAGCATATGGTGTTTCATGGGTTGCTTCTAAGTTTCCTTAGATATACTGTTTCTTCTTCTGTCCGAAGCCACTTTTGTTTTTGTTGTGTTCCCTGTCAGAATTTGCTTTTAGCAAAAAAATAAAAATAAAAATAGCTTGCCAAAATTTTCTTATGCTTCATTTCCAAGTTACGCACATTGGATCTGATATTCAAAGCAATGTTTTGTATGTTGCATATTGGTGATGAAATCATTCACGTGGACTCTTAAAGTTTCCAAATATTTAGAAGGGGATGATTGCATATGCTAAGGCTGAGTGGTAATGCATTCTTGTATGCAGCTGCTGGAAATGGTGCTGGTGGTTGAGAACCATTTAGTTAGCTTCCTTTTTCTTTCAAGTGCAAAATCAAAGTTTTTGATGTTATGGTGAATGCATGAGACTAAAACTTGACATTCATTTGGTCAAGGATCCTTTAATTTGTACTGAGATTGACCTTGTCGCCATAAGTTTTGTTCTTTTCTATTAGGCTTGCCTTCTTTCTTTTTTCAGTTGGCCTTCAGGAATTGTTGAGAAGCCTTTCAGATAAAATTACTCCACACATATACTTGGCATGGTTTTGTAGTTACATTTGAATAGCAATAGCTTATTTTATTGTAGAAGAAGTCTTTGCTTAGGCAAATTTCTGTTGGCAGGTTGCTGAACGAGCTCTGTTTTTGTGGAATAATGAGCACATTGTGAGTTTAATTGCCCAAAACCGAAGTGTTGTATTACCAATAATTTTTGAGGCACTGGAAAAGAATATCCACGGTCACTGGAACCAGGCAGTTCATGGGCTGACTGTTAACGTTCGGAAAATGTTCTTGGAAATGGATACCGAGTTGTTTGAAGAGTGTCAGAGGCAGCATGCAGAGAAAAAATCCAGGGCCAGAGATGTGGAAGAGCAGCGAGAATTGACATGGAAGAGACTGGCCGATGTGGCAGCACAGAGAGGTGGGGGTGAGGATATGATCACTGTTTAACTGATTTCTCAGGGTTAGACGGTCATGGTCCATACGAAAAGTGGATGGATGGTAGACAAGGGAAGTGCTCGAGGATATCCCCGTTTTTGGGTGCAATTCTTTTTCCATTTTTTTTTCCATTTTATTTTTTGATCTCAATCCAATCATTAAAGATGTCAGAAAAAGCAACCATAGTTGTAATTTAAAATCTATGGAATATGTTAGTAATATGCTGCACATGAAGAATGATTTGTGAGCATCTCTTTTGTTCCTTTTTCCCCCCATTTTATGGGAGAATCTCTTTGCCACAAAAGGTAGTGAATCATTTTTTTTCAGGTGATGGTCTCGTCGGTTGTTTGTATTTGATGAGAATTTTATTTGCTTAGGTGAACGCATTACTATTTGATGATAAGATGCAGGAACTACCGCACCAAATACTAATAATACATGCCAATGGTTATACTGCTTAGTGGCATTATGAAAAAATACCTGTCTTCCTTCCTTCAGTAGTTTTCGGTTTTATCGTCCTTTTTCGTTGTGTTCAAACTGTGACGTTTAGTAACAGCAATTGTTTATTTATTTATTTATTTTTCTTGGTAATTTTAAATGTAAAGGGCACATGACCTTAAAATTAACTATAATAATCTGATAGGCATGGTGAAATCACTATTCACCACATCTTTGTTTACCCGTGGATAGCTATGGTGATTTTTTTTTTCCTGTCCTTGTATTTTCTTTCAATCACATTCTTATAGGCTAAAATTGATCACCAATTAAAGCAAATTTATTGAGAAAGGGCATGATTAAAAGATAGAATCAAAGTGAAATAGGTGAAGAAAAGGAATGTTTCAAACTTATGGTAAAAAGTTTACTTTGGTCCTCAAACTTTTCTAATTATAAACTTTTGGTCCTCAATATTTACAAAATTCAATTTTGGTTCAAAAATTTATTTTTTTGGCCCCTACTTTAAAAGAAGAGTAAAAGTGGTCGGATTTGATATATTGGAGAAAGTCTTGAATAACACTGATTTCGACAATGAAAAAAAAAAAATTGTTGGTGTCAATGATTTTCATTTGATGAAGAAAGTTTATCTTAAATGTTGTTTACCCTTATCCTTGCATGAGAGAGTAGATTTGAGCTCCAAAATTATTTTAGTGTCAAGTTAATTTTGGATTTTTAGTTCTATTTTTGGGTTATTTTAGGTCATTGATAGGTATTTTCAAAATGTATAGGATGTTGTTTAAGTATTTTTTAGTCAAAATACGGTTGAAAATAGATTTTTTAGGTGTAAAATACCTCTACCTTGACTTTCAAGCAATCATAGGGTGTCAAAATTTGGGTAGAGCAAACGTCGTATCGCTTGGTACTTTTTTTTTCAAAATATTTAAAGGTGGATGATAAATCATCTACCCTATAAAAAAGAAGAAAAATTAAACAGTTCTAAGCACGTGGGTTGCTTTAGACCTGCATGTCTGAGCTTTTTTTTTTAGGATAGCATTTATGTTTGCATAAAAATACCCAAACTTTCACCTTCTTGAAAATATTTAAGGAAAGTTGCAAGACATGTTCTGGCTTGCAATCGCATATAATTATAATTTTTTTTTTATAAAAAAACATAATGCTTTTCAAAACTCATATCAAGATAATTTTTTTTATTCAAAATGCATATCAATAAATGTTTAAAATGTGATGACAATACATACAAAGCATGAGCTTATCACAAAACCATGACAATTACTATTGAAGGATTCTTGTCATAGCCAAAGAAAAAGAACGATACTTAGGGCAAACTCATACATGGGGAACAATTCAACATTCTTCAAATAGTAAATGGTGTGAAGTTTCTCAAAACAATAAGAAGAGATGGTCATTAAGAACAAATGATGTAAGTACTCTATAAGGCTCAAATAACATGGTTTTGTGAAGCTACCATAAAAATATAAGCATCTAGGCATATATCGTACCCAAGCAAACATTAGTATAATAGTGTGTTAGTCATGATGAATAACCATGATAAGAGTTGTCGGTTTCAATAATCAATAAGGAAGTTGGACATCAAAAGAAAGACCTATATTTTTAAATAACCATTTAATTGGCTACCTTGATTTCCTTTGCATATAATCATCACACTTTACTTGCAAATTTTGAGTATTAAATGACTCTTATAAATATCTTGTAATTTTGTTTTAAGCACTCTCACAAATTTTTCTTTACTTTTGAGTCTTAGAAAACTCTTGCAATTTGTTCTGGGATTTAGAGTCTCAAAGAGCCATCACAGGTTTTTCTTTATTTTTTTATTCTTAAGAGGACTTTTGCAAATTTGGAACAAACCCTATTATGAGGAGGCTTTTATGATTGAGTCTCAAAGGCCTCTCATAAATCGTTCATTACTTTTAAGCATTAGAGGACTTTTGCAATTTGCTCAACAATTTAGAGTCTCAGAGGACCCTCACAATTTTTTTTTCAATTTTGAATCTGAGAGGACTCTTGTGAATTTGAGTCAAACCTATAATCATAAGACTCTTGCGATTAAGTCTAGAGGGGTCTCGTTAATCTTTTTTTACTTCTAAGTTTAAGAGGAATCTTGTAATTTGTTCTTCAATTTAGAGTTTTAGAGGATCCTCACAAGTTCCTCTTCACTTTTGATCTCATAGGACTTGCCATCATAGGCTCTTGCGTTGAGTCTTAGAGAGCTTTTGTAAATCTTTCTTTACTTTTGAGTCTTAGAGGACTCTTAAAATTTGATTTGCGATTCAAAGTCTTAGAGGACCCTTGTAGGCTTTTCTTTACTTTTAGAGACTTAAAGAACTCTTATGAATTTGAGTTGAACCCTGTCATTAGCAAGCTCATATGATTAAGTCTAAGAGAACTCTCGCAAATCTTTGTTTACTTTTTGAGTCTTAGAGAACTTTTGCAGTTTGTTCTACAATTGAGAGTCTTAGAGGATCCTTACAAATCTTTTTTGGGATCGAGTCTTAGAGGATTCTCACAAATCTTTTTTCACTTTTGAATCTTAGAGGACTCTTGCAATTTTTTTCTTAATTTTTTGGTATAAGATTACTTTTATAAATTTAAGTTTAAAGCATCACCATGCAAATTTTAATCCCTATATGATTCTTTCAAATTTTGATTCTTGAGGCTGGTCAACTCTAGATTTGACCATTTTTCAAAAAATTTCCATTTACATACTTTCACTTTACAAGCTTACTACTTAGAGTCTATGAAAAAATATTTTTAGTAGACTTTGTATTGTAAACATTGTAAAGAAAGGAACTTAATTTTTGACCCTTTTAAAAACAACAAATAAAAGATATTTTATTTGAAAAAGTAAAATACATTTTAATAAAAAAATATTTCAAAAGAGAATTGAAAAAAAACTTAATTTAAAAAGAAAAGAATAAAAAAAATGCAATTAGGGATTAAATTATGAAAATAAAGTGAGAAAATGGTTCAAATTGGGTAAAAAACAACAAATTGGAAAGCCAATGAATAAATTGGAAATTGATCCAATATTAAGAAACTATTTTAATGCAATTAGGGTTGAATTTGAGAAGAGATTGAGATAAAGTGGTTGTGATTAGATAAATAATTTAAATAAAAAAAGTTAAGGACTGTATTAGAAAAGGTGTCAATATTGAGGAAACATTTTAATGCAATCAGGGATGAAATTAAAAGGAAATATTGAGAAAAATATTGAAATTAGATGATGTAAAGCAATAAAAGGAGAACATGTTCCATACTACATGCAACATAAATAATAAGGTATGTAGTATTATTATTGATAATGAGAGTTATGCTAATATTGCTAATATTACATTTGTTAGAAAATTAAACTTGAACACATGAAAAACCTTATAGACTTCAATGGTTGAATGATTATGGAGAAGTAAGAGTTACTAAGTGAGTTTTGAACACATAAAAAATAAGGATGATGTTTTGTGTAATGTTGTGCCTATACATGCTACTCATTTATTATTGAGAAGACCTTAACAATTTAATAGAAAAGCCAAGTATGATGAGCTTAAGAACATGTATTCTCTCAAGGAGGATGGTAAGAAATTCAAACTTGTACCATTGTCCTCTAGACAAGTGTGAGAAGACCAATTGAAATTGAAAGGAGAAAGCAAAGCCAAGAAAAAGATCAACCATGTGAGGATATAAAAAAGAGTGAAAATAAAATGATTCAAGAGAGAAGAAGGTTAGATTAGGCCAAAATAAGAATTAGTGGGGATTGGACCAAGAGAGGAGAAAATAAAAGATGAGAGAAGAAAGGAAAGGTGAGAAAAGAGGAGAGTGTGGAAAAATTAAAAAAACATGTTTTATTTTATACAAAATAGAGTGAGATTAAGAATGCTTATGTTTCTTATATGCTTATGATTTTAATTATGTTAAAGAAGTCATATTTTAACTCTGATAACCATGGTCATTGTATTCCTAGTATTTGTGTTTCTTTATTATAGGATTTTAAGAACATCTTTCTTGATGAGTTTCCTAGTGGATTGCCATCTATTATGAGAATTAAACACCAAATTGATCTTATAACAGAAACATCTAAACCTAATTGACCAACCTATAGAAGTAATCTCGAGAAGACAAAGAAACTTTAAAGGAAAGTGTAAGAATTGATGAGAAAAATGTACATAAGAGAAAACATGAGTCCATGTATTTCCAGTGTTGTTAATACTCAAAAAATAAGATTTGGAGGATGTGTGTTGATAGTCGCGCCATCAACAATATTACAGTAAATTATATACACCTAATTTCTAGACTTAATGATACGTTAGATAAATTACATGGGTTTTGTGTGTGTTTTAAGATTGATTTGAAAAGTGAATATCATCAAATATGAATAAAACAGGGAGATGAAAGGAAAACTGCCTTTAAAACTAAATATGATTTCTATGAGTGGTTAGTTATGCCTTTTGGACTTACTAATGCACCTAATACTTTCATGAAAGTAATAAACCATGTTTTGTGTAATTTTATAGGTAAGTTTGTTGTAGTTTATTTTGATGATATTTTAATTTATAACAAGAATTTAGAGAAGTATATTAAAAATTTAAGTAATGTATTGTTTGTTTTGTGAAAATGATGTTTATATGCTAATATAAAAAAAGTGTGACTTTTGCATGAAAAATATTTTATTTTTTGTTATATTGTTAGTGCAAAATGTATTGAGATGGATGAGAAATAAGGTTAAGGCTATCCAAGAATGTCTTACATTTAAGTCAATCATTAAGGTAAGAAGTTTTCATGGTTTGATTAATTTTTATAAGAGATTTGTTAAGGATTTCAGTACTCTAGCTGCACCTTTAACTAAGATAGTTAAGATATTTATGGGTTTTAAATAAGGCAAAAAAAAACAAGAGAATGCTTTTAATTTATTAAAGGAAAACTAATTTTGGCTTTATTGTTATCATTGCCTGATTTTACAAAACCTTTTGAGATTGAATATGATACCTCATAGATAGGTATTAAAGATTTTTTAATGTAGAAAAAAAGGCTCATAACTTATTTTAGTGGAAAGCTCAATGATGCATCATTGAATGATCTTATTTATGATAATGAGATTTATGCTTTGATAAGAACTTTGGAGACTCGACAACATTACTTATGATGTAATGTAACATTCCCCATTTCTGGGATAAAACAACAATCTCATGTCAATAAAAAAAAACAGAATAGTTAAATTTTTTTTTTGTATATACGTATTCATGGTCTTTGTATTAACATCTACCGGAATTTCGACAGAGTCCCCCCTATACCGGAAGGTCCCAAGTTACCGACATGTAACCTGTTTACACTTCTAACAATTCGCATCTCATAACTTAATTCCTAACCCAATCATCCTGGGTTTCAATTCCACAATTATACTCACACCTATCAACCATAATATTTATGATATGCATTATATAACAAAAATATCATTATGGATGGATAATTTAAATAAATATAGATGCATAGACATGAAATATGGATATATAAACTACAGTGTTAAATTCATCTAATCAAGTTTAAACATTTATTATACAAGTTAAGTTATACAAATATTTTCATGTTTACAAAATACAAGGGTATACTCCCTAGAACTTAGATTTCAAAAAGGAAACATTAGTTAAGATCTACTCCTGTCGTGCATGCGATGATCCTGAAACAAAATAAATATTATTGCAAGGTGAATATCACAATAAATATAACAAAATGAATATCTAATAATTTCAACAGGGTAACATGCATTCATATTTCATTTACTTCTCCCTCCTATTTTTTTTAATTTAAAACCTCTTCCTTATTCAAACTATTAATAACTGTTCCCTCTGCCACTATCAACCTTCATTCCAGACCTTATAAGATTAACGTGATTACTTTTGCTTATCACATTATCGATACCGATTTCACTAGTATCGTCATCACCACCCCTTAGGAGTCAATATAAGGCGATCCCTTTACCCGGGATCCTAACATACACTAAATGTATGCTAGCCAATACATGGCGATCCCCTTTTCCGGGATCCTAACATACACTGAATGTATGTTAGCCAATACGTGGAGATCCCCTTACCCGGGATCCTAACATACACTAAATGTATGCTAGTCCATTCGTGATGATCCCCTTACCCGGGATCCTAACATACACTAAATGTATGCTAGCCAATACAGGGTGATCCCCTTACCCGGGATCCTAACATATACTAAATGTATGCTAGTCCATTCGTGACGATCCCCTTACCCGGGATCCTAACATATACTCAATGTATGCTAAACAATACAGGGTGATCCCCTTACCCGGGATCTTAACATACACTAAATGTATGCTAGTCCATTCGTGACGATCCCCTTACCCGGGATCCTAACATATACTCAATGTATGCTAGACAATACATGGTGATCCCCTTACCCGGGATCCTAACATACACTCAATGTATGCTAGTTTATGCCTCAAATCACACTTCTCATATTTCCTTTATCAGTGATAATTTCATCACTTGGCAATTTACATAACAACTTTTCACCTTGAATACACATACATTCAGTAATTCACATTTCACATCAAAAATATATTAAATCATGGAATTTAACTAGAAAGCATAGGTGTGAATCACCTACCTGCAATAGAAGCTCTACTCGTGCTCCCCTGCTGCTACTGTTGCACCACGTTTGTGGTCCCTCCTGCAAATCACAGGTTTATCTCATAAATTTTCCTCACTCAAGGATATGTTTTATAATAACCATATCAATAACCAATAAGTCTTTCTTTAAGTCTTTTATTAGTACTTTATGTTTTTCTCATTTCACTCATTATTACTGTTGTTCTTTGTCCAATCCTAGTTATCATTCCTTTCTTTATATTTGGACTATCACTGTTCAACTGTTACTGTCTCGTTTTTGAACTGTTACTGTCTGACTTCTCTTCAGATTTTTAACTATATCTGGAGTTATAGAACTCCGATTCAAGCGAAATTTATGGCGTTGGAAATGTTAGAAATGAGGCTACAAGTTCTATGTTTTGAGAAGAACCCAGTTCGGCCTCTAAGATAGCCAAAATTACTCATTAACAAACATTTGGACTGTTACTGTCCAACTGTTACTGTCCATTTTTGAACTGTTACTGTCTGACCTCTCCTCATAGTTTTAATTATATCTGGAGTTATAGAACTCCGATTCAAGCGAAATTTATGGTGTTGGAAAGGTAAGACATGAGGCTACAAGTTCTATGTTTTGAGAAGAACCCAGTTCTGCCTCTAAGATAGTCAAAATTGCTCATCAATGAACCAGACCTACTACCCTATAGGGTCTGTCATGACCCAGTCTCGGTTGGTGACCCTTAATTGGAGTTCTATGACTCCAAATTGAGCAAGACCAATTTCATTAGTTAGTAAACATCCAAAACTACAATTTCCATGAAGGAACTTGATCCTAATTCCTTCATTCTCCTACCCAAAATCTCTTTGAAGGTCAAGAGACAAAACTGTCCAGATTCATCACCTTTCCATTTACACACAACACACGAAGTTCTTTACTTTAACAACTCTTACTTCTTCTTTTTTTTTCAATTCAAGTCTAAGAACTCAATATAAATTTACATCCAGTCATCAATTCATAATCGACTTGAAATGACTCGTAAGACCAGGTTTATAATATCTTACCTGGTGCGAATCAAGGCTTCGATCCCTCATTTTCTTTCTAATGACAGTCGACCCTCCCCTCTTCTCTTCTTGTTCAATTTTTTCTTGTTAATCCCTTTCCCACCAGGGTTTATTTTACCTATAACCCTCAATCTGGGATGGGTTCTTGAAATTTTGGTGTTTCTCTCTTGATTTGTAAAAAAAATAGATATAAAAACTCCCTCTTTTCTTTCTTTACGTAGCTGCAGATCTGTTTTTGGTGAGAATATGAGTATTTATGCTCTATAATTATTCTTATTTGTATTTAGACCCCATTTTCTTTAAGTGTATTCGTTCTTGCCCCCACTTCTTTTTAGTTTAGTTTATTTTCTTTAATTTAATCCAGCCTTGATTTTTTTTTTCTCGAGATTTACATGTAAGGAATTTGTGATCCATACCAATCATGAGTCTTCAAAACAACTTAAGGGTCAAGGGAAGCTAAACCATTGACATGCTAATTGGCTAGAGGTAGAGTTCATTGAAACATTTTCATTTGTGATTAAATATAAGTAAGGTAAGGAAAACATAATGGTTGATGCACTAGCACTATTGTGAAGATATGCACTTCTTTCAACTCTAAACACTAAATTATTAGAATTTGAATATGTGAAAGATTTATATATTATGGATGTTCATTTTGGCCAAGTATATATTGCATGTGAACATCCAACCTTTAATAAGTTTTACAGGGTTAATGAATATTTATTTAAAGAAAAGAGATTGTATGTGTCTAATTGTTCGATGCTTGAATTGCTAGTTCATGAAGTTAATGAGAGTATATTAATGGGACACTTTAGGGTAGTTTAGACTATAGATGTTTTGCATGAGCACTTTTATTGATCTAAGATGAAAAAGGATGTGTAAAGAATTTATGATAAATGCATATCATGTAGACAAGTTAAGTCTAAAGTTTTGCATCATGGTTTATATAATCCTTTGTTAGTGGATAAAAAACCTTGAGTTGATATATCTATAGATTATGTACTAGGTTTACTTAGGTCAAAAAGGGATAGAGATTCTATCTTTATAGTTAAGGATAAATTTTCTAAGATGATACATTTCATATCTTTTTATAAAAACCAATGATGCAACAACATAATGAATTTATTTTCTAGAGAGATAGTTGAGCTCTATTAGGTACTTAGGAGCATTGTGTCGACCATGATATTAAATTTCTTAGCTTTAAAGGTTTCGTGAGAGAAATTAGAGATGAAATTTTTATTTTCTATTATTTTTCATCCATAAACAAATAGTCAAACTGAAATAGTTAATAAAACTTTAACCACATTCTTAATAACCGCCATTCAAAAGAATTTGCCATTCTTTTCCTCGGTGAAAATCATAATTTCCACACTCATGTTGATTAAATGGAACCCTAAATTGTGCATTACAATTGACTAATAGAAACAAAAGGAACAAATCAAACTGAAAATATGTCATTAAAGCACCAATAAACATGTAAATAGAGAGAGCGAGTATGGGGGAGAAGTACGAGCAGAGATTGCTTTTGAGGAATCTACTCCACTTCGAGTAAGAACGAGGAATAACGAAATTAGAGAAGAATTCATTAACAATAGATGTCCAATCCACTTCCTATAATGCACATATTAGATGTTCTACTGTAACATTTCCTCAATCCATCTCCCTCATATTTTGATAATTATCAACAACATTAACTATAACAATACATGTGCGCGTTGATTATTTTTCATGTTTGATTTAGGGTTTTTAATTATTAAAAAAAAAGAGATGAAAAGAAAGAAGGAAAGAGAAAAATTATGATATATTATATATGAGGTTAATTTTATTGTTTCATTAAATTTAAAAATTTTATTCAATCAATGATGTAAAGTTTAGTTTATAAAAAAAAAAAAAAAAAACAGAGTGAAAGTGAAAAAAAATATGAAATAATAGAAGGCTAAATGTAATTTTTTCTATCATTGCTTTTTGGTCCTTGCTAGATCCATAATACGTTATACATTCCAAACTTGAACAGCTGAATAAACCAATCCATGTCTGCACATTCAAGTGTACACACCATCTTCTACATGCATTTAAATATATCATACAATTAAGTTGCTCCACTTCAGAAAGCACGACAAGAGGCCTTATGGTACGGCCATTTAAGGGCTTTCCGGTGGTCCATTTTGATTATTTGTATAGCCACCGAATGATTGCCTCGGAATGCTATGATGATTATTTACATCAGGCTCACCACTGCTATCTGCCGAATTTTCCTTCACTACGACCTTCTCGTTTTCCCTGCTTGATATCTGATCGCCCAACAGTTTGTTATCTTCAATAGCCAACATCTTTCTATTCGCGGCAGAAGTCATGTCAACCATCACAAGTAGCAAGATGTACATCAAGAACTTGGACTTCATGGTGTCGAAGTTTCTTTATCACTACAGTTTTTAGCTTCTGCAAGTGGTTTTATGGTTATGAAGATATATACATTCATGGCTACTTATAGAAGGGGGGAGGATAGGGGAGAGTGGCTGTGGGTGGAAAGCTTAGAAAAATCTGATTGTGTGCTTTCCATTAAGGTCAGATCGTAAGTTAGTTTTTCCAAACAATGAGCTAGGTAGTGCTATGATTAATTAGTGCTTCATATTGTGGTTTCTGCTAGTGATATTTCACTAAGAGCAATACATAGTGGTGCACTTCCCTCGTGTCTCCAAATGGGAAAGAACCACCTTACCAACGAAGGGGCCACTTGAAAATCATTACCAGTAGATAAATATAGAAAGAAGCAATAATTTCATCAGAAGATGTTGGAAGAAAGGAGATTGGTAATATAATAATAGTGCAAGGTAAGCTTATCAACTGTATATGAAACAGGCCTAACGACATCAATTCTGTTCTTAAATCTCTCTTCAACAGTATTGTCAATTTTCCAGCAGAAGATTGGCATCACTTTGCTAAGATATCAAAATCTTAGGATTTGGGACACGAAGTTTGATATCCTGATTGAGTTAATAAGAGAGTTGCAAGAAATATTTTTCAGATGTTACATCATAGCCTTTGGCAACAATATCCATTCCTGTGCGTATGCGTTGTTCAAATATTATTGCTGCAATGTTATTCTGTGACACAGAAGAGGAGGGAAATAAAACATGGTAAACTATTTATATTCCCATCATAATCTAGTTTCAAAAATGTGTAGAAGGGGATTGCCCAAGAAGGTTGTAGGGTAAAATTAAGAGGTTGCTAGCCACAGTGCTGATTCTTTTAGCTTCGGTGAACTGCTGGGTTTGAAGACAGCATGAAATCTTGTGGTTCATAGGGGTATTGGTAGAATCTAGAAATTTTTTTGGCTCGCTTTGTTGGTGAACACGGGAGGTCAATGATCAATTTTACAATCCAAGCAAATTTCTAGCCCAGTATTTTTTTCTTCTTTTTTCTTTTTTTCCAAGTATATACTACTAGTAACTAGATAGCCCAGTTTGTTCAAAAACTCGTCCCTAAATTCAATGCTGTTTGGTATTACAGTGCCGCATTTGGACATTCATAACAGCTGTATCTAGGACTCATTTGACACCTGCAATCAAAATTAGAACAGCTCACTCGTTTGTTTTATGCAATT
>Ga0325414_1005492_pt1 | contig 13412 bp, 5 predicted proteins | sample PopdelMetagenome_8_FD_206183 | JGI IMG/M metagenome (GOLD analysis project Ga0325414, IMG submission 206183) | Populus deltoides microbial communities from Bellville, Georgia, United States - Leaf-PdKOR-R3 | ecosystem: Host-associated > Plants > Phyllosphere > Phylloplane/Leaf | place: USA...
TCATTCTGGTGCCCATCAACTACTTCACCAAATGGACAGAAGCCAATTCTTATGCCCATGTAACGCAGAAAGTAGTCAAGAGATTCCTTGAAAAGGATTTGGTCTGTCATTATGGTTTGCTAACGCAGAAAGTAAAATAACCCAAAACTAAGAAGAAAATAATAAAAGTAATAAAAATCCAAAAATTACTATCCTAAATATACTAAGTAGAATCGGATTTGTCAACATTAAAAAGTTCCAAATAGACTAGGAAATTTGATCTGAAGGTAGCATTGATTCTGAAGTCTTCTTTCCTTGTTGTAGCTAGGATGAATAAGGAATCCTTATAAAAAAAGGATTCTGAAATATTTAAAAATCCTTGCCACTTGAAAACTATATTGCAGCCCATTAAAGATCTTTGTATAACTAGGAGATTCCCAAAACAAGTTGCCATATCCTTTTAGAAAAAGAATCCTAGCCAAATAGGAAGTCCACAAGTCAAAATGAAGTAAATAACAAAATTCGTACACCTATATTGATCAGTATTGTAGTACCTTTCCGAGCTTCGATTGATCTGAACTTTTATCCTAAGGTAGGACAACATGTTGGGAGACTCCACATCAATGTTCAGCCCAATCCAACAGTTGGATTGAGAATTATGATTGTTGCCGTAAAACTGGATAGTTGCACGTTTTACGTCAAAATCTGAATTTGACCTTGCCTGGATCGTATCACTTCTTTCCTTGTGTAGCTAAAATGAATAACGAATCCTTGTAAGAAAAGGATTTTGAAACATTAGTGAATCCTTATAACACTTGGAGATTATATTGCAGTCCATTAAAGATCCTTGTAGAACTAGAAAATTCTCTAAACAAGTTGTGATATCCTTTTAGAAAACAAGTCCTTGCCAAATAAGAAGTCCACAAGTTATTGGGAATATTAATAATAAAATTTATAAAGCTTGTTTTGATCTATATCACAAGGCTTTCCTGAAATCTTACCCGAGCATAAAAACATATTCTGGGAAACACTAGGTAAATTGTTAGCTCAAATCCAATGGTCGGATTGAGAATTGTAATTGTTGTCGTAAAACTAGATAAGAGGCACAATTACACTAGAATCTGAATTTTCTTGCACAATCTAAATTTGATCGTCATAGGGGCCAATCCACCTTTATTTTGGCCATGAAGTTTTGATAACGAAGTTGCCAATTTTGAATAAGTTTTGGCCAAACTTTTTTTTATGATGTTTCCATGTGTTTTGTGAATTCCTTACTAGTTTTGGATTTCCTATTATATATGGGAACATTAATAATTTCATTTAAATATTATTTTTTAAATAATTTTCATATGTTCTGTGAATTCCTTATAGTTTTGGATTTTCTATTATATATGGGAACATTAATAATTTCCTTGTCAAGTGAGGAGAAAATACAACAAAGAAAATAAAGGAATCCAAGCTGACTTAGAAAACATGTTGTGTTATAATTTCCGTGTTATGCAAGGAGAATAATTCAACAATTTAATTGTGTTTCCTAGTATTGAAAAGAAACACATGTGGTGGCAAAAAGAAGCATTAAAGGCAGCATCGTTTTCCTTCCAAAAGAAGGATAAATACAAGGCTAAGATCAGTCTTCATATTCTAACTTGGAAACCAAAGGGGTGGCAACTTCTCTTTTAGTTCATAGAATTATTAGGCAGCATTATAGATATAAATAAGTCATGTATCAGACCTGCAATGTTTTTTTTTCCTTCTTCTCTTCTCACGGCAGAATAGGACTTAGACTTATGGGATTTATTTTTATTTTGTTAGATACATCTCAAGGCTTGTATAAGCTTAATACTTTGTTTTCAGCTAGGATCGTAGGCTTATTTGGATCAAGGTTTGAGCTTACTAGTAAAGGTTTTGGGTTAATTTTTGTAAATGGGTCACTTTAGCCCATAAGGGTAGATTCGTTAGGGTTAATTTTTCAAAACTATTTAAACACATGTAAGCCTAAATTTTGGCACATTTAATGAATAATACTTATGAACTTTTTAATTATAACATGAGAGAGAAATTCTTGTATTCATTCTAATAGTGTTGGTGTCTTGAGACAAGTTTTTATTGTGTCACACTCCTACCAAACCTCTTTTATCTTCTGGGATCAAATCCTAATCTTGATTGTGAGTTGCGTGACCACATGATCATAAGGTTCGCATCAGTTAATTTCTCAAAACTAGTTAAACACTTGTAAAGCCTAAATTTCGACATGTTTGATAAATAATACACTTAAACTTTTCAGTTTAACATGTGAGAGAGATTCTTGTATTCTTTAGTTCTTGAACAAACCGAATCTAACTAAATAAAGATTAATTGGCTTCGAGGTGTCATTAAATTTCATTCCAATAGTGATAGTGGTTTGGGACAAATTTTTATTGTGTCACACTCATGTCAGACTTTTTTCGGTTTTCTGTGATCATATCTCAATTTTGATTGTGGGTTGCATACAAGGTTCACATGAGTTGGTATTAGAGCAAGGCTTTATGAGCATGAATTCTCGGGCTTTTATCCTTCTGAAATTTTTGTTTTCCTAGTGTTCGTTAAGTTTTTTCAGTGTTTGTCTTAGTCTTCTTTGTGTTTGTGGCATACTAGTAAAAAAATTAATATTTTGTTTTGTTACTATCTATAAATATATCAGTAGCATAAAAGTAAAAAAAAATAAGATGTTATTCAAAGCTTGTTGCAATTGTGTCACAAAACACAACTCTTAAAGAACCCTAGGCAAAACATCTCTGAATTAATTTCAATTTTACATACTACTTATTGGGGGTGAAATTGTTCTACATATTAAATTTGGTTTTATGTTAACATCTTTTGCTTGAAGTTTTCAGTTCGGGGTTTAATTTTATCATAAACTGATCATACATAGGTTTTGATCACTAGGCATAAAAGAACAACCTATAAATTGATATCCATAGTTTCTTAGGTATCATGATACTTCATATTAAATTTTAGTTCATTCCAATATCATTATGTTTGGGTTTCATCATATAAGTCCACATAAAGGTCCATTAGGGTTGGTTTCACTCGAGGATTACTATTGTCATTTACAGCTCCATGAACGTTGCTAGCATTAGAAGTTAACCCTGCTTTCTATCGTGCTCTCGTTACGAACAAATAGTTCTCCATGTGTAGAAGATGTGTCATTATAACATCTAGATGAAGAAACTTTTTATTTTTACACCTCCTGCATGGACATCTAATACTGCCTTCACTAATATTTCTCAGAATAGATGTTGTGAAATTAATCCATGAACCCCATTACAATAATCCATCATCTGCAATCCTTTGAGTGAATCTCGATACATCCTTGAATGATCATTCATGACTTCTATCAAACCTCTGTAAAATAATGATGACATGTATTAATTAACTACGTTAAGTAAACAAATTTACCGAAATATTGCTTTAACTCAAGATTATCCAACTTAGTGTCAAACTTCTCTTAAACATTCATTATCAATTATTTATGTACATATAAATTTATACGCATTAACTTACAGAAATTACAAATCGACAATAAAATTGGTAAAAATTAAAACAAAACCGTTAAACAAGCCATTATTTATTTCATCACAAAACTAAGTCGGTAATTCAACATAAGTTTCAACAATTTACAAACAAATAAAATTTTACAAAATAAAAAACAAACAACTACAAAATTATAAATCCATACTGCATGTTTAAGAAAAAACAATAAAACAAGTAAACACCCAAATAAAATACATATACTAAAAAAATTTCAATAATAAAAATGACATTTTAAAATTGTATTAAAATGAAAAAATATAGATTTACTTAGTAAAAATTAAAAATCCGTAATAAATCAAAACACGAATGTTAAGACTAGAAAAGTTTGTGTTGAGATGAAGGATGATGTTTGGGGGAGGTTGGTTCTTAATGTTGGGGGGATGCAGGGGGAAGAAGAAGGAGAAATAGGGGAGGGGAGGTGCTTGGTCATATATTAAATATTATCGATGAAATTACAGACACAATTATTCCATATGTCTTTCCATTGGAAATTCTTTTGGTGTTTTTGACACGTATTCCAATTGTTTTCCACAAACACTTACATGTAATCGCACAACTTGTTTTGTTTATTCTTTATTTTCCATCTGGTATTCCCTTAGTATATACTGATGGATTGTTTTCATCAGTACATACCGATGGTTTTAACGATTGAAAACATTATTTTGGTAAATATCACTGTAAAATACCAATGAAAAAAAACCGTCTGTAATTCTGTATGTATTTGTTGAATTACTGGTAGTGTGTTAATAGGGGGTGAAAGAGGGACATTTTGTCTCTTTTGGGGACAAATCTTGGCCCTTAATTCAGTTGGAAAGGATTTCAAATGTTGCCTCAAAATGGCTATCATTGGCTGCAATATTTTGACAACTCAAGGCTGCCTAATTTGGCCACTTTGGAGAGGTGCCGAGGTCATTGTGGTGTCAATCAGCCAAAAATGACCACATCGGGGTATGGTCAAGTGGCTATCTGTTTCGTGCAAGTTTTGTCAAATTTGGTAGAGAGATGAACCATTAAATGCACCTAAAAAGTAGCTCTCCAAGCAGTCTTTCGGGCTGGAAACAAAGAAAAAGATGAACAATGACTTTTTAGACTTTTTTTTATTGTTCAAAATGGCTCCGTTTTGGACTTTTTAGGGTTTTAATTTAGAGTTTTTATCAAAGTTCAATTTGATCCTTCATCTTTTAATTTATTTCAATTGCACCCCTAATTGACCCTAATTTAGAGTTCTAATTTCTTTCAGTTTTATGCAATTTTGCCCAAGTTGAACTTCAACGCCAGCCTCGAATTCAAGTGCCTTTTTCACATTAGCCCTTGTACTTGAGCTTATGCATTTTGACCCTTAATTGACCATTAAACTTTCAATTTTCTTTAATTTCACCTTCAATTTTAATCAATTATATCCCAATATGATGTGAATCTCATGATCATATGGTAATCTTTAATAAGTTTGATTCAGTTCATTCAAGAATTGAAGAATGCATCATTAGTCTTATGGCAAGCAATGAAATGTATCATCTTAAAAAACCTATCAACCACAACAAAAATAGAGTCTTTATCTATTTTTGACCTAGGTAAACCTAAAACAAAATTCATGAAGATATCTACCCAATGAAGTAGGCACAAGCAATGGTGTATACAGGCCATGTAGTTGTACTCTCTATTTTGCCTTTCTACAAGCAATGCTTTTTGTTCACAATTCGTTGCACATCCCTTTTCATCTTTGGCCAACAAAAATATTTATGCAATACATTCAAAGTTTTTGCAACCCCAAAATGACCCATTAAACCACCTCTATACGCTTCCCGAACAAGCAATTCATGCAATGAACTAGCAAGAACACATAATCTATCTCTTTGAAAAAGTAACCAAAAGTTGAATGTCCACATGCATTATATATCTCGGCAAAGTCAGAATCATCAACATACAATGTCTTCACATATTCAAAGCCTAGCGATCTAGTATTCATGGTGTTTAGAAGAACATACATGAACGAAAATGTGGCAGCCCTATTCCAGACCTGATTCCTTGGCCAACAGTTGCAAAATCATAATCATCTTCACCCGATTCTGTGTTTTCTACAACAAACTCTTTAAACTCAGACCTTACATTTTGCACGACCATTTAGACTGTATTACCTCGGCGATTAGCCTAGCTATTATGTTGCTTTATCAAATTTACCTCATATTTCAGATCCTTGTACGTCCTAGACAAGAGCTTGAGTTGCTGGCTTATGGCTCGCAATTGAAAAGCGACGTCAGCATTTTGTATCCCTAATTCATTATTTTCAAATATTCTTTGAATCTACAAAATTTACTTAGTAGCACAAAATATATTGTCACTACGCCTTTTACCTCACAATTTGCTTTCTTTTAGTTCTTATGAACTAAAATCAATAAATCAAAGTTAGTAGCCTTTGCAACGTAATCCAATTATAATTTTCAGACTCAAGAATCAAAAATATTCTGAAAACAAATCAAAACAAAACTACAGTTATGATTTCACGAGTAGCAATGCAAATTCGTACGAATTATGGATGAAACAAAGACGCGAAATAAAACAAAAGGTAAAAATTAGTGAGAACAATTACTTGACTCCTAAATAACCTAATTATAATATAAAAAAGGATTTGCACGAAAATAAGCAATAAGAATCACGTTTTGGAGCATGATGCAAATCTGACCTGTTACTCAATTTTTATGTACTAGAATTGAAACCTAGACCAAATGATATTTGAATGACCTTGATGCGAACCTCGTGATCACATAGTCACGCAACCCACACGCAAGACACCAACTCCCGGAAAGCCAAGTAAATCAGGTTTGATAGGAGTGTGACACAAAGATAACTTGTACCTAGGCACCAACACTATTGGAAACGGAGACCCCCCACCCAACGAATATTGATTCGCGAACGGGAAGTATAAGGATGACGCCACGAAAACAGTTGTTTTCAGTTCTTTAGAGAACCAAGGAAGGGAGATTATCCCACCAACACACAATAAGCGCAGCAAAGAAATTTATTGATCTAAAAATTGTGTAACCTTACATGTTTGGTTACGCCTTTATTTATACTTACTCTAGACTTAAAGAAACCCTAATGGACCCCCCTTAGGTGGACTTATATGAAGCCCACTTATAATTGACCTAAATAAGTAATAATAACCCAAAAAATAAGAAGAAAATAATAAAAATAATAAAAATCCAAAAATTATCGTGCTAAATATGCTAGAATCAGATTTGTCACCCTTAAGAAGTCTTAAATAAACTAGGAAAAATCTGATTTGAAAACTTTGTGTTGCTGCCCCCCTCTTGATGTCCTTGATTAGCTTGGATTTCCTTGTTTAACTTGGACAAATAAGAAAACAAAATTCCTCCTTTGTTGCTGATTTAATTACTTTCAAATAATATCAACATTAGCCCAAGTTTAACATATGGTGTTATCTCACCCTTAAGATGATAGAATATGAAGTTTCAATTGATTTTGAGGTGGTTCGTTTATGTTTCATAGTTAGCCTGTTTGGGAGTGTGGCTGCGGTTCAAAGTGCTTTTAGCTTAAAAATGCATCAAAATGATGTTTTTTATTTTAAAAAAATTATTTTTGAAATCAGCACATCAAAACGATCCTCGCTCTTATGGTTCACTAAGAGTTGTGTTTCTGTGGCAAAATTAAATCTTGAAATAAAATGCAAACAATATCAAAATAAGCTCATATTTAATACATGGTGGAAAAATGTGAATTTTCAAATGGTTCTAAGGTGGTTTGCTTATGGTTCACTAAGAGTTGTATTTCTGTGACATAATTGAATCAGCCTTCAAATTTCATCTAATCCCTTTTTTTATGCTACTGATATGATTAAAGACAGTAACAAGATGAAATATATTTTCATAAAAGAACTCTTAGAAAAAAAACAAAAGGATATGACCCACAATCTAGATTGAGATATGATCCTGGAAAGCCGAAATAGGTCTGATAGGAGTGTGACACAATGGAAACCTTCCCCAAGGCACCAACACTATTAGAATGACGTCAAATGAGGCGATGAAGCTAGTTAATCTTCGATAAGTTAGATTTAGTTCGTTCGCGAACTGAAGAATGCAAGAATCACTCACACATGTTAAAACTAAAAAATTCAGAAGTATTTTTCATCAATGGCTATCAAAATTTAGGTTACATGAATTTAAATAATTCTTGAAAAAATAACTGTAATGGATTTATTCTTTTGGACTGATTTGGCCCACTAACAAAATTGATCCAAAAACCTTAAACTAAAAAGCCCATAACCTGATCCAAACAAGCCTTGGATCCTAGCTGAAAAAAAGTATTAATTAAGCCAAACAAGTCTTGGGCTGTAGCTAACAAAATAAAATAAATCCTCTAATATTAAATTCATGTTATGCCATGAGAAGAAGAGAAGGAAGTAAAATACTTCAGAACTAATTCAAGGCTTATTTATAGCTTTCCATGCAGCCCATTAATTCAAGGTAGTCACCTCATGTTGTTTCCAAGTTGTAGTAGGATTCTTTTATTTCCTTTGTTGTCCTCACCTCATGGCCCAAATAAGATTGTATTGGGCCCCTCTTGAACATGGATAAGATGTACTAGGGCCTCCTCTTGATACTCCAATGAACTTTTCAATTTTGACATGGTTGAAACCTTCAAAACCAATGCATTCAATGCCTTTATCTTAGACCGAGTCATTGGACCATTTAGAACATGTACTGGGTCCTTGCTGGTGTTCTTGGCTGGTCCACATCACGTGGACTTCCTATTTGGCTAGCTCTTTAAAGAACCATGAAAGGGAGATTATCTCACCAACACACACACACACACACAAAGTGTGGCAAACAAGAAGTTTTATTAATCTGAATTGTCTAACTTACATGTCTGGTTATGCCTTTATTTATACTAACTCTAGACTTAAATAAACCCTAATTGACCCCCCCTTAGGTGGACTTATATTAAGCCCACTTACAATTGACCCAAATAAGTAATAATATCCCAAAGACTTAGAAGAAAATCATAAAAATCTGAAAATTATCATCCTAAATATGCTAGAATTAGATTTATCACCCTTAAGAAGTCTTAAATAAACTAGGAAAAATATGATTTGGAAAATTTGCTTCGCTTCCCCCTTGATATCCTTGATTAGCTTGGATTTCCTTGTTTAACTTGGACAACTAAGAAAATAAATTTCCTCCTTTGTTGCTGATTTAATTACTTTCCTTCCTAAGTTAGGAAAAGAATTAAATAATCTTCCCCTCTTTAGGAATAAGATATGGCGAACTTCCTTACTTAATTAGGAGAATAAATTGTTGAATTTTTATCCTTGTAGCATTAGGAAAATAAGAAAAATTTGATTTACTTGGCTTTCCGGGAATTGATGTCTTTGCGTGTGGGTTGCGTTACCACGTGATCATGAGGTTCGCATCAATTAGCAGATAAAGGAATCAACCATCCCATTCTTTTTTTTAGTTTAACGTGGGAGTCCAGGCCAGCTTGCGCGTACCTCGATTAATCCCACGGGCCCTGAAGTTAATGACCATGTAAGCCTCCAGTGGCCATCATATGAGCAACCACAGGGCTTGAACTTGAGACCACAGAGGGAGCAAACCTCTTGATCCCAAGCAATGCACTATCAGCATCCTCTTCTTCTGCCGGAGCGAATTCAATGCACTATTAGCATCCCCCTAGAGAAAAAAAGGGATGTTCAGGAACATGAGTGCTTTAATTACAAACAGGTTTATGTATTAAAGAAAGCAGGAGCCATTCAAATATCGTGTGTGCAAAGCAATATTTTACCCTTAGGAAACAAAAGGAGAGCTTAGATTAAAATTTCCTTGCTAATCACTGTTATGAAACCGTACTAACCAGCAAGTCAACCTAGACCTACCATGAACATATCACTAAAAAAAAATGAAGTGATTTGATCTGATAAAAAATTTATGTTGATCTATGAACCGGTCAATTTAATGAACTGTTGACCTTTTAAAAAAATTATTATTTTTTAAAACAATACCATTCCAAGCTTTTTTAAAAATTGAGATAATCTACCTAACTAATCATAGATTAAAAAAAAAAGCCATGAAAGCATATAGATTAATCCTCCCTTGCTAATCACTCACATATACCATAAAACATGCATAAAATTAACAAGATAATAAATCATGCAATACCTCTAACTTCAAGTTACAGGTTGATTAGGTCAATAGTTATTATAATTATAAGATTTAATTTAAGACTCGGGTTATATGTTGACTATATCACCCAATTTTTTATTTATTAAAACCATGTTATTTTAGTTCCAAAGTGAAAACTTAGTCCAAAGTAGACTTTTACGATATTTTAGCTTCAGTTTTTATAACTATAGTAACAACCATTAAAAAAACTAAAACGACCTAGCCTTTTCTTGTAGCATATGAGGAGAATGGATTCAAGCAGTGTAATGATGATTTTACCCTTCATTGCTCTTAACAATTGCCTTGACATTTAGGGTAAAATCATCTTTTCAAAGAGATTCAAATGTCATTTATGGATTGATCATGGATAATTTTATCGTTCAACTTAAAAAGTACCCAAAAAAGATACTCTTTTGGCCTTGAAATTTGAAAAAAAAAATCTTCATTTGTTAAGAGTTTTTTTTCATATTTTTCTTTTTATTTGCACAGTAAAATAACATCTATACCCTTGGCTACTCAAAAAATAGACCTTGCAGAAAGGGCATTTTTGTCTGTGTTATGGTTGTTTTTTAATAATGGTAAGCCATTGGGCCTTTTTTTTGTAATTAGCCTTATTAAAATATTAATAAATCAGTAAAATACACAGATGTGTGCCACGCACACGTAAGTGCGTCAGAGTCCTCTATGCTATTCTGGAGATGTGTGAGGACAATTTCGAAGGCCAAACAAACCCGATTGCCATCTCACCTGATGCACAAGGATGTGGCGCAGCTATTGAGGTGGTGCGTTTGTGAAGGTGAGCGGTGGTTTGGCGACGATGAAGTTTTTCTCATGCATTTCATTTCTCTCTCCTCAGCCTTGGTTTTCATGCTAGACCTTTAAATTTAATTGTGTCCTCAATTTTGTATTTGTTTTGAGTTATGTCCTCGTTCTTTTAATTTCTATTTGCTTTGATTTTAATGCTTTTTGAACTTTATGTTTTTCAATTTCATCTCTCTCTACATTTAATTGAATTTGTTTTCTATATCCAATCCAGTTCTTAATCTTTTGATTGCTATATTTTTATCCTTTGCATTTATTTTATTTTTTTGGTTTTGTCCTTTATAATTTTATTTCATTTTTTTTTCAAATTTTGGTCCTTATTTTTTTTCGTTACTCTTTTTTCTTTCCTTTTCTTCATTTATTCTATTTTCAATTTAATCCCTGATTAGTTTCTTTCAATTATTTTTAGTGCAAGATTTAGTCCTCATTGTCTATTTTTTTATAATTAAGGATTTTGCTTTGTAATTATTTGTGCCTTTAAACGATATCAAAATAAGCTCAAATTTAATATATGGTTAAATCTTACCCCCAATAGATAGAATATGAAGTGTCAATTGGTTCTAAGATGGTTTGCTGATTCACTAAGAGTTGTATTTCTACGGCAGAATTGAATCAACTTTCAAATTTCATCTAACTTCTCTCTCAAACAACAAGAAGATGAATGACATAAACACTGAAAAAACTTAAAGGAACACTATGAAAACAAAAAAAAAAGTATATGACCTTGTTTTTGAGCCTATCTCTGATATCAACGATGCGAACCTCATGATCACGTGGTCACACAACTCACAATCAAGATTGAGATATGATCCTGGAAAGCTAAAATAGGTCTGATAGGAGTGTGACGTAATGGAAACCTGCCCCCAAGGCGCCAACACTATTAGAATGAAGTAGAATACCCCAAGAAGCTAGTTAATCTTCGATAAGTCAGATTTAGTTTGTTCAAGAACTGAAGAATGCAAGAATCACTCTCACATGTTAAAACTAAAAAATTCAGAAGTATTATTCGTCAATGGCTAATGAAATTTAGGTTACAAGAGTTTAAATAGTTCTTGAAAAAATAACCCTAATGGATCTACCCTAGTGGACTGAATTGACCCACTTACAAAACTAACCCAAAAATCTTAAACTAAAAAGCCCATAACCTGATTCAAACAAGCCTTGAATCTTAACTAAAAACAAAGTATTAATTAAGCCTGAACAAGTCTTGAGCCGTAGCTAACAAAATAAAATAAAACCCATAATTTTAAATTCATATTCTATTATAAGAAGAAGAGAAGGAAAAAAAATATTATAGAATTGATTCGTGGCTTAGTTATAGCCTTCTAGGCAGCCCATTAATCCTAGAAACTAAACGAAAAGATAGTCGCTATGTTGTTTCCAAGTTGTACTAAGATTCTTTTGTTCTCTTTGCTATGTTTCTCGTCATCAAAGAGTTGGAAAATTAGCAGCCTTGTTGTCGAAACCTTATGGCCAAAATAAGGTTGGATTGGGCCTCTCTTGCATATGGATAAGATGTACTTAGGCCTCCTCTTTATACTCCAATAGACCCTTCAAATCTGACTTGGTCGAAACATTCAAAACCAATGCATTAAATGCCTTTGTCTTGGACGGAGTCATTGGCCCGTTTGGAACATGTAATGTGATACGGTTCAACCTTGTGACATGACCTAAGCCAGGTCAAATTCAGATATTGGAGTAAAACTTTCTCTAGTTCAGTTTTACGCTATTAAGCATAACTTCAAATTCAACCGTTGATTCAAGAGGCATTTGTTTATGTTATGGTAAATTTTCAGGTGAATCGGAGTTCGGAAAGGACTTGCGATATAGGTTAGAACAAGTTGTACGAATATTATTATTTACTTCGTTTTGACCTGTGGACTTTCTATTTGGAAAGAATTTTTTTTGAAAGGATGTGACAGCTTGTTTTGAGAATTTCCTAGTTCCAAAAGAATCTTTAATGAGCTGAATCATAATTTCCAAGAACGGCAACGATTCGTTAATGTGCCAGAATCCTTTTCTTATAAGGATTCCTTATTCATCATAGCTACACAAGGAAAGAAAAGCTAGTGGTATTTAATGACAAATTAGTTATTGTTATTATTTTCTTTCATGTTTGGGCTTAATTAAAACTTTGTTTTGATCTAGGATCTAAGGATTGTTTGGATCAGGTTATGGGCTTTTTAGTTTAGGGTTTTTTGGTCAGTTTTGTATGGGGGGCAGTTTAGCCCACGATGGTAAATCCATTACGGTTAATTTTTAAAAACTATTTAAAACATATGTACCCTAAACTTCGAGAGCCATTGATGAATATTATTTCTGAATTTTTCAGTTTTAACATGTGAGAGTGATTCTTGCATTCTTCAGGTTCTTGAACGAACTGAATCTAACTTATCAAAGATTAACTGGCTTCGTGATGTCATTCTATTTCATTCCAATAATGTTGGTGCCATGGGGCATGTTTTCATTGTGTCACACTCCTATCAGATCTATTTTGACTTTCGGGGATCATATCTCAATCTTGATTTTGGGTTGCGTGAACATGTGATCACGAGGTCCGCATTGGATTTTTTTTAGTGTTCCTTTAAGTTTTTTAATGTTTGCGTCGTTCATTTTCTTTTTCTTTGTGTCCGCGTCATCTAAGAAAGAAAAGGTTATATTTCATCTTGTTACTGTCTCTAATCATATCAGTAGCATATATATATATATATATATATATATATATATATATATATAAAGAGGGAGATTATGATACGGTTTAGCCTTATGATACGACCCAAGCAAGGTCATATTCGGATTTTGGCGTAAACCTTTCTACCATTTAATTTTATGCTATTGAGCATAACTCCAAATACCTGTTGG
>Ga0325414_1005496_pt1 | contig 13408 bp, 12 predicted proteins | sample PopdelMetagenome_8_FD_206183 | JGI IMG/M metagenome (GOLD analysis project Ga0325414, IMG submission 206183) | Populus deltoides microbial communities from Bellville, Georgia, United States - Leaf-PdKOR-R3 | ecosystem: Host-associated > Plants > Phyllosphere > Phylloplane/Leaf | place: USA...
TTTCGTTGAAACCTACGGTGGTGATTTTGTGGCGTTTGATGCTGGAAGCGGAGAGAGCTTCGGACTCAGCTTGAGCAACTTGAGAAAGGAAATCATCGTCGTCTGTGTCTTCGATTTCGATTACTGTTTCTCTTTTGGATTTCATTTGAAGGGTCTCTCTCTCTCTCTCTCTCTCTCTCTCTCTCTCTCTCTCTCTCGAATTTGTGCTCTGCCTTTCTGAGTTTTGTTTGGCTCTTTTTCCCTCTCTATTTTACTCGGAGAGAGATTTTAAGGCGGTTTTTAGCTGCAAAGTTTTTTTTGTTTTAAAAATAATTTTTAAAAAGATATGTTCATATAAAGTAAATAATTTTTTATGATATTCAGCTTCGTAAAAACTAAATTAGAAAATATTTTTTAATATTTTATTATATTATTAAAAATAAATTAAAAATAATTTTTTAATATTTTAATATTTTATTTTAAATTATCTAACATATATAGAATATTTAATATAAATATTTAATCACTACCAATAAAAAAATAGATCTAAAAGGTATAATGATGAATTTTTTTATATAACTTATTTTATCAAATATAATTATATATGTAATATAAATATTTTAAATATAATATTATAGATATATAACTTTATGAAATATTTCTTAAGTAAAACCTATTATTATTTTTTTCATTTATAAACGCTCAAAATAATTTTTTGACAGTATTAAAAAAACCAAATTAGTTAATAGTATTAACTAAGAGTTAGATATTTGGGTTTTTTTGGTATGAATATTTTTTTTTAGAAATAAATAGATATAAAGATTGTTTTTTTTTTAAAAAAAGGTATGGACAATTATCCCTTTAATATATATCAACTAAGCATTAGGAAATAAATATAAACATCTTACATCAAATATTGTCATATATAAATATTAAGTTTTGATGTCATATACATACATATTAATTCAAATTAACAATCATAAACATACTAAACCAAATAAAACAAGTAAACATATTTATCAAATAACAAACATAGACTTTCTTATCATAGTAAAATCATCTTAACAATTAAGCCTGTAGTAGTGTTGGTTCACAAAATTTTGAACCCAAATTTTCCTCAAATTAACATTTTTTGCCATAAATGTTGTTGTCAACATTTTATTTTGGACCAGGTGATCAAAGCATCACTAAGAGTGATCTCCTCAAAACCTTCAATTTTCATCACTTCTGTATATAGCTCATTAACATCAAGTTGATTTTTGCTTAAGTTTTGAATTGCAAACGCTACATCTCCAATCTTTTTAGATAACTTTTCAACACTATTATCTTCATATATTTGATTTCTCTTCTTATGTTGTCTCTTTTAGGCACTAGAGGAAGATGCCTCTTTACCTTTTGAAGTTTCTTCATATTCCCTTTCATTTTCAATTGAAATAAATTGCACTTTAGTGTTTTCTTTCAGGTTGATATCAGCATATGATTTGGCATAATTTTTTATTGTCATGTCTTTTCCAATAACAATTGTCATTGCTTCATTCATATCAAGTTTTTTGTTGAGATACTTGTCATAATTGGGATGTGCCTATTCATAAAGATTAGAATATACAAATTTTAGTTCCTTATATAAAGTTTTGGAAACAAAAGTAAATGTAAAAATTACAAAGAGTATACTATTTATCATACATTTACTTCTTCATCATATATATCTTTCGAAACCGTAATCATCTTCAAACAACCATCCCAACCAAAACCACTTTTATTTTTAAGTTTGGTTATTATTCTCTATTTTTTTTTTTTACAGTTTTGAGATGATTGTCCACGTGCTTAGGCTCGCATTGCACGTTGAACTTTTGACTAATTTCTATAGCCACCTTTACAAAAGATCCTGCTTTAAAGGTGGAAGAAGGCTTGTTTCCTTTAAATGCCTCCTCGACTAATATCTCAAGTAGCATGTGAGACATTAGCTTAGACCATGTGAAGTGCTTACCTTTGCATTTTTCATTCTTCGAGGTACTCATTTTTACAAAAAAAAAAGTCCCAAATTTATAAAAAAAAATAAAATCATATAATATTTAGATTGAACTAATTTTATACCAAAAAAATATAATTAATATTTAAAAAAGAACACATGAAATACATAATAAATTATAATAAAGGCAACAAACAATGCAAATATATAACAAAGATATATAAAGTCAAGAAAGACGTCATAAAAACAAACACATATAATAAACACTCAATTACTATTATTTTTTAGTGTTATAATCATTCTACATGATTGATGCAATCATTTCTCTTTTTGTTATCCACTCCCTATTCTCTTCCCTCTCCTTCCATTAGCTTAAACTAATTGTTCTTCTAATTAGTTCACTTTCCGAACATATTTTTTCCATAAAAAAGTCACATGGATCAACTTTCATTATGTGATTATGAATAATACAACATGCAAGCACACCATTCACTTGTGTTTCATAAGACTAAAAAGGTTTTCTATCAATTGATCTAAAACGACTCTTCAAAATACCAAACCCTCGCTCAATAGCGGTTCTTAATGAAAAGTGTCGAAGATTAAATAACTCATTTTCATTTTTCGGTGAATGTTTTGTAAACTCATTCAAGTGGTATCGAACATTACGAAAAGAAAAAATGATTCCTTTTTGAATACCGTAACCAGCATCACTAAGATAATATTTACCTACAAATAAAAAGTATAACCTATTATTATCTTTATCTAATTAGACAATTTATATGTTTATTGCATATTATAAATATTTAATTTATACCTTCTGGAATTTTTAGACCACTAGATCTTGATAGTGCATCACCTAAAACTCGGGAATCGTGTGCATTTCCTTCCCATCCAGCTAAAACATATATAAACTTCACATCAAAAGTTATAGCTGCTAAAACATTTTGTGTTGTTCCCTCTTTTCTACCTTGAAACTTTCCTTGAATTTTAACAGGAACATTTGTAGGAACATGGGTACCTTTAATTGCTCCCACACAATCCTATATAAACATGAAAAAATAATTTAAAACTTTTTCTTCTAGATATAATTAATTAATGTATGAAAATATTGATATTGTTCTCATACCTTAAAATAAGGATATAATCTGTGATTATTCATATTCTCTGCGGGAACTGTATCCCCTAGGTCTTTAATAAGGTGTTTGTATAACTTAAGAACTGCTTTTAATACAATTCTAAAGTAACGATAGATAGTTTCAACAAACCTATAGTATATACCACTAATAAAATGAAATCTTTGGTTTCGACCTATAATTTGTAAGAACACAATTACTAGCTCCCTAATAGACACATTTTGAGTTGATCGCAAAAGGTCATGACTTGTGATAGCATCACACAAATTATATAATACAACTGGTTTCATACGAATTTATTCGACGCAATATCTATCACTTCGATTCAAAATGTTATCAATATAGAATTCTCATTGAGCAATTGCATTTATACGTGGTTCTCTTGGTATATAAATTTTATTTCTTTCTCGTTCAATAATAGCTACCCTTGCAGATATGACAATTACAGCTGCTCTCATACATGTTGTATGAATAATCTTACTATCCATAATAAGAAAGTGAAGTTTTCTGATAACGAAACCTAAAAATTTTGGGGAATAAACATTCAAAAAACATATCAAATACTTACACAATCAATACAAGAAATTATGATCAAACTGACACATATTATAAATTAAAAATTTAGAAATAAGAGGAGCTAACAATGTATCATAATTATTGCAATGATATTTGATTCCCTAAACAAACAAGGCTTTAAAGTGGATTACTAGTTTGATAGTAGATACTGAATGGTTAAGTTAGTGGTAAAGTTTGGCAGTAGCCGGTGTGCACACATATGCAAACAACATGGCTCAATACCATAATATGGTGAGAGTTCTCAATCATTATATTTTTATGGTTTGTAAATATAATTTTCTTATAAAATTCACTTAATCCCTTTACAGGTACATGGTAACAAACTGTTTGTGCTCTTACTTGCCATTATTTATTAGTACAGATTGAGATTAGTTTACTGGAAAGGGTGTCTCATCTGAACATTGTAAAGCTTTTGGGTTTTTTGTCTTGAAAATAAAGAGAAGATCATTGTCTATGAATACATGAAAAAAAAAGAGCTTTTAGACTGTCAAATATTTTCCAGTAGACTACCATTTATTCTCAATTTGGAGTTAAATATTGCAATATTAATCTCAACATTGTATAACCTTATTTTTATTCCTAACACATGATTCTCCTGGTATAGAAAAACCAGATCGAGTACTTTCATGGGAAATTAGGCTTAAAATTGCGATAGAAATTGTTGAAAGACTGTCTTATTTGCATTCATTAGAGCACCTAGTAATTTTCAAATATATAAAAAGTCCATAACATAAATAATTCCAAACAATAGCATCTGAGATTTTTTAAAGTAAAGGTCGTTCAATTTCTTATAAGCATCTAAGATTGAATCAACAAGCAAGATCCTGAGATCTTATACAAAACAAAGCATGAGATTGTTATTTTTTTTTCCAAAAACCAAACAAAACATGAAAAACACAGTAAATTAACAAGCTCACAAGATTTATGCCACAATCACAATACAAACAAAGAACAGGAAAACAAAAGGCAGATAATAAAGAAACATTTGAGGAAAACGGTTACCTGAAATTAGATGATTAAATGCTTCAATGGAGAGCTTCGATGGAGAGCTTCGATGGAGAGCTTCAATGGAGATTGTTGCAGTTAATAGAGAATAAAAAGGAAATTATTATGATGATTTTTTGTTCTAATAAAGAGATTTACAACAACCACGCAAAAGAGTTTTTTTGAAGAGAGTTCCAATGAAACTAATCAAGAGAGAGGGAGAGATTTTGTTCCTGTAAGTAAAAAAGAAAAATGTTTTCCAAGGATAAGAAAAGGAAAACACTTTCCAATCATTAAAGTTTAACTTTTCCTTTGACCAAAATTTAATTTTCTTTGACTAACTTTCCACACGCTTACCAAATATGGGAAACTGAGGAAAATTGTTTTCAGAAAAAACAAACAAGACCTAGAAACATCTTTCTTTTTCCCGCATGGTGATTTTTTAAGGGTAAGTACGTAAATTCTCTCTTCTTAGGGGATGGTTCGTGCAGCGGTAGCGGCAATCATATTATGTGATTCAAACAACAAAATAAAAACAATAGAATTGTAAAATTAAGGGTTTTAAAGCCGGTGGATGAAGTTATGGTTTGAGTGCTTCCTATTTGGAATAGTATTAGAGGTTTGAAAATATATTAAAATAATTTTTTTTAATTTTTAAAATTTATTTTCAGCATTAGCATATCAATACGATCCAAAAAATAATAATTTGAAGCAAAAAAATTCATAAAATTGCAAAATTATTGTTCAACAATAACACCAAACACCCTATTAAACTAGTATTATTAAACTTAGCTTAATTTAATGAATTGATTTGGTGATTTGCTAATCCAGGATTTAAGATAAATTTTAAATTAAATTGATTGACCAAACAAAACTATATTTGACTTCTTTTATATAAAAAAAACCCTTAAATTGATTTGGGTTAACCTATCCAACATGTAATCCAAACTTTAAGTTATATCGAGTTTCATAACTTAAAAAAATATTACAAATACTCTAAAAGGCATGGGGGGAAAATTGTTCCTCATGTCACTGTTCAACTAGAGACAAATCATTGTGAATTACCACGATAATTTTTTTATCCCTTTTTATTTTTTTTCTAATTACACCCTTATTGACCTAAAATGATGGCCAATTAAAGCACATTTATTATGGAATGACAAGATTCAAAGACAAGGAGCAAAACTGAAAAAGGTAGCAAAAAAAGGTGATTTCTAAAAACTTAGGGCTAAACGCTCACTTTGATCCTCCAACTTTTTAAATTATAAACTTTCAATCCCTAAAAATTTATGAAATTCATTTATGGTCTCAAACTTTGTTTTCTTTAATTTGTGGTCCCTGGTTTGAGAGAGGAGAAAAAAGTGGCTGGATTTCGGTGGTAGAGAAAAAAGTCTTGGTTAAGACCGATTCAGGGCATGAAAAAGAGTGATTTTGTTGTCAATGAGTTCCTTTTGATAGGAGAGTTTATCCTATGTGTTGTTTTCCCTTAAATTTGCCTAAAATGGTAGATTCAAGCCTGTAATATTTTGAAATAAAAAAAAGAAAGGTTTAATAGTAAATGACAACAATAACCTTGCCCTTTAAAGAGTAAGTTTTAGGTATAAATGATTGAAGTAAAATTTGGTAATTTGCCTAAAAATTGATAAATATAAATAGAAAGAGAGAGAAAAAAAGAAAAGAATCAAATTTGAAGAGAGAAAACCGAGTGAGATAGAAGAAGAAGAAAAGGAAGATAAAGGAAGAAGAAAAGGGTAAGAGAAAATAATTTTAAAATGTAAGATTTATGCTTTGAAATGTATAATTGTTGGTATTAATTTAGATTATGAATTTATTAAGATTTAGGGTTTTAAAGTTTATGTTTTGGGTTAGATTGATGAGTTGATTAAAATATTATGAATTAATTGTTATGGGTAATGGTTTAATTGGTTGATTGTTAGATGATTTTGTTACGAATAATGATTTTGAGATTGATTTTTTTAATTGATATATTGAGTGTAAGAAATTGTGAAAACACCCTTGCTAGAAATACTGGACATAAGTGTCTTGAGGTTAAGGGTGATAAAATTTCAATTTGGTCCCTCATTTTTTTAATTACATTTTAGTCCCTAAATTTTGGAAAAATTACAAATTGGTCCTTGGAGATTTTGTACAGGATTTAGGATGAACTATGGATAAAATTTCAGTACAATTATGGATTTATGATATTTTTAGTTTGGTCCTCCAATTTAGCAAATTACAATTTGATCCCTAAAATCATGAGAAAACCCCATATTAGTCCTTAGATGTAATCCCAGTTTTTCAGATTGGTTTTGATGAATAGTTGAGGTTTATTAGTGAAGTATTATCAAGTTTTATGATTGTTTTCTTTTGAATTAGATTTCGGAAAACCATTTGATTTTTTACTTTTTTGAAAAAAAGACCAATTTGGTTCCTAAACGTATAGAGTTATAAGTTAAACCCTAAGTTGAGTGTATTATATTGAATTTACATTCCTTTAAAGTTTTTTTTAAGAATGTCTTCTTTTGTATTCAGATGTTCCTAATATTCCACTTAGTGGACATTAATATGATTTTTTTCGGTACTTGCTTTTGTGTTTGTTCTGCTCTTTAGTCAAGTAAGTGGATAATGTTCCATATGCATAAGAAATAATATAAGTATTTAAATTGTTAGTATGAAATGGATCATGCTTCTTATATATATATTGATTATTATTCTTTGTTGTGATAAAGCATGATCATTTGTTTTAGCTAAATTCCAAATATGAGATATGAGTATGTCTAATTTGATAGTTTTTATTTAATTGATGTCATGAGTTAATCCTTGAGATATAATTTTATTAGTTTGATTATGATATGACCTCTTGATATGCCAGTCAGAATACCCATGTTAATAGGATAATGTTAGTCTTTGTGTGTATTATATATGAACCCTAATTGGTTGGGGGAGTCAACAACTTGTGCGAAATGATCATCCTACAGTTTTGAGCCATATGTTCATCGTATTTTGGTTTTCTAATGACCTATACCTCATGATATTTTTTGTTATGCTTTGTTTGTGAAACTTTCTTGTAAGAGCCTAATATCAAATTTGGATATGTTTCTTTTTATCGTTATCTACTCACTGAATTGTTGAACTTCACCTCTCATTATTTATTATTTTTAGACATATAGTTTTGCTAGCAGGTCATTTTTGTTGGACTTCAGAACCTACTTTTTAATTGTAATTAATGTTTTTATGTTATGTCTAGTTAGAGCTCTATAATTATGATATTTGTATTAACTCTTGTATTAAGATGTTGATTTCTATTATGGACTTTAATTATGATATCAGAAGCTGCGTAAAACTCTAGTTTGTTTAAATGGTAAAAGTTTGTATGTAAATTTGAGTTCGTTTAGGTATGGAAACCTAGAGGGGGACCTTACTTATGTGTTTATCATGGATCCGGGAATCTGGTCGTGATAAATTTGGTATTAAAACCTTAGGTTAAAAAAAATTAATTTCATAATATGTGGAGCATGATGACTCATATCGTCTTGTCCGTTGTCTTTGAAATTTTGAATTTTCATCAAGCATATCTTTTTTTACTCTTTGAATTTTATGGTAGATATACTTTCCTGTAATACTATGATAATTATCATGCTATTTTTCTACCATGACTTAAATGCTTTCACTTCTTGTAGGAAATGCCGAAAAATAGACAAATAATTGGTACTAATAGAGTAGATAATAATCAGGATAACGTTTCTATTGTATAGTTGAGGATTACAAGGCAAATGAGAAAGGGTGGTGTACCTGTACCTCAACATGTTAGGGAGGTACCTCCACTAGTGGAAGAGGAGCCTCTGGAGTTAGAAGAGGAGAATATGGTTAATGAAATAGGTGGAGGAGTAGTTAACCCCAAATACCTTACAGAATTCCAACAACTTAGTTAGATTATGCGAATCTAAATAAAGTTTACTATGGAAAGAGATTAAAGAAGGGATGGAAAAGTACCATCATCATCCCACACTATTTAAAGATTCAATATGTTGTTGAATGACTTTATAAAGTTGGCACCTCCTACCTTTACTAGGATAAATAGCTCAGAGTATCCTCAAAGGTTTATAAATAACATATGGCGGTGATGTGAAGCTTTGGGATGATAAACCATCAGGCTGTAAGTTTGGCATCATTCAGGTTGGAAAGAGATATGGACATCTCTTAGTTTGAGTTTAGAAAGAGAGTGAGGCCAGCAGAGGCTCAATTGACATGAAAGGAGTTTAATACCATGTTTTTGGACAAATCTCTTCGTTAGAGTGTTAGGGATGCTAGATTCTACGAGTTTGAAAGGCTATTTTAAGGGAGCATAACAGTAAATGCGTATGATTTGAAATTTACTCAGTTATCAAGGTATGCTGAGCATCTTCTACCCACTGAGGAGTGGAGAGTGAAGAGGTTCATTTAAGGACTCAAATCCTCGATGTATATAGCGATGTTATCTTAAATGTTTTCATCCTACTCCTCAACAGTTGATAACACCAGGTTAATTGAGGCATAAATATTAGAAGACATGGCTGCAAGCCAGTCTAAGAGGCCCGAGAAAGAGGTTTAGTCTTTTAGACAACAAAGATTAAGTGCAAGCCTATCCAGGGGATAAAATGGTCATTAAGGCTCATGGGTTATGAGGAGTTTTAGACAAAGATCTCCACTTAATGGCTCAAATAGTCAGATTGGCAATAATGGTGCTCATAGCTATAATTATAATTCAGTTTAGAGTGCACCTCGTAGCTATTTTGTTCCATCTAGAGACAATTCTTCATGTCAACACCGTGAAGGAAGCAATACTAGTGTATATTGCTACAAGAGGACTGAGGTTTATTTTGGTTATGGTCAGATAGGTTATAAGACTCAGGAGTGCTCAAGGAGATAGTCATCAGCTCCAGGATCATCTGTTTAGTTCAACCTCCTATTTAGGCACCATCGATAAGCTAATATATGGCTCATGGTGGTCGTGGTCAGAGAGGTCGGGTTACAGGTGACAAATGTTAAATATAGCAAGGCAAGGGGCATGTTAAAGTCTTTTCCTTGACTCAGCAGGATGCTCAGGCATCTAACACAATTGTTTCATGAATTCTTCTTATTTGATCTTTTAAAGCAAACATTTTACTTATTAAAGGTGCAACTTATTCATTTGTGTCCCTGTATTTCATCATGAGGTTAGATAGACAACCAACTCTGTTAGGATTCCTCATTTCAATCTTCACTCTCTTAGATGAATCAGTATTAGTGAAGTATGTGTATCCGGATTATGGAATGGAGATTGGAGAAGAGATCTTTATAGAAGACATAAATGTCTTATATATGGTTGATTTTGATGTGATTTTGAGAATGGGTTGGTTAACAAAGCATGTGGCCTCAATCAAATTTGGGGGTAAGAAAGTGGTTCTATTTAGATGAAAAGGTTGGGTTAGTGTTTCAGGGAGACAAGATTGCATCTTCATCGATTATGTTATCGGCTATCTCGAGGCAAATGGCATGGAAAGGGGTATAATGCTACTTAGCATATATGGTGGATTTCTCTAGTTAGACCAAGTCCCTATAGTCAAGGAGTTCATCAATGTTTTTCCCAATGACTTACTGAGATTGGCTCTGTATAGGAAGATTCGGTTTAGCATTTATTTGGTTCCAGGTACCGAATCAATATTAATGGCACCATATAAAATGATGCTAGTAGAGTTAGGGGAGCTAAATGAACAGTTGCAATATTTGTTGAACAAGGAGTTCATCCAACCGAGTGTATTAGGGAGCCTCAGTGTTGTTTGTCAAGAAAAAGGATGGGTCCTTAAGATTGTGTATAGATTATAGGCAAATGAATTGGGTGATAGTTCAAAATTGATACCCACTCCCTCATTGAATTGTTGAACTCACCCTCTTGTTATTTATCCTTTTCAAGCGTATAGTTTTGCTAGCGTGTCACTTTTGTTAGACTTCAGAACCTGCTCTTTTATTGTAATTGATGTTATTTTGTTATGTCTAGTTAAAGCTCCATAATTACGATATTTGTATTAAATCTTCTATTAAGATGTTGATTTATATTATAGACTTTAAGTATGGTATCAAAAATTACATAGAACTCTAGTTTATTTAAATGATAAAAGTTTGTATATAAGTTTGAGTTTTTATATGTATGGAAACTTGGAGGGGAACCTTGTCTATATGTTGGTCATAGATTTGAGAATCGGGTCGTGACATAGCCCAAAAAGAATTTTAGTTTCGGGTTAATTATAGGTTTTGAAACTAGTTTTTAGGTTGTTAGAAGCTATGAATATGTTTTACAAGGTGTTTGAGATGTTTTTTGAGATGAAAATATGGTTGAAAACAAGATTTTCTAAGTTTAAAATAGAATATCCAGATTTTCCAAGGGTTAGAGGTTGCCGGAATCTAGGCACGGCAATTGATGTGTTGCTCACTATTTTTTTCCAAAAAATAAGGGGTGAACAACCTGTTATCCGCCACCCCTTAAATTTTTTTAAAAAAAGACTGAGAGGCGTGGGTTGCTCCAGGCCCACGCACCTAGGCCTTTTTGTAAAGGCTTAGCAAAAAGGCTTTGGAGCTCTTGGCCGTCCAAGCCTAAAAGCCTGGGCTTTTTTTTTCCCTTTTTATCTATTATAATTGGATTTCTTAACTCTTCTTACTTATTTTTTTTTTCAATTTCATCATTTAATATTTGATTAATTATTAATTAGGTAACATAATTTATTTTAGTTTGATTTTTTTCTAATCATCTCGATATTTGTTTGGTTTTCAATTTTATAAGTTTTTATTTTAGATAAAAAAAAATTTATAAGAAAAGATTGTCGAACCCAATTGAACTCATGATTGAGGTCACGGGTTTGGCTAGTTAATTTCGGCTAGATTGGGATTAGGCTTCATAAATTTTTTTGCTGTATAAATAGTTCTCAATTTATTTAATTAGATGTATGCATAAACTTTTTGAATTCCGCTTGGGATTTTTTTATATACAAAAACATATCATAAAAGCATATTCTTTTAAGAAAAAATATTTGACCCATATCAATTTCCTTTTGATGAGATTACCCCAGCATAACAACCAGGTCACAGATCTTGCATGTTAACTCAAATGGACTCGAGTCGAGTTTTATTCGACCTTTTTTGTATTATATTTTTTTCTTCGATTAGATCCTTCAATATTTTGTATGCTGCAAAATGTGCTTTAAATTTTTTCATTTTATTTTTTATGAGGTTATCACATTCTCATTTAATTCTTTTCTTTATTATCAGATAAGATCCTTCAACATTTGATTTTTTTTAAATTGATTTTTTATTTTAGTTTTATCTTTTAACGTTTGATTGATTAGGAATCGGTCTTCATTATTTTTTTCTGGTTTCATTTCTATGAGGTTATCTTAATCTTATACTCATTATCGTAAGGTTAGCAGGTTTGCCTAGTTTAACTCGAGATTTTTTTTTCTTGTTGTTTTTTTTTTCAATTTTACCTTTCAGCATTAAGTTTTTTTTTTTTTGTGATTGAACTTAATGATTTTATTCAATTTGCTTATAACCAAGTTGTATATTTGACATGTTAGCTCGGATGGGCTCAAATCAAATTTTTTTTTATCTTTTTTTAATTGTCAATTTTTTTCACTTATTACCGTTGTAATTTTCTTCAAGTTATTAAATTAATCAAGTTTATTAAACCTAATTAATTCAATAACCTGAGTTTTAATTTTTTTTTCTTGATTTTTAAGAACTTTTGTATTGCCCTGATATATTTTTTTTACATTGAAAAAAAATAGATTAGATTATGGTGTAGTGCGAGAACCTATATAGTATAGATTAAAATAAAATAAAAAAGATAAATTACAAAACCCTCCTTTATGGTTTGGAGGCTTTGCCAACCCCATTTTTGAGGTTTTTGCTTTAAAATATACCTTCCATCTTTCTTAATTAGAATAAGTGGTTTCTCCTAATATTTAACAATTTTGGTCTACTCTAATCTATGTCTATATAATGTACAGGATTTATTAATATTTTTTAAATAACTTTTGTTATTCTAAGCCTATTTTAAAAACAATCCAAGTCGTCTATAAAAATAGATTTAAACTCAGGGCACGTGTTTAGACTCAAGCGTCTAGCACACTTCCTAACTTCTTTAGGTCTAACCCCTCAAGCATTAAGTGCATGTTTGGACCTAGCATCATGCAATATACACGTCCTCCCACCTTTTAGACCTTTAAACTTCAGTCCAATGACCTGAACCAAAAACCTGGCCCAAACTTGTGGCCTAAATCCAACACATATCCTCTTGAGATTTGACTGGCCCAGGCTTTTTAACCTAGATCTTCACTCACACTTTTAGGTGTACAAAAATCTCTTATGACCTATCATATTTTCATCGCATTAATACATGTGAAAAATATATTTTTCATAATTTTTTAATCGTCAACATGTACACACTATTAACAAATAACATTGTTTTTAGGATCTGATATTCTTTTGCATATTTATTACATGCTATACAAAAATATTAACTTAAACATTTAAGAATCCTAAATTCACCAACATAAGATTGTTTTAGCTACTGTAAAAACACTATTCCCAAACATCTTAGATTTTAGAACATCATCTGACCTATATGTCCTTGTCGCCAAACATACCACATGTACTGTGAATAAAAAAGATCATTTCAAGTGTTATCACCATTACAACAAACTCCTGAGAATACAAAATGAGACCAGATCCAAGACTCTAGAACACATGAAATGGT
>Ga0325414_1005497_pt1 | contig 13406 bp, 5 predicted proteins | sample PopdelMetagenome_8_FD_206183 | JGI IMG/M metagenome (GOLD analysis project Ga0325414, IMG submission 206183) | Populus deltoides microbial communities from Bellville, Georgia, United States - Leaf-PdKOR-R3 | ecosystem: Host-associated > Plants > Phyllosphere > Phylloplane/Leaf | place: USA...
CCCTCGTCCTAAAAAATCATCAAAAACATTCCTCCAAGTCCAATATTCTTTGAATGACAAAAACAGATATGAAAGATGGGTCCTTAATATCATTATACCTTAATATCATTAAAAATAATAAAAGTATATTTTAAAGTGGTTTTTATGAAAAACATTTCTAAAAAATAGATTATTTTTTTATGTTTGACGGTAACATAAAAAAATAATTAAAAAATAATTTTAAATATTTGGTTATATCATGAAAATTAAATTAGATAATTACTTATTGATATTTTTTTTCAAGTTTATCTAACATATATAGAAAGTGTAATGGTGAAGAAAAAAAAATATCACATATATATTGTTTATTTTATAAAATATAACTATATATATATAATATAAATATTTTAAATATGATATTATAGACATATTGCCTTGTTAAATATTTTTGAGTAAAATATATTAGTATTTATTTTTTCATTGTAAAACCTTGTCAAATATTTTTTTAAGTAAAATCTATTAATATGTTTAGTTGTATAATGAAAAATAAGTTGAAAATTATTTTTTGGTCTTTTGACATATCAAATAAAATAAGTTGAAAACTAATTATATATTTTAAGTTATTAATTTTTTTAAATAGTAAAAGTTTTATTTTTATCAAATACTTTTTGGTGTTTAGATAACATTGAAAATAAATTTTCTTTCTATAATATCCTAATTTTATAATACAATTTATATGATTTAAATGTATGATAATGAGTAATATAACATGTTTTGTATTCAAATATGTTTTTTTAATTAATATTATTTAAATTGAAATATTATATGTACTGATATATTAAATTAATATACCTTTATATTATATATTAATATATTCTAATATATTATTTCCTATATAAATATAATAGTGATTTATTATTTTTTAATAATATTATATTTTAAAGTGTTATATATACAATGAAATATTATATCACTTTAGTTCTTAGATCTTCATGAAAAGTGATTTTCAATTTTTATACCATAAAACATTTTTCTCCGTCTAAAACTTATGTTGTTTTTTTTTTTTTTATCAAAAAGTAAATTAAAGATACTTTCCTAGTGTTTATTTAATGCATTTTTTGTGTGGTATCTCACATATATTTAATGCATTTAAATAAATTTTTAAAAAATTGAAACTAAATAAATTAAGTCATTTTTAAGTGATATTAAGAATATTTTTTAATCTCAATTGAAGCATAATCTATCTCTGAGATACTCTTTAACATTAAATAAAAAATATTAATTATTTATGTTATTACTTATTTTCATTTAACTCATTCCGTTATTATTTAATTTTTAGTCACAAAATCTTTACAATCGAGATTCTTCTATCAAAGAAAATCCATTTTGGACCTGTCCTTGCGTTGATCACGACAAAACAGCACATGAACTAGCCATGCTTGTAAAAAAAAACAATAACAAAAACATCATTTCTCTCCGAAATTATCATCACTTCTATAAAACTCACGAACTCCACAAAAAAAAAAAAAAAAAAGAAGAAGAAGAAGAAGAAGCATAGAACTACGAAAGAACTCAAGCTCAAGCTTAATTTTCAGTATAAAAAATGGGCAAGAGTGTTTTACTGTTATGTGGTGATTACATGGAAGATCATGAGGTGGGCTGCTTTGTTTTATCTATCTTGAATTGTTTCTTGAATCTTGGATTGATGAAGAATTGTGGGTTCTTCTTGTTTTTTGTAGGCTATGGTTCCATTTCAAGCTTTGCAGGCTTTTGGGATTGCTGTTGATGCTGCTTGCCCTGGCAAGAAAGCTGGGGATATTTGCCGCACTGCAATTCATGATTCTGCTGGTTATCAGGTGCTCTCTCCCTCATTATACAAATTTAATCATCATATTGGATTCCTTTTTTTTTCTTGGACTGTTTTTGAAAAAGCTTATTAATTTGCTGATCTTACTTAGTTCAGTCATCGAAGTTTTAGTTTTAGCATTTTTTTTTTCAATAATTGGTATGATTATGTGAGGATTGGACAAGAAAAGGTTGGATTGTTGATGAAAAGTCATGAATTGACATATTTTGCATTAAAGAGCATAGCTCTCAATCCAATCGTCGTATCGGGAAAAAAGTTTGCATGAAGTCTATTAATGTGTTGTCTTACCTTGGTTTAAGATCTCAGCTCAATTGAAGTTCAGTAAAGACTAGCTATTTAAGTAGAAAAACTGGATAGTTTACGTGAAAAATAAAATAAAATACATAAGATTATAAATGAGGGATAAATTTATAATTAATGGCAAATTTACCTTTAAAACAGCAAAGAGGCCAAATATTACAAAATAAAAAGTGATACAATAAAGAAAATTCAACTAGAGAGTGAGAGAGAACTGTAGAATTTGGAGGAGCCAACCTAAACAAGGCAATATACTTCGGTGGTCATATCTCTGACATCAACCGTGGCTAAAGATATGTTATGAGTTGATACTTGGCACCATGACGAGGGTGATCAAGGTTATAAGTTGATACTTGACATCATGATGAGGGTGACTAAGGTAATATGAAGATGCTTAGTGACTGTAGTGTTGGTAACTAAGGTTATGTATGAATGATACTTGGCAATCGTGGTTACAAGGTATATGATGTTAATAAAAAAAATGAAAAGGGATCGCCACGAATGGAAGGTTAAGATGACATTGATTAGTTATCCGTGTTTGGATAACAAATGGTATGAATATGGTTCCATTGGTGCCAATATTCCTTAAATTGATTGGTCGATCTTGGATAATCAGGTGACTAATGATGTTAATAATTATTTCTAATATTGGCATGGTTACTCCCTGTTTATGGAACAAGATAAGTTGATTAACTATTCCAGGTCAGCAATAGTTAATGATATCAATGAGTCGTATTGGTATCGGTAACCATTTCTGGTGTGATTAACTACTCCGGGTAAAGAGACTAATGATGTCAAGGGTTCTCGATATTGACATCTTTGATGGTAAATTAGATATGGATAAGAATTGATTAACTATTATGGGGTAGGAATAGTTAATGATATTAATCGGTTGTCTTGATATCAACATCTGAATGGAATTGATTAGTTTAACCCAGTATCGGGAGATTAATGATAATAATAAGATTCATTAGTATTGGCAATTACCTTCCAGAAAATGAAAAAGAAAGAATTGATTAGTAATTCCGAAAGAATGAGATAAACTAATGATACCAAAAAAGAAATATCTTGGTATCAAGTGAGAATTGATTCATAAAGAGATTGTGTTTGAAACCATTGAGATGCGTTGAGATTTTCAAGATGAAATTATTCTCAGCAAATGAGTTATAATATTAAATGGTTATTGGTGATAAATGAAAAATGTATGTTGTAAAATTGGTATATGGCTAACTTTATGTATCAAAAGAAATAACATGGAACTTATTACCTATCATTTTTATTGTTTGTTACCACTTTTTTTAATTTATTATATGTACATGTTAATTTCTAGTTCATGTCCATCGAGGTCACTTGAGGAGTAATTTTAATTTAGTTACCTTTTACTTTTAGACATGTAATTATTTGTAAATCAAGAGACTTATCTCCTAAAACTTGAAGTGTAACATTAACTCGTAAATTTACATGTATGACTTTAATTTAATGTTTGTAATTCTAAGTATCTATTTAACCATGCATGTTTATAGTTGAAATCGAATCCTTTATTTGATTCATATTACATGATGTTATTATACAAGATATAGTTTATATGATGATATTATGTAATAATTGAATTATGCATTGTTATTTTGTGAACTTGAATTTTATGATGTTATTGAATATGATGTGTTGTATTAATGATGATGATGAGTTGGATTGAGATCCAGGATGTTTGGACCAGGTTGTGAAATGAAATTGGAAGTATAATATGATTTTGTCAATAACTTGAGTTTTTCTAGTATAGGGGAGACTTCGCCGAAATTTTGGTAGAATTTTTGGTGAAACCTATATAAAAAAAATTACACTAAAAATCCTCAATATATTGTGAAAAGGGATGTAGAAAATTGGGTTGTTACATAAAACTTGTGACCCGTGTTATTAGATTGGAAGCACAAAAAATGAAAAAACCATTAAGCGTAGTCTCGAACAAATCAAACACTGAAGGATGTAACTAAAAAACAAAACCAACCATATAAAAAATTATAATTAAAAGAATGAGGATAAAAAAATGAAATAAAAAATAAATTTGAGGGCATAAAAAAATTTAAATTAGAGGGTTAAATTGAAAAGAAAAAAACTTTAACAAAAGGAAAAGAAAATCAAAAGAATGAGAGCTAAATTGAAAAAAAATAAAACAACATAAACTTTGATTGAATGATTATATTGAAAACCAATAAAACTTTAATAGAAAAGCGAATTGGAAAAACAATATAAGACGAATTATAATTTAAGAACTAAATTGAAAACATAATTTTTTTTCCCTAAAAAAGTCAACGATGAAAATAAACAATCAAATATATAAGGATTTGAAAAACAAAATAAAAAAGAGAGGAAGAGGATGTGGTGACACTTCTAAGGATAAAATGAAAGGCCATGTTTTAACATCGGGCGACATCTCATGTGTTGTCCAAAGAGTGTGGGAGTCACCTAAACACTAACGCGTAAAGTACACGCACCAACAACTTTTCTAAATTAAAAATAAAAAAGTCTTTGTAAAATTACCAAAACACCCTTATTACCCTGGAAATAACAAATAAATCAATGTGAAAGGAACAAAACAACCCTAAATGCATAACTTTTTCTTTTTGTCTTTTATAAGGGAAAGTATGTATTTTAAATGTAGCCTAAGAAGGAAAAAATAAGAAAAAAAAGTTCTTGATCAACCACTCAAGTATTTTTTGACATTGAAGGTAAATAATTATTTACTATTTTAAAATTTATGAAAAGACAAAAAAAACTTAGTTAACAGTTCTAAAACTTATTGATCTTGACGGTAAAGTAGTATTTTCACTGTACAAAACAATTGGAAAGACTAACATATTCTTGACCAGTCTTTAATGACCAATGAGCATATGGAAAAGACTAAAATACCCTCACATTCAAGGTTTTTATTTTTTGAACCGAAGAGCATAATGATAATTTTTTTATAGCAATCTACAATAAATTGTGTCAATGGCTACAATGAAAAACACATGCCCTACAATTTTCTACTTAGTCTTTTTATAATATTATTTAATTTAAATGTTGATTTGGTTATGTTAGGCTAGTTTTTATCCCTAAATCTGTCACCACCAAAATATCCTTAATATTTCATGTGCTTCTTAACATTTCACATTTAAATCTTACTTTCTCATGAAACTAAACATAACCCGTTTCTAATGAGATGTTTCTTCATCTCTATCATCATTTTCCACCTTGCTGTTAGGGATATGTGCGATCTTGGGCCAATCTTCACCTGTTCCCTTTCGGTATCTTTTGCACAATCACTGATCTCAAGATAACTGATCTCAAGATAGTAAGAATAATAATAATAATAATAAAATTAACTTCATAATTCATATACTTCGAGTAATTTCTGATAGTAAGAATCAGAGTTTACTGGTAGGTTATGAAGAGAGTATTTGTAATCCGCGACGGTTGATGCAATCTGTCAGCAAAAGTGAAAATGATTAAAACATGGTGAAGTAATTAGCTTAGAGAAAGAGAAAGAGGAGGTTTTTACCAACGGTGGAGATTGCGCAAGAAGAGCGAAGGAAGGCGTGAATTGGAGAGATGAATTTGTTAGGGAAGGAGCCGGGGGTTGTTGCTGTTAGTGTTAAAAGTTTGGTTTTTCTGGTTAAAGGAAGCTAGAAGTTTTGTTTGAGGGTCATTCTATTTTCCAAGAAGATGGCGGTGGCTGTGGTGATGTTGGTGAGTCGTCAGTTTTGACGGAGAGGTACACGGTGGTAATGTTTGTTTGAAAAAAAAATAACGGTTTTTCAAAAATCGGTTGGGATTAAGGGGTGGTTTTGAAGTGTGTTAGGTATTTTTATATAAATATATTAAAATAATATTTTTTTAAAAAGTAATTTTTAACAAAAATATATTAAAAAATTTAAAAACATAAAAAAATAATTAATTTAAATAAAAAATTTAAAATTTAATGAAAAATAGGTTACACACAACCCAAAAAATCTAAAAATTTATAAACTTTTAACAAGCTATGGTCCCCACTATATTGAAATTCTTGAGGACTGTTGTCTTACTGAAACATATAGTTATTGGAAACAATAACTATATGTTAGGCATAAACAACCAAATGTTTATCAATTTATTAATGACAAATCATCACACACAGCTAGTCAAGGAAATTACATAAAGCAGACACTCCGAGCCTTGAGTTGATCTTCGTAAGTGACAAACTGTTGTAGAAGATCTTAGCCGACAGGACCCTCACAGTAGTAAACCTGAAGAAATTAGACAAACATAGAATTTAAAAATGATGTATTGAGTTCAAAGAAATTTAAATTGTTGAATGAATTAGTTAACTTTGCATTTTATCATGACATGCCTTGTCTTGTTCTTTTGCTCGGGTTAAATCTGATGGAGTTCCACTTGAACCTGCCCCTCCAAAACACAAGAGGTTGTGTCAAATAAACATTGAAAAGAATTTAAAAGGAAAAAAAAGGAATTGAAGAATGGATAAAAATGTGAAACTAAATATGATATATTTAACTACTGATAACCCGTACCTAATCAGATGTTTCTTAACCACTATCATCATCGTCAAACTTGATTTTAGGGATATGCTTGATCTTGGGCCAATCTTCTCCTATTCCCCTTATGCACCTTTTGCTCAACCTTGGACAATCAATGATCCCAAGATTTTGAAGTTTCTTTAAATTGCTGATGCACTCCGGTATTTCTTCAATGTTTGTACAGTCTCTGATGATAAATGTTTGTAAGGATTCTGCAGATCCTTGAAAAAGCTGTTCTGGTAAAGCAATAGTTGTTGGTACTGCCGCAAATAGTACAATACGAAGGGAAGGGGAAAGAGGTTGAATTTTTTCCTCTCTCTCTTCTTCTATTGTCATCAAATTAAGCTTTTCACACTTTATAATAAATAATTCTTCCAAAATAGTTAGGCATTTTATGCTTCGTGGCAGAGAAATCAAGCTATCACATTCAAAAATAACCAATTTTCGAAGACTTTTGAGACCTTGCATATCTTCGCACAAATTTTCTAGATTTTCACAACGAATAATGAATAAAGTTTGAAGACACTCCAAACACCCAATCCCTCCTTCTGGCAACCGCTTTTGCTGAGTAACTACAAATAAAAATCTAAGGCTGATCATGTACCTCACATCTTTGGGCAGCTCTTCTAATCCTTCACCTGTAACTGCCAGAGCTTGCAAGTTTTGCAATTTGAAAATAGATTTTGGGAGTCTTTTTATTTTTGTGTTGCTCCCAAAATAGAGATATCTCAAATGTTTCAAGGCTCCAATACTCTCCGGAAAAGCCTCAAATTCAGAATCATCCAATAATTCCAAAAACCGCAAATGCTTAAATTCTAACAAACATTTCTCAAAGTCTGTTTTGCATTGAGGCCCCACTATACTATCTGCAAAGACTATTGACCGCACTTGATGGAAGTTGTTTGGGAACTTGGGGAGAGTTTTATGAAAAAATGAATCAGAGTCAAGAACTGTCAAATGACGGGTCGTTTTGGAAATTTGGTGGTTTTGAGAGCTTATGATTGAAAACTCATTTTGAGCCAATGATGATGCAAGATCATGCATTAAATCATGCATCTTAAAGGTAGCTATAACAAACCTACCCACATAATCTTGGAAGAAACATCTTGAGAACAACTCGCGCACATAACGCAAGCCAACATCTTCCAACTTCTCATTTGGAATTGATGATTGATGAATGAGCCCATGTGCCATCCAAAATTGCACCAATTCGAGATCCACGAATAGGTAATCTTTTGGAAAAACCGAACAATAAAGAAAGCATCTTTTCAAGTGAGTCGGCAGTCTTTGATAGCTTATTTTCAAGGCAGGTAAAATACCATCTCCCTTCTCTTCCCACTTCTCACTGTCTCTCACCGATTCCCACTCTTTTTCATCAGTCCTACCATACAGTTGAGTCCCCATGTTAATCACTGCCAGAGGAACTTGCTTGCATTTCGCAACTATTTCTTTCCCAACTCCAACCAAATTTGGATGCATTTGCCCTTCCTTGAATGCACACTTGTAAAACAACGACAGACAGTCCTCGTGACCAAGAAGACTTAGGTTGTATGCAGTAACAGTACCCATAATCTCAGCAACACGTTGACTACGGGTAGTCACTATGATCTTACTTCCATCAGCACCTTTTGATAACAAAGGCTTCAACAACAACCATTTTTGAGCATCTTCATTCCAAACATCATCCATAAGAAGCAAGTATTTCCTACCCTTCAAAATTTCTTCAAGTTTTTTTTTAAGTACACCCTCATCCAAATCCGCACATCTTTCCCCAGTTGCAGATTTAATAATTTTTTGTATCACATGTTTCAAGGAAAAATCATCTGAAACACATGCCTCCATCTTCAGATCAAAATGACTTTTTACATTTGCAGCATCACACACCGATTTGGCAAGAGATGTCTTCCCCAAGCCTCCCATTCCTACTAGCGGAAGGACAAATGGATGTGCATCACCAACCTTAGAAGGTGCTGCTAAAAGGTTGATGATGCGTTCTTTGTCATTATCTCTTCCAATAAGACCGGAAAAGCTCTCAAAGGAACGGTTCATCTCTGTTTCCTCATGCAAGACATGGCTACAATCAATAGCCTGCTCGCTGAGGTTGAACTCAGATTTAAGAGATGAAATCTCTGCTAGTCTTTCTATGATCTTCTTTATCTTATGACCCATTTTTAAACGGAATGGAATCATATTAGAACTTGTAAAGAAGTGTTGTACCTTTCTGCTGGTGCTCCCTGTTGTTTTCACCACCTGCCTTCGCAAAGTTTCGCACTCGATTTCGTCCAGCACGTCCTCGGCATCATACAAGACTTCTCTGAGCATATGGAGCCAGAGCCGAATCCTGTCATTCTTTGATTGTTGCTTCTCAGCATCGGACAGCACCGCGTTGATGGCTTTCAATCTCTCTTCAAGACGTGCAAGGTCATCTTCAAGTCCCCATGCCAAACGAAGTTCTTGAACAGCGAAAGAGCCTAACTTCCCTAAAAGGGATTTTGCAATATCGGCTGCAAAAGCTTCTGCCATTTTCTTTTTGAGTGAGGGGAGAAGTGTTTGATAGGAAAAAATGATTGAGATAAGAGTGGAGTTCCGTTTTCTTTTCTGAGTGGAGAGGAGAAGTCGTTGAGTCTTTTTAATTAAAATGTACAATGGCTCCATGGATCGCTTGTTTAATTGGTTGTTCTCTTTCTTTTCTTTTCTTCATTATATTGGAGTTCCGTTTTCTTTTCTTTTTTAATTAAAATGTACAATGGCTCCATGTAAAATTGTTTTTTGAGTAGTTGACCAATTAAGAAGCTATGAATCCACCCTGCGTGTTATCTACTTAATCCTCAATTGTGAAGTTGAGGAGGGAAAAGAATATATAATAAATTAAATACATTATTAACTTATTTGATACATTATATTTGATATCAATTGAAATAGTGGCTTGGAAAACAGGGATATGTTTGTCATTTAATATCATGACCGCCAGCAGTTTCCACATTTCACACCGAGGAATCACTAAAATGAAAGTCCACATGGAAAGAAAGAAAGAATATATAATATTTTTTTTTTAAATGCATTTACAATGTTTTGTCATTATTGTTTTTATCGCTTTTAAAAAAATCAAGTCGGCTTACCAACTGGATTAACTTGCCAGATTTATGATTCGAGTCATGAAATTAAGATAATTTCATATAAAATAAACTTCAACTCAAGTTAATTGGGTTAATTTCAGCATGTTATTTATATTATTAGCGATAAGTAGCTTGCTCCTTCTCCTCCCAACTTCAGCTTTTAGTTTGTTTAGAAGGGACGAATTGATATGTTAAGCATAATTATTTAAATGATCACACACAATATTTTAAATAAGATAAATAATTCAGAACAACCAAATGTTTATCAATTTATTAATGACAACTCATCACATACAGCTAGCCAAGAAAATTACACAAAGCTGACACTCCGAGCCTTAAGCTGATCTTCGTAAGTGACAAAACTGTTGTAGAAGATCTAATCTTTTACTCTAAAAATCAAGTTGGTTCACAGGGAAGCATGCATAAACTAACCTCAATTAATCTATTAAATTCAAATAATTTTATAAATAATTAATTTCACAGGGAAGCGGAGCATCTTTGACCATTGCTTACCTCTCTGTTTTTTTTTTTACTCAAAATGGTTTGTGGATGGGTAACATGGGTTCGTAGAATTTGGGTGAACCCCTAACTTTTGTAAAGACCAAATAGAGCAAACAGCTGTTTTTTCGTCTTGTAGTGAGTTAATTATTGCCTACAAATAAATTTTAGAGTGTCTTTGAGATTTGAGTAAGTGTTCAGAAACCTATTAAAATATTATTTTTTTATTTTTTTAAAATTATTTTTAATAGTATATCAAGACAATTCAAAAACATAAAAAATTTTATTTTAAGATAAAAAATCAAATACACCCTTACTATTAGTGCATTAAGAGCATGTCAAACAAATTATAAAACTCAATTCTCAATCAACTCGATCAATATTAAAGAATGAAATTGAAAAAAAAATAAAAAATAATAAAATTTTTGACCCGAGTTAACCTGCTAAACTCATGACTTGGGTTAGAAGATTGAGATAATCTCATAAAAAGTAAGGAAAAAAATAACTCGAGTCGGCTCAGGTTAACCTTCCAAACCTACTATCAAGGTTATAAGACTGTGATAATCCCATAGAGAGAAAACCAAAATAAATTATGAAGTTCAATTTTTAATAAGTCTAGTGTTGAAGGTTGAAATTGAAAAGAAAAAATGAATTTAAAAACAAGACACAATAAAACGACTTGAGTCTACTCGGGTTATCCTGTAAAACACGCGACTTGAGTCACAAGACTGAGATAACCTCATATAAATCAAACTAAAATAAATTATGAAACCTAATTCATAATGAACTCAAAGCTGAATGATGAAATTGAAAAACAATTACCAACTAATAAAGAAAAATAAACTCGAGTCAACTGGGTTAACTCGCCAGACCTATGACCCGAGTCATGAGAGCGAGATAACCTTCTAGAAAACTTTTAATTCATAATCAACTCAAAGTTGAATGGTAAAATTGAAAAAAAAATATTAATTAAAGAAAGAAAAAAAAATTAAGTCAACCGAGATAACTGATTTTGAAGTATGAAATTAGGGAAAGAAAAATAATTATAGAAAAAAAAGCAAAAACAAATTATGAGACTATATAGTAAAGACTATATCGTAAAAGCATTATTTTTTTAAATTCTGTTGAGAGTGCAATTGAATCGTGTTTTTTCAAAATTTTGAGAATTTTTTGAAAAAGATTCAAAATAATATTTTTAGTATTTTATAAATATTTTAATGGGCAAATATAAAGAGAAAAAATATTTAAAAATATTATTTAAACATATTTAAAAAAAATTAAAAAAATACCCTACACCAGAAAAAAAAAACTGTCTTATTTTCTGATATGTGCTTGAATTATTGTCTTTGGCACGGATCCTTGTCTTTCACCATTGAAATGTATTTTAATTGTAAAAGTTTTTTTTTGATGGAATTTATGTACTTTTACTAAATGCACCCATTCCATTAAAGGAGCTCATGATCGAACAGTCATTTTGAGCCAATGATTATGCACTTGAAATAAAATATAATCTTGGAAGAAACATTTTGAGATCCACTCGCGAACAGAACGCAAGCCAGCATCTTCCATGTGCCATCCACAAATGCACGGTAGTTATTTTTTTAAAATATTTTTTATTTAAATATATTTTAAAATAATATATTTTTTATTTTTTATAAATATTTTTTACATCTACTCATCTAAAACATCTATAATATAAAACAATAAATTTTAATAAAACATCTTTTGAAACGCATTTGTCGCTGTGAATTATGAATTGGCTACTTGGGAATTGGGATGGTAGTTGTCTGGGGAGTGAGACTTTTTATTGATTTAGGTGATGGAGTATTTACCGTTGGATTTGACCATTGTTATTCCCTATGTGGACACCACCACATGCTGGGTGCATGCTTCTATGAAAATATGTTTTCTTTAATTAATTAATTTAAAGAAAACTTCACGCCTTTTGTCAATAAAATAGGATTTAAGGGCGAGTAAAAAAAAAATTAATTAAATTAAGAAAACTAGAAAAAAAATTAAAAAATCAATTAAACCGATTAAAATTTTTAAAAAATTAATTAATTCGGTTTGAGTTGTATAAATCTAAAACCAAAAAAACAAAAAAAAATCCGAGCCAAACCCTTTACTTTACTCCGTAATGTAATTTTAACTTTGCATACAGAAATTTGCAGCTAAAACACGAATACGTTAATCCCATGACTGCCCACAGTTTTCACATTTCACACGGCGTAATCACAAAAAACCACATTCCCAGTAATTCTAAATCCCAAACTTATGAACATATATTAAAGTCTTTGAGACAAGTAAATATGAAACACATGCCATCTTTAAGCATGTTGTGTGAAATGTACATCATGAATTGCTTGTTTAAAAGGCTGTTTTCTTTTTCATAATATTAGCGATTTAATCCTTATTTGCTTCTGCGTAAGTGGCCAAATAAGACAGATACTGCTTTGAAGTTCTATATAGGAATTGAGGATCGGTTTTAGCTCACTTGCTACTATGACAGTCCAGTTCTTATGAACACGGTTCTATATGGTCCTTCCATTTCTGAATCATTTATAGCATTAATTTTACTACTCTTCTCAAGGAACCCTAATTCCACCCTAATTTCAAGCTGCTGAAAAGGGAAAATGTTGTTTAACAAATTAAGTATATTCTTAATTTATTTGATTATTTTTACTACGTAACATAACCGTATAAAAAAGGTAACGGTGAGAGTTCTTCAAGGTTTTGCTGGGATATTGGATTCATGGATTTTTAAGAGTTTTAATAGGCTGTGGGCCTAGTAGTTTTTCGGCCATGGCCGAACTAGTCCTAAAATATTTTCTTAACAGCAAGTTTCACTTCTGGTCTTTTTAAGGGTATCTTGAAATGGTATTATGGGCTGTGGAATGTTAAAAAGCACAATTAGTGAGGACGCAAATGAGCAAAAAGAAAACGACTATTTGTGAGGATGTGCTGTCGCCCATGGAATTCAAGTAACAGGTGCGTGGTGATGAGAGAATTAAGAGTTATCGTTAGAACCCAGTCAGGTAAGAATTTTATACACCCAGGAATCATAAAACCTCAGTTCCCTGGTTAATTATGGAATTG
>Ga0325414_1005498_pt1 | contig 13406 bp, 7 predicted proteins | sample PopdelMetagenome_8_FD_206183 | JGI IMG/M metagenome (GOLD analysis project Ga0325414, IMG submission 206183) | Populus deltoides microbial communities from Bellville, Georgia, United States - Leaf-PdKOR-R3 | ecosystem: Host-associated > Plants > Phyllosphere > Phylloplane/Leaf | place: USA...
CAGAAATATTTTTTTTCTTTTAAAAATTGAACTTGTATTCTTGTATAGATCAATAGCATTTTTGGAATGAAAAAAAGTAATTAGATGAAAAACTTGACAAAACCACATATTGAACAATTAAATATTGTATAAAAACATAATGACATGTTAAAAACTTATCCAATCAATCATATATGGATTGGTTGGGTCATTTACTCGAATTAAATGATGACTTGAGAAAGTATAATAAAAGAGTTTATTTATTGGGTTAATGATATTTGAAGTGCTTGTATTTTTATTTTTATTTTTATTTTTATTTTTATTTTCATTTTCATCTAAGTAGTATTTATAAAACTTTATCAATCAAGAATTATTTTAGTTTTCATTATATATTGATGTGATAGTTATCTCTATATCAAGTGAGCCCATATATAATAAATTAAAAGAAATAATTGGCATTATGAAGTACCTATATTTCATGATTTTATCTATTTGAGTGCGATATTAATTTTTTTTTATTATTATAGCACTTGTATTTATAAAAAATTTATCAATCAAGTACTTCCATTAGCTTTATTACACATCAACCAATGCAACGGTTATATTCATGGCATAAAACATAGAAATAATCATGATTCTACCTTTTTTAGGATTTTTATTTCCTCATTAAGAAATTTAAAAAGAAAAAGAAAATAACTTGAGATGAAAAACTACTAAAACTAATTAATAAGGTGGGTTTATTTCATCTTACTGAGGGTTTAATTTTAGATAAAGATGAAAGCTTTAAAAACCTGATGGATAACATAAATATAAACTAACCTAATCAATCAATTAAAGAATAAGTTTTATTAGCCTTATTTTGTTTTTTTTATTTCAAATTCTTCATAAAAGATTAGAAATACATTCTAACTAGATAGGTGGTTCGTATTATGCCACAGCCGGGTTAAAGTTTTTCTAATGTAAAATAAATATGTTCAAGCTATGATAACTCAAGTCAAGCTAAGTTAACGTGACTAACATCCGACCTGAAATATGATATTGGGATAACTTTGTAAAACAAACCCACAAAGTTTAAGGCCCAAAAGCCTAATGTAAAATTATAAAATTAGAAAAAAATCAATTTAAAAAAAAGTAAAGTTGAAGAAAAAAACTCAAGTAAACACGAGCTAATTTAACTAACTCACAACCCATAATATAAGATCGGATTAAAAAAGTTAGATTAAAAAAAAGAACCTAGAAAAAAAGACATAAGTTAAATAAAAAAACACAAAAAAAAAACTCGAGTTAACCCGAATTAACTTAACTAACCCGCACTCAAGACAACCCAACAAAAAAAAAAGAAAAAAAATTATAAAGCTCAAGGGTAAATAATTTAATGTCAAATGATAAAACCGGAAAAAAAATTAATTTCATTAAAAAAGGTTGAGAAATTTTTTTTGAGTAAACCTAGGTTAAGTCGACTAACTTACCATCCACGATATGAGATCGGGATAAACTCATACAAAAAAGCAAGTGAAACAAATAACAAAGTTCAAGGTTTAATAATCAAATGTCGAATGATGAAATTGAAAAAATAATAATAAAAAACAAAAAAAATAAACTTAAATCGAGCTAATATTCTAAACCAGTTATCTGAGTTATGAGAGCATGATTACCTGGTAGTACGGAGGGTATGAAGGAATACGAAGTAAGATTTTTTATCATAAAAAAACAAAACAAATAATCATTAAAACAATGAGGATCAAATCTAGTATAAAAATTAAATTAAAGAAAATAATTAGGGACTAAATAAAATAAATAAATCAAGAAAAAGATAAGAAAATAGAAATAAAAAGAATGAGTGTCAAAATTGGATAAAAAATAAATGAAATAAAATGTTGAGGGATAAAATAAAAAAATCAAGAAAAGAGTAAGAAAATAACAATCAAAACAATAAAGACCAAAATTCGATTAAAAAGGTAAATGAAATAAAATTTTGAGGGGCAAAATAAAAAAAATCAAGAAAATGATGAGAAAATAACAATTAAAAGAATAAGGACCAAAATTAGATTAAAAAAGTAATGAAATAAAATGTTGAGAGATAAAATAAAAAAATCAATAAAATGATAAGAAAATAGAAAAAAAAATGAGGATCAAAATTGGATAAAAAATAAAGTACAATGATGAGGGAAAAAAATTGAAAAAAAATAAATTAATAAAAGGGTAAAACACAAAAAAAAAAAGCATATCAGGAAAATGAGGACTAAATTGGATTAAAAATATAAAATAAAATAAAATGCACATGGATGAAATTGAAAAAAAAACTTCAAAAAACAAAAGAAATAAGAATAAAAAAATTATAGGCCAAAATTGATATAAATAGAAACTGAATGACTCAATCAATTTTTCGAAGGGTTGGCCTGAATATCTATGCTAGGAGAGAGGGAAGGGAGAGGAAAAGAAAGAGAAGGTCATCATAGTCCAACCCCATCTCCGCCATGTACACGAGCCCTACCAACATGAAGAGAATGATGTGCCGCTCCAATTGCCGTTATGGATAATTGATTTTGACGCGAATAATTTTTGAAAGTACCTTAACTTAACTGTTAAAAAAATTGAAAATAAAAAATAGTTCTCTATGCAAGTTTAATGTTTTTTTTAAAATTGTATCACCATAATTTTACTATGCAAATATTATTTAAATGGTAAAAAGCTTCTGAATCAAAGTTATTTAACTGTGAAAAAAAATATATAGACACCAATTTATACTCAATCAAACTTGTAATACTTTATAAATCCCTTTGAAAATATGATTTTACCCCAAATCCATTATTGGAGATATCTGCCACAACAACTATTCATAACATAGTCTAACAGAACTTAAGAAAAACATTCGATTGATTAAATTTTATAGGTGTAAATAATCTAGTAGGAATAAAATAAATAAATATGAGTATTTAAGTAGAAACGATCATGAAGTATAAATACTTTTATGTCATTTGTCACATGAACTTATTTGACATAAAAAGATAACTGTGATATTAGTATATTTATTATGATAATTAAGAGAGATATCTTATTGACCAAATTTTATAAATATAGATATTTAAATAAAAATATTATACAATTAATCAATTAAAAATAATAAAAAAGTAATTACTCCTCAATTATCCCTTTATTTATTTAATCGTTTAGAAGGATAACATCTACCTGTCAACAATTAGTTGTGAGGCAAGACTGAGACCATTGCAGAATACGTGTAGCGAGATGTAAATAAACTAAGAAAAAATAGTTAATAATAACCAAAAGAGAATTAAAAAAAAATAAGAGATGAATATAGATTAAGATATTCAATTAAATATAATTTGAGTGTCTTTAGGGCCACCGAAGGCTTACATGGTCGTTAACTTCAGGGCATATGGGATTAGTCAAGATGCGCACAAGTTGTCCAGAACACCCACGTTAATAATAAAAAAAAAGATATTCAATCAAACAAAATGAGATATTTACCTGATTGTGTTTATTTAAAAAAACTCATAACCTAAGAGATAATTACAAATGAGACTGATTAAATCAACCCACGCCCTTAAAAAAAATATTACGCAAGGCCCAACATATCAACAATATTATTTAAAAATGAATATTTCAAATTTTTAAAATAATATCTTGAAAAATCAAACACAAACAAAACAATTTTAAAAAATCTTATATTGAAAAATGACATGCAAAACTCGTGACCAAGTCATAAGACTATGATAAATCTATTGAAAAAGAATTAAAGATAATCACAAAATTGATATTTTTAAAAAAAACTAATACAGAATGATAAGATCGCATGAAACTGAATCATTGACAAAAAAAATGTTGAAAAATAAAATCAGGAAAAAAATGAATTTCACAAAAGGATCTAAAAAAATTGAGAGTGAAAAAAAAGCATTTATTAGAGGGTAAAAAGAAAATTTCATTTGAAGGGTTAAATTGAATTGAAAAATAGCTTTAACAAAAGAAAGAAAATCAAAAGAATAAGGTTAAATTGGAAAAAAGAAACTTTAATTAAATGATGAAATTAAAAGTAAAAAAACATCAATGAAATGGCCAAAAACCTTAAAAAATAAGGACTGAAATGAACAAAACATCTGAGAAATTGTGATTGAAAGCCTAATTTGACAATAAAAAAAACTTCTATAAAAGGAATAAGAACAAAATAAGAAATTAAAAGAATGAAGACTAAAATTTAAAACAAAACAAAATGATAAATTGTAATTGAAGGACTAGATTGAAAAGAAAACTTCTTTAAAAGGAATAAGAATGAATAAAAAATTCAAAGAATGAGGACTGAAACTATAAAAGGAATAAGAACAAAATCAGAAATTAAAAGAATAAGGATTGAAATTAAAAATAAAACATATAAAAAAGTGCAACTGAAGGACTAAATTGCAAAACAAAAAACATCTATAAAATGAATAAGAACAAAATTAAAAGAATGAGGACTGAAATTGAAAAATAAAAAACAAAAAAAATAAATGTATACTTTATTTGTCAGTAGAGACAAAAGAAGGGGGAAAAAACAAATGATTGTTGGTGACAATCTGACTACCATAAGCAGACACACGCCACTTCGTGTGAAAGAGGACACAATTGAGCACTAAGGGAGATGACAAAAGACTAGATTTAACCACCGGATGGTGTCACACGCGTCCTTTAAAAGGTATATACGTCACCCACTCACTGGCACGTGATCAACACGAGCCAGTAGTTTTTTGATTTAAATATTCAAAAGTAAATATGAAAATATCAAAACCCTTTTCATGACCCTATTAATTACACAAAATACTAACAAATGCAAAGTTTTTTTTTTTGTCTAATCTAAGGTTAATTTCATACTTGTATTATACATGGACAATGAAAAAACCGAAAAGATCATTGTCCAGCAATATGTTTTTGTTTCTTGGAGCAAAAAAGTATTTTTATTATTAAAAAACTTATAAAAAATAAAAAAAGTTCTTAGTCAATAATTTTAAATTTTATTGACTTTGGAGTAGAAGAATAGTTTTATTGTTTAATAAAATGAAAAAAAACATATACCAATCTTGAAATAAATTTTATTGACTTTGGAGTAGAAGAATAATTTTTTAACTTTGGAGTAAAAGATAAAAAAATACTCAGCCTCAAAACTTAATTTTTTCCTACTAAAAAGTAAGTAAGTAACTTTACTATAATAATCTATAATAAATTATATCTATTACTACAGTGAAAATACCAAATAGTTTAGAGAGTTGTTAAATATAGGACTACCAATCTTGAAATATCATTATATATAGTTTACTATTCGTGGGAAAAAAATTATGTGAATCTCAAAACCAACGGCATCCTATAACTTGAAAATATGTATTTCTCGACATAGAAATAATTAGAAAAAAAGGAAATGATAACATAATAAAAGAATTCACATGGATTTCTTTTCTATATGATAAATTTCAATGGGATATAACATGTTAAGATAAGAATTATTGGTACGACAAAGACCCAATTTTCAAGTGTGCCGACTAAATTGGGTATAACACGACAATATTTGATGGATTTTGTTATATGAAGGTTTGTTTGGGAATATGGCTGTGATTATTTTTTAAAATGTTTTTTTGTGTTGAAATGCATCAAAATAATATATTTTTTTATTTTTTTAAAATTATTTTTGAAATTAGTGTATCAAAATGATCCAAAATACCAAAAAAAATATTTTTTAACAAAAAAAATTTAATTTTTTGAAAACACGGGTACAACCGTGTTTCCAAACGTTCACTGAGGATGTGTTTGAGATGGTAAAATGATAAAAGTTGTTTTTTAAAATATTATTTATTTAAAATAACATATATTTTTATTTTTTAAAATTTATTTTTGATATTAGTATATTAAAATAATTTAAAATTATTAAAAAATTAATTTAAAACAAAAACAATTACGATTTTTTTTTAAAAAAAAAACACTGCTGCCAATCACCCTCAACGGATTATGGTGAAATTCATAACAACGATTTTTTAAAAGAGAAGAAAAAAAGCTCAAAACTTGAATTGCACGGTATACCTACATTTCACTTTCAAACTTTCTTTTTTATAAGAACCGTTAAGTAATTGACCTGACCTTGATTGTGCGTTGAGACTTGAGAGTACCAAAATGACCCTGATCCACCACAGGCCAGTTCAATCACGATAAAGCTGGAAGTTGATGAACCAAGATGAAAGGAAGAAAGCAAAATAAAGAGGCATGGAGTTTAAGGTTTTCGTTTCACCTAAAAACGGTTAATTGAAACTTTGATTTAGGATAGAAGTCTAGGCACTTATTATAGTACGATAATTAACAAAATAGAACTCCTAGTTCATCATAAATATTATTTTTATAAAGCTAATATAATTGATGTTGTTTTTGCAAAAAAAAAAAAAAAAAAGGAGACACGATATAAAGGAGAGATGGAAGTTCCAAATATATAGATGATGGCTTAAAAAAAAACCCATAAAATCATCAAACTTATATTTTTTTTAAAAAATATAAGATTAGAGTTATATGTATTTGAAAGCATCACACCTTTACATTCATATGTATTTGAAAAAATTCATGTAGTATATATATATTGATATTAAAACTCAAAACACCTCTAATAGAGTTATATACACATTATGATATCACTTGAATCAACAATATGATACGACTTGGATCTATAATTTGAAATCAACTAATAAGGACATTATATATGATTTTATTTTAATATAAGTGAGAAGACTTTTTTAAAACTAATTATATAATCCAAAATTTATCACTTTGTGTGAGAGAATTGATGGGCAAAGTATTTCGAAAATATTTGTGTTCCTTGTACAATTTATATTAATGTAATTATAACTTATTTCCTACTTTTATGTTTGAATCATTTAAACTTTTACAGCTATACAATTTCAGTTACTTATGATTGTATCTTTTTATTGTTATCTTTCTGATTTACTGCTACAACCTTGACGTTCATGTGGCTTGTATATTTTTCAATAACTAAGGATCTTTATTTTCCTGATCTTTAATCTTTATTTCAGCTATAATTACTTGATCCTTTACACGCCCACTCAATCTAGAGATCAGATCATGAACATTTAGATTGTTTTGTGGTAGTTTGAATTTTATTGGTGGTAATGATTTGGTAAGAGTATTGGCCAATTAATCTCTTCTGGAAATGAATTGAACCACCAATTATTTGTTGAAAACTTGATATCTAACAAAGTCAAATCAAAATCAATTTTGATTTTTTTTGTTCTTGCATGAAATACAAGATTGGAGGTGAGGTAATTGCTTCAATATTGTCACACTATAGGATTAAAGCTTGTTTTAGAGAAAAACCAAACTCACATAAAACTAATTTGATCTATGTAATTTTGTTAGTTGTGTTTGTTAGAGCCTTATACTCAGCCTCAATACTGCTTTGAGCTACCATAAACTACTATCTGCAACTTCAGAAGACAAGTTGGATATCATATGTATGCAATAAACATTCATTGATCGTCGATCACCCCTATCAGTTGCTCAATTTGAGTCAAAATATGCTTGTAATATGAAATCCATAGCTTTAGTGATTAGTAAACCTGTAGAAACTAAATGTTTAAGATAACATAATATTTGTTTGATTACAAACCAGTAGGAATCAAGAGGCCTATGCATGAATTTTCTAACTTTATGTATAACAAATGCTAAATCAGGCCTTGTAAATGCAAGATATTATATATTGTCGACAATACTTTGATAAAGACTTGTGTCCTTAAAAGGTTTCCCATCTATAGAATTAAGGTGACAATTAAGATAACAATGCTCGAGGTAGTGGATACCGAATACAACCATCACTTGGTTGTCGAGGTTTATAAATGTTATTCTTTGATATTATTGTCACAAAGTGAAAGTTTGTTACTTGGTTAGAGAGACATGTATCAATTGTGAAGTAGACAATGTGTTAACATGTTAGGCAGGAATAATAGTTGATTGAAGAGCATATAATTTTTTTAAAAATGCAATATTTGTTTACTTGGGTAGAAATACAACCACTATTTTTTTTTCAAAAGAAAATTAAAGTTGTCTTAACTTAGCCAACTAAGCAACGCCATCAATAACTTTAACTTTCATGTTTGGTTAAAGGATTCACGTTGTTAACAAAAAAAAAGGTTCAAATGAAAGCCAATAAAAAAATATAATTAAGTTTTAAGTTGAATAACCTGACTTCATAAGCAAAACTAACACAACATGTTAGTGTTTAATTTGACTAATTAATTACTTAAAGAAAAACTCCAAATTAAACTAATATTTTAATCTATTTCTAGTTTGCTAGGCAAAGATTTTTTTTAATGAGACAAAGTACTCCTGCATACTGCAACATGAATTAACCATAAAAAAAAAGGAAATTAAAATCACAATGTTGATGGGAATTAAGAGAAAAAAAAATAAAAAACAGAAAAAATTAAAAAGCAAACAATTAGTAGGCAACGTCATTGTTCGTGCGCCCGAAGCGAAAAAAAAAAATTAGAAAGAAAGGCAAAGACTAAAGTATAAGAAAACAAAAGTTGAAAAAACTAAAACTTTTAATGATCATTGAAAAAAAAAAGAAATTATAGACCACAAATATAGCTAAGTAAACAATGCAAAGCCATTAAGAAAGTTTCCAACCAAAAGCAACTTACACAAAACAATAAAGAAAGATAGCTCACCTGCAAACCCAAACTATAAAAAGAAGCAGCAATCCAAAGGATGAGAAACTTAGAAGGGCGCGACAAATCTATATAAAAAAAGATGCACAATACAAATCATGGTCAAAATACAATGAACGAAAAACAAAGAACACATACCTAGAAATAAAAACTATAAGGGCAACATAAAGAGCCCAAGCCAGGATAAAACATTAGAAAAGAAAATAGCACCGCGTGAAAATAACTTGAAAACAAATCCCCTTGTAAAAAAGCATTACATACCCCTCTAAAATAATATGAAAAAATGAATAAAAACAAGGAGCATGTTGAGTAAGAAAAGGAGGAAAAAAACACTATAAAAGGCATTATAAAATGACAATAGAAGTACATAATCCTCCATTGTTAATCCAGGAAAAAGAGTTTCAAAAAAAAAAAAAAACAAGAGAAGAGCCAAACCCGATTATATTAAGATAAAAACAAAAGTTGAGTAAGAGATGTAAATGAACTAGGCAGGTTGTCAGTCTTAAAAACAAAAGGTGAAAATCCCAACAAAAAACTATGTCCTCTTTTCAATCTTGAAGAAAGAACTAATATAAATGCAAGGGATATGCATTAAATGCCTAATGATGGTGATGCTTCTAAAAACCAAGCAAAAGATCGGAAGAAAGCTTCACAAACCTCAGCAAAAGCAATAAGCTAAAAATAATAAAGGCCAATGGCACATGTAGAGCACCCAAAGCTGAGAGGACCTAAAGAAAGCAAAGAGAAAAAAAAGAAGCTTCAGGAGGAGAATAACAATTGAAAAAGATGACAAAAGAGGCCAGAACACGTAAAAAAAACACTAAATTAAAGGTACAACAACATATGGCTTAAGAGCAAGGAAAACCCGTGAAAAAAATAGAAAAACAAAAACAAAAAAGAAACCTCATAACTCAAACCCATAAAAAAGCATGTTACAAAGGACCTCAAAAACTAATATGTGACCACGTAAGAAACCAAAGATAGAAAACTGAAAACACCTTTTAAAAAGGTCCATAACATGCATGATGAATGATAAACAAAGTAAGAAAAAAAGACTTTTGCCAAACCAAACAAAATTAAAAAGAAAGGGAAAAAAAGATTTATAGTCACACTAAAACAAGAACAAATCCTGATGTAGAATCATAAGAAATGTCAAAAGTACAACTCTTTATCTTAAACAAAGTAGATGTTATTCCCCAAATAAATGACAACAGCTCTTCCAATGCTAGAGAGAGACCTAAGATGATGGTAAATGAGTGTTCATAATGATGTTACTGTCATATTCATTTAATGCATAATGATTTTTCATCTACAAAAAAAGTCGAGTCACAATCAAAAAGTAGCTCTTCCCATACCCCAATAAACTGCAGGAAACAACTGAAGAAAGACCACAAAGGCTAGTCAAGCCAACCCCCGCACATTACAGAAACACCATCAGAGAAGTTAAGCCAATCTCCACCAAGCTCAGGAAACAACAATGGTTAATTGACCCAACAAAAGGTGCAAATCACCACAACATAAAAAGGCATATCTTATGATAAAAAAAACAAACCAAACAACACCAAATGCTAAAGAATTGAACTAATTGAAGTCCTAAACGAAAAAAAAAATCTAAAATTCAATAAAACACAATCTAGATATACAAATTAAAGAAAATCGATGAAGGAGCTCAAGAAAGAACAAACCCAGCCATGTCCCATGATGAAGAACAAAATCATACAACACCTTATAATGAAGAAAACAAGTCTTAATGCTTAATTAACCCACCTAGCCATGCAAGCTAGAAGAAATCCTGTGTTGAAAAGAAAGAATGCTTAAGGGACTGTTTAATCCCACAGTCACATGAAACCCAACCACATCCCATGATGAGAAATCAAAGCAAGTTAGCCAAGTGACATTCCATTTAAAACCCAAATTATATCAATCAAGCCACATTCCATAATCATAAAATGAAAGCCAACACCACAACAACCCACCTAGATGTGCAAAGTAGAAGAAATATTGCGCTAACCCAGCCACACCCTATAATTAAAACCTAAATCAAGCTATACTAAAGCCTAAATCAAGCCAATCATGCAACATCCCATGATGATAAAACAAAACCTAAGGCTGTAACAACCGACCCAGCCGTGTGAAATTGAAGAAATCTTGTGCCTAAAAGAAAGAACACTTAAGGGACTGTTCCAACCTACAATCACACAAGCAGGTTTTTTTCTGCATGTTTTAGCTTTTCTTTACTAGTTATGTGACCCGTGCTCCGCCGCAGGTTATATATTTTTGTTTTCTATAAAAATTATATATGCATGTTTTCTCTAAAGCATTTATGTAGTTTAAAAAATCTAAGTTCAAATAATTTTTTTTTATGCATACATATAATCAAATAAATCAAGAACTATCTGTACGAATAATTAAATAAAAAACTCATTAACGATACGTAAAAATAAAACTTGAAAAATCAAGAGATAATTGTAGATTAAGATATTTAATCTCGAAAGACAGGACATTCACCCAATTGTGTTTGCTGTATTTGTTTATTAAAATAATCTTTTTTATTTAAGCAAACAATAATAAAAATAGAGACACAAATTAAATTGATCAAATAAAATAAAAAGGGGAAAAATCATGTAAGACTGCACATATTAGAAATATTATATGAAAATAAATTTTTTTATTTTCAAAAATAAAATTCATCCATACAAAAGATAAAAAAATAAATTATAGATGAATCAGAAAAACTCTTCAAATCTAAATGTATAACTAAAAAAATAATCATCATTTAAAAGAAGCTCTCCAAACAAAATAAAATAGAAAATGGGTACTAATTTAAATATAAATTAAAAAAAATTAGAGAAAAACCATAAAAAAATCATTAATTTAAAAAAAGAATTATAAAAAACAATTTAGAAAAAAAGGCAAAGGCTAGGCGCTGTTGGGATTGGCAAGCCAGGCTAGCTTGTTTGACCCATTTTGTTAGGGCTCATGAGCGGGCCTGCCCTGTCAGGCTCGTGTGATTGGGCCTTTGGTTTTTTTTTGTTGTTGCAACTATAGTGGTTGGAAAATCAGAGTTTGATTTTTTTACCCTAAAACCTGTTTTTTAAACCACTTTTTACCCAAAAAACCTACAAAACATCGTAAAAACCATAAATTGATTTATAGCCTCCAAAAACATAAAAAACCACCCAAAACCCGAAATCAATCCAAATCCAAAATTCAACCCGAGTTTAGATATGTTTTTTCACGAACTTTAAAGGTAAAAAATACCTAATATGAACTCCCCTCATCAAATGAAACCATTTGACATAAATATCGTTAGTTTTGGTGGCCTAAATCGGTGTCAATGACACTTTTCTCTCTTTATTATCAGAATTTGAAAACTTCTCTCTCCTCTCTTAACCAGGGACTAAAAAATAAACTTTTGTACCAAAATTGAATTGAAAAATATTGAGGTATTGAAATTATATAATTTACATGATTTTTAAAGTTCAAGGACCAAAGTGCATCTTTTGCGAGACTTATGACATGCTATCCATGTTTGACCTTTTTTTTTTGTTTCTCTTATTTCAATCCCACCTTTTCATAAGAAATTAAAATCAATTGATCTTTAATTAGGACTAAATCACTAAAAAAAAATTAAAAAAATCAAATTAAAAAAATATAAAATTTTATATAGTTCATCCTATTAAAGGAAGAATAATGGATACACAATGAAAAATCTATACCTTTTAGAGTAATTCTTAGGTTTCGTTTGTTTTCCGGAAAGTGGTTTCCCAACTACTTTTCAAACTTTCCTATGTTTGTTTGTCACTAGAAAAGTTGGTCAACGAAAAACACTTTCCAGTCAAAGGAAAATTTGGCTTGGTTTTTAGGAAAGTGTTTTCCTTTTATTTTGAGCGGAAAACACTTTCTGGAAGTTATGAAAAATTTAGAAATGTCATATTATTTGTTGATTATATCAAATTTGGTCCTCAAACTTTTAATTGCTCTATATATATATATATTTTGTTTTGAATATTTTTTTTCAATTTCATCCCTTATAATTTAATTTGTATATTAATTTTGATCCTTATTTTTATAATAGTTATTTGCTTTTCCCTTATCATTTTTTAATTGAAATTTTTTATCTATCAAATTGGTCTTCATTCTTTTGATTGTTACTTATTTTATTTGAAATAATTTATGAAATGTTAATTATTATTATTTTAATTTCTTCATCTTTTTATTTTTTTATTTTTTAGATTTGATCTCTATTATTTTGATTATTATTTATTTTATTTGAGATAATTTATGAAATTATATATTTTTTCAATTTTATTTTCATTTAACCTTTTAATTTGTAAGATTTATTCCTCATTATTTTAATAAATTAAAAAAAAATAAAACATTAATAAGTTATTTTTCAGCTTATTTTTCATAACATAACTAAGTACTGTAAAGTATTTTTTAATTTATTTTTTATTATACTACTAAATATCAAAAAAATAATTTACTTTATAAAAAAATTATTTTTCAGAAAAAAAGTTAAAAATTATTTTTCAGAAAAAAAGGGCCTTTAATAATAAGTATTATGAACCCTTTTTGTGGACAGTATAGTAATAGTAATTCAACTTCCACTTCTCTCAAGTCTATTTCTGTAAATTCAAACACTGACACAGTGAGTCTTCGTCTTTCAAAATACTTGTAGTTAAAATGTTCTTTCCAACTAACAAACAAAAAGTCTGT
>Ga0325414_1005502_pt1 | contig 13398 bp, 9 predicted proteins | sample PopdelMetagenome_8_FD_206183 | JGI IMG/M metagenome (GOLD analysis project Ga0325414, IMG submission 206183) | Populus deltoides microbial communities from Bellville, Georgia, United States - Leaf-PdKOR-R3 | ecosystem: Host-associated > Plants > Phyllosphere > Phylloplane/Leaf | place: USA...
GAAAAAACAGGGGGTCTGGCTTGAAAACCAGGCCTAAAAAGCTTTTAAAAGGTGTTGGGTCAGGTTTATCAATCAGATGTACAATTATTAAGCTTGGTTAAATTGCCAAATATTTTTATTTTTTTTTTGTTTTTATAAAAAAAATTCTTATTTAATTTTTTTCTTATAGTTAAAAGAAAATAAATTGATAAACTTTTTTATATTGTACAAAAAAAAGGGGTGATGATAATTTTTTTCATTTAACAATGAGTTGAATTTCCTTAATAAAACATGTTTATTTTTGTGTTTCAAAAAATTTCAAATTGTTTTACTTTTTTTAATTTAAATTAATATTTTTTTGATGTTTTTGTATTATTTTTATGTGATAATATAAAAAAATCAATTTTTTAAAATAAAAAATATTATCTCAATATATTTTTTAAAAATATTTTCAAAAATAACCGTTCCGTAATAGTATAATAACTAGCAAAAGCACGAAATATATTTGCAGCATCACCATCTTCAAATAAAGTATTTTCTACAGTAGCAACTAATTTACACCAGCAACTAATTTCTTTCCCTTTAATTTTTTTCCTTTTAATATATTTTCAATTTTATTCTTTTTACTCTTTATTTTTTTTTATTTTCTCTTATTTAATTTTTTTTATACTATAAAGAGGAAATGTAAATTGATATGATTTTTTTTTATTGTATAAAAGTTGGGTGATGATAATTTGTTTTTCATTTAAAGTTGGGTTGAATTTCCTTGTTAAAGCATGTTTGTTTTTTTTTTAAATGCTTTTAAAAAAATTTGAATTTTTTTTATTTTTTTCTTTACTTCAAATAAATATTTTTTGAAGTTTTTGTATTATTTTGATGTGATGATATAAAAAAATTTGATTTTACAAAATAAAAAATATTATCTCAATAATTTTTTTTAAAAAAATATTTTAAAACTTTTTTAATTTTATTTTTTTAGGATATTTAGTCTGGCTCAACAACCAGACCTAATGTTGTTGAGTCTAACTTCGCAGCAGCCAGATCCAAGAATATTAGGTCTAGTGCTCTATACTTTTCATATTTGTTTTACATTTGAAAAAAATTGTTATTGACTCACTGCAGAGTGCAGACCAATATACTAGTGTAGTATTTATTGTCTCAAAATAGAATAAATAAAATTATTAAAAATAAGAGAAACAAGATAGAAATAAAATTATGTTTAATACTAATGTATAAGATAAAATGATTGTCTCTGTATCATATTTGGTTATGGTAAATAAGACAAAATGAAATATAAAAAAAAAACTATTTTACTTTTAATATGTATTGTTATCAAACTTATATATTTAAAAAAATAATTAGATACTGTTTTTTTATTATTTTAGTTTATATTGAGTATTGAAATTAATAATATTATAATAACATTAATTATAAAATTAGAACTGACTTGACGAGTTGACCTGAGACCTGAATTAATTCGAGTTTAAGAAAAAAATAGAGGAATGATTGACTCGATCTGACCCGATCAAAAATACAGATTAACCTAGGATAAAACACAGGTCAAAAACCCTTTGACTTTTTTAAAAACATTAGTCAAAACAAGGTTGTTGTGATTATTTTTTTAAAAAAAAATTCAGGTCAACCAAGTTGACCCTCCCAACCCGTAACATGAACCTTGCCTCCAGTAGATTCTCAAATCGGGTTTTAAAATTATGATAATAATTACTTTTATCCATACGATGACTTGGGCAACTCGTGTTAACCCTCCCGACCCGTGATCTAGGTTTTACCTCGGTTAACCCCCAATTCTTGTTTTAAAACTATAATAATAACAATTTTTATCCTTGCATTGACTTAGGTCAACACGGGTTGACCCTTCTAATCTATGACCTGAGCTTTTCCTCGAGTTGACCATAGAATCAAGTTTAAAAAGTAGGATGATAACCATTATTATTTTATGTTGACCGGGGTCAACCCGAGTTAACCCTTTTGACATGTGACCCAGGTCTTACTCAGGATCGACATCGAGTCAAGTTTTAAAACTATGAAAATAACCACTTTTTTCCTTAAATTTACCCGAGTCAGCATTCAACCCCACTCATGACCCGAGCCTTGCCTTGGATCGATCACCGAATCGAGTTTTAAAATTATGATAATAACTATTTTTATTCTTACATTGACACGGGTTAACCCCCAGATCAATTTTTGAAACTATGATAATAATTACTTTTATTTTTACGTTGATGCGGGTTAACTCAACTCGTGACCCAAGCTTTGCCCTGAGTCAACTCTCGAGTTAAGTTTCAAACTATGATAATAATTATTTTTATTTTTTCATGACTTATTTAAAATTGAAAGTTTTTTAAAATGATATTTAAAAATAATAAATAATAAATATTATCTCTAGAGACAAGTTTTTTCTCTACCTTCTATTTTAGATATACAAAAATTCAATTTAAAATTATCTTAAAAACAAATTTATTTTTATATTTTTAATTAAATATATTTTTATTCTCGTTAACTCCATCTTTTCTATCACAGAATAGGAACCAAACACTATTTTATAGTTTTTGAGTTTCCAAAGGTTACAGACCGTTGCTGATAAGGCGGCTGCGTTTCTGGTTCATTTTGGTTGTTTCCTTTCTGCACCAGTGACCATCCCCTTCAGCCACAGCTCCATGTTCCTGAGAGCTTGGGCAGAAACCAGGCCCATTTAAGACCAGTCTCGAACCCATGCGTCACATCCATTTCAGATTTGGGTGGTTCCTTAGATCTTTGGACTATGCATGATAGTTTAGGTGGACTGGGGTGTGGGCCTCAATTAACTTAAAATATTCTTAGCTTTAGGTTTTTCTGAAAACATTTTTCTATAAAAGTAATTTTTCTTAAAAATATTTTTTTATTTATAGTTTTTTAAATGATGATAATAAAATGAAAGAACCTATAATATTTATTATAAAAATAAGGATAATGATAGTGATAATTATAATGAAAACATTAATAATGATTATGATTATAGTATTTATGATACCAATAATAATTGTGAGAATACTAATAATTATAAAATGATAATTGTTATAGTGATAATAATAGAAACAATAATAATGAAGTGATGATTATTTTAATAATAAGATGATAATAGTAAAAATAATAATGGTGATGGTTGTTATATACTTAGTGTTAAAGTTTTCTCGTGAAATAAAAATAAAATATTAGTTATATTAATAATAAAAAAATGATTGTGGTGGTGGATAATAATTATAGGGTAATGGTTATTGTAGTGGTGAATATAATATTTGTTAATAGTAAGGAAATATTTTATACCTTCACGAAGTTAAAGTATTTTTTATTAAATTAATATTATTCAAGGGTTAATTGAAAAACAAATTATTGATTTATTTTTAAGTGTTTGTTTAGGTAGTTTTTTTTTATTCTATTACTTAATTAATCGAGTTTAGATTTTGTAACCATTATTCTTTTTCCCAACATTTTCTCTTTATTGAACTTATATATCCAAGTCCCATTAATTCCGTCTAAGAGGTGAATTTCAATTTCAATATAACGAAATATTTTCTATATTTTCTTAAAAAACTTTCTCTTTTATTAAAAAAAATACTTGTATTGTATAATATAATTCTAATTCTTAATCATAAACTAATTCCTCGTTAGCTTGGTATTTCAAAACTTGATAAAGCCTCTTAATAGGTGTTTTACATAGTAAAAATAATTTATTTATCTTGATGTGTCATATTCAAGTCTTGATATACCTACACCCATCATAATCTTGATATAAATGTAATAAAATCCTTATATCAAAATAATTATTTTAACAAAAAAAAAACTAAATCTCCTTGAAGCTAATGTTGACCTAAACTCAAAATATTATTCATTATAATAATATAATAATGGTCTTTCCTTCAACAATATAAAACCTTTTAACCATCCATTGGATCAATATAGTTTTTTTTTATCATGATTTAATTATTATTTTCAAATTATACAAGGACGAATTAATCTTTTTTATTTTTTTACAATAAAATAATTTAGTTACCCCTAAAAAAAAAAGCTTACATCCATGAGCTTTTTAGACTTTTCAATTTTTTTAGCATAATAAAATGATTTAATTACCCTAAAAAGCAAAATCTACAGAACTATATTCCATTGATTTTTTCATCATTTCATCTTGGTTTTTTGGTTAATATTAAGTTCGCTTAGAGGCATTTTTGTATTTTACTTAATATTAAATAATATTAAAAAAATTTGGTGGCACGTGCAACAAGTGGAGAGCCCTCGTGCCATTCGAGCTATGCGTATGTTGATGTCCAATGACCAATAATTGCCTTCCACAATGACATTTGAATTGTCTTGGCATTGCCTTCACGATGAGGCAATGTGTGTGGATAATGACCGATTGGTGTGACATCAATAACTTTTTTTCTATTTTCCCTTATTTTCTCTCTCATCCTGTATTGTCATGTTGCCCCTTTTAAAATTTTAAAACAATCCTTTAATTTGTTATTCCTTCATATTTGGTTTATATTCTTTTGATTATTATTTGTTATATTTGAAATAATTTATAAAATTGAAATTTCTTTTCAATTTCACCCTTTTGATTTTTTCATCTTTCAAAATTGATCTCCATTCTTTTGATTGCTATTTGTTTTAATTAACATAATTTTTTAGATTGCTATTTTTATAATTTCATCCTCTTTAAGTTTTTGTTTCCTATCAAATTGATCTTTATTTTTTTTATTGCTATTTTTTTTTACTTTGATAAGTTTTATAAATTGATTTTTTTTCTAATTTCATCATCTAACATTAAATTGGTTGGAACTAAGTTTTTTGATTGAGCTTGGGTCTTAGATTTCACGAGTTGTGAGTTTGAGAGATTAACTCAGGTTTATAAGGTTCGCCCGAGTTTGCTTGATTTTTTTAAAATGTTTTTTAAGCTCATGCTTTTACAACTTCATCTTTTAGCATTTATTCAATTGGAGATGAGGCTCCGTTATTTTTATTTATTTGCTTTCTATATAATTTTCCAATAATTTTTAAAATGACTTGGTTATTTTGGTTCCTTTTATTTGTCATTTTTTTGTTGAACTTACTTTGATAAATTTTTTAAATTGATATTTTTATTTTTTAATTTTATCATTCAATATTAGATTGATTGAGAATTAATTCTCCTTTTTAGTTTCATCCTTCAAGGTTGGAGGTTTTTTTTTATATTGGGCTTAATGATTTTCTTCAATTTCCTTTTTATTCGTTTATCTTGGTCCATCACTTAGACAATAAGGTTGGCATGCTAGTCTAAGTTGGCTCAGGTTTTTTTAGAATTGTTTTTTTTAATTTAATATTTGTTATGTTTCGTCCCTCAATATCAGGTTGTTTTTTAATTCAGATTTGTAATCTTTTTCGGTTTACTTTCTATTAAGTTATCTTATTTGCATGATTTGGGTTATAAGATTTGGTTGGCTTGCCCAATTTGCTGGTTGTTTTTTTTGTTTTTGTTTTTTTAATCTCATCATTCTACGTTGGATTTGTTTAGAATTGAACTTTGACTATATATATATTTTTTTCATTTCTTATCCCGATCTCATGACCTTACTTGTATATTTAGCATGCTCACTGTCACACGTGTGCGGCGTTGCGGCGAAAACATCCACCCTCAAAATCTGTTATTATCTAAAAATATGGCAAATGTGAGGAGATAAGGAATTCTTGTCTTTTATTAGTGAAAAAATAGAATGGGAGTCGCCGGCTAATATTTTGGTTACTAGGAACTCTAACCAGTCTCAAAGATCGGGTACGAGGACTGGTTGCGTAAAGGAAAGGTATTAACACCCTAAATACGCCCTACCTAAGGTAAGCTGTATTTTTTTATTGTCTGATAAAATCTAAGATTTTGTCGTGTTTTCTAGTTGTTGGTCCGTCTATGGTTTAAGAAAAGTCCTCCTCGGTAAGGAGATCCTTATCTTATCAGGTAATTCTAACGTCAACAAAAGAATTTAATATCCGGAATACATCTTACGTATAAAGTCACAACCCCAGATATTAAAAGAAAACAAAATAATTTTTTTAAAATTTTTGAAATATTTTCCTAGTTCTCATGACTTTAATAAACTGGTTATCAAAACCAAAATGCATGCTAATACATATTTTTTTGAAATTTCCCTTTGTTGTATGAAAATACAATATGAATTTTTTTATTTTTATTTTTTGAGAAACTTGGCCATATGCATGAAAACAAAACAATTTTTTTTGTTATGTTTTGACGAAAATCCGATAATTTAATATTGGATTTGTATCTTTGCAGTATAAAAATACCAACCAATATTGATCAAACTGCAGTAAGATTTTTGAAAAATCATATATTTTTTTAAAATAATTTTTTTAAAGAATTTTTTTTCAGGCTGGGCCCAGCCTGGGTCACTGGCCCAAGCTAGTGACCTGACTGGGCAGATAAGAGGCACGCTCAACTACTGTTCAAGTTAATTATAATTCACTTGAACAGTAAAACATAACAATTAAAAAAAACAAATGCATGCAGTGACATAAACAATGCAACGTGAAGAAAAATGTGTGAAGCTTACCTGGTATCTAAAACAGATGAAGACGATGGCGATGAAACTGCTGCGTAGGATCGGTGGTGACTGGTTCTGGAGATGATGAAGACGATCAACACTAGGTCTTTTTTCTTTTGGTTTTTCTCTGTTTTTTTTTGAAATGATGAAGCCTCTGTATTCTCATCCTCTCCGTCTTTCCCTTCCCTTTTCTTTCTGTTTTTCTCTCCTGTATTCCCCTCTCAGCGGTTCTTGGCGTGGCTGCTGGGATGAAGAAGATGATAAGCTGACGACAACTTTGGCAGTGCTGGTGCGGTTATGATGGAGAATGGTAGTGGCTGCTGGGATGAAGAAGATGATGAGCTAACGATGCCGTTGGCAGTGTTAGTACAGTTGTGATTGAGAATGGCAGCGGTTCTTCCCCTGTTTTAAAACAAGCTCCTCCTTGTTTTCATATCTTTCCCGTCTTCTTCTTTCTCTGTTCCTTTCTGTATTTTTTTAATCTTTCTCCCTCCCCCTATTTCCTCCTGTTCTTTTTCTTTCCCTCTCTATCTTGTCTTTTCTGTTTTCTCCCCCCTCTATTCTGCTCTCTGTCTCATTGCTTTTCTCCTCTTTGTGTTTCACCTTCTCTGTTTTCTTTCTCCTCTGTCTCGTTCCCCTCCCCCCTCTATGTTCTCTCTTTCTCACGCTTTTTATAGCCCAACACTGCATGCATTTTTTCTTTTCTGTAACGGTCCCATAACTGAAGCAATCTGCTATTTTTGTTTCTGAAATGGCTCCACCGTCTGCTAAAACGGCTTTGAAGAAAGGTGATGAAATAATGCTCTGAAACGGCATTGAAGAAAGGTGAAGAAATAGTGCTTTGAAACGGCGCCGTCTTCCTATCAAAATGGATATTTCTGATTTGGTCCTTGGATGTTTTTACAATTTTGTAATCAAGCCTCCCGGATAAATTGTAATTGAATCCCTTGATTTTAGTGCCTTTTCCGGTTTGTTCCTTGGTTTCGGATTGTTTCAATCAAGCCCCTAATTGGCTATCAAACTTCAGTAATTATGCAATTAAGCCCCTGATTTGACCAATAAACTTCAATAATTGGACCCCAGAACTTTAATTTCTTCCAATAAAAGCCTAAATTGACTTAAAAATCAATTTTTCTTACAATCAAACCTTTCCATAAATTCTATTAAACCTTAGATAAAATTTGATTAAGTCCATAAACATCTGATTTTAGACTTTTCTTCCTCAACTTGAATTTTCTTTGTCAATAGGGCTCTCATCAGTCAAAAATATACTATCAAATTTCAACCTTTTGCATTTTTGAACCTCCTCAACCAATTTTGATCTTTTTCGGAATTCCAACATTCTTTTCTCGCTCCTATTATTTTTGGATTTCTTCCGAATGTTTATATATATATATATATATATATATATATATATATATATATATATATATATATATATATTTGTATTTTCTTTGGAACCCAAAAATGGGTAACAACACTCACTAAGGTTGTCTCATGTCATTTTGGTTTTCTTTTAATTGTCTGGAATTTTAGCTTTATTGCCTTTTTCATTTCAACAATCCTTCTTTTTTTAAGGTTCCTATGATTTTTTTTTTGTTTAAATTGGTCCATTTACTATTGTTATCTATTCTTTTATTATTTGATTAAATTATACCATTTTTTTCTTAGTCAAGTCTATATCTTGAATCATGTCTCTCTCTTTCCTTTTTTTATTTTACTTTTTTTAAACATCTTTTTTAATTGATAAAAAGATATTTCGGCTCGTGGCCACAGTCTCATAAATCTAATGATTTCTGAAACATGATAAGTATATTCATATAGTATTTTAAAAAAAATAATATAAAATATCTAAATGAGTTGATGCGAACCTCTTGATCATGTGGTCAAGATACCCCCAACAAAGTAGTTAACAACCCAAAAAGCTAAAAATCAGGTTTGATAAAATTTTGATCTAGAGGTAACCCTGTACCTAAGGACTAAAGGTATTAGAAAAAGTCTTGGACCTAAAGATAACCTTGTATCTAAGAACTCTAAGTATACGAATGAAACCACGAAACCAATTAATCTTTGATAAGTCAGTGTACGATTTTTGTCCCTGTAAAGAAATATTGTTTTGCTACAAACAAACAAAAGAAAAACTCACGTTTATTCTTCAACTTGCTACTGAAAGTTTTAGCTCAAAAAAAATAATATAGTCTCCGCTAACTAACCCTAATGAATCTTTTTTAGGTTGCAAGCTAATGAGATTAAACTAGTAATCAACTAACATAAGTTCAATAATAAAATAAACTCTTAAACAATATCTAACGTTCCAGAATAAACCCAAATTAAAATTAATTATTAATAAATAAATAAATAAATAAATAAATAAAGGTAATACAATCAAAGTCTTCATGTTAAAGTTCTTCCATGTAGCCCGAATCTCTAATTTTCACAAATTCTTGGCAGATTTCAGTCCTCACTTGTAACACATTGTTCTATCTCATCCGAGTGAATTATTGGGCCTACCATATATAGTTGAAAAGACTGATATGTTTAGTTCTAAAAAAAAACTTTAATTGCACCACAATTCTACTTGTAGCTCCATATATGTCTCAAATAGTACATAAAGATCAAATCTGATAGATTCATAAGATTCTTTTAGTAACTTCGATTCTCTAAAGTAATATGTTTCCAAAGTTCATTTGACTTCAAAAATTACCATGATATGGTTCTATATGTCTAATATCTTCCTATAAAGTTTCAACTCGATTCGATGTACGGTTTGAGAGATATGTTTGATATTGCAAAACTGGTTAACATATATTTTAAGGCCAAACTAGAATATAACTTGGTTCGTATCATCATCCCCTTCTTAAAAAAGATTCAACCTTGAATATGTATCATGGAAAACTTCTTATAATATTAAAAAATCAGTATCAAACCAAAGAATAACATCAACATCAAAACCAAGAAGAATCTTGTTAGCAAAGAAGGTCCTTATGATATACAAGCTTTCCGTTCAACAATCTTCCCTTTCTTCAATTTAAGTTGCTCCTCATATATTTGCTTAGGTGTTAAAGTTACAAGAGTTATAGGTCTTCCATTCATCTTAAAGGAATAACTATTTGTCACTCCATCATGCATAACTCTCCTATTATATTATCATGGTATACCAAGTAACAAATGACTAGCTTGCGTTGGCACAACATCACATAACACCTCATCGCAATATTTACCAATAGAAAAGGCAACCAAAACATGCTTATTCACTTTCACTTCACACCACTGTCATTCAAGCACTGTAATTTATAAGGTATGTGATGTTTGGTAGTGTGCAAGCTCAACATTTTCACCAATTCAGTATTAGCTACATTAGTGTAACTACCATCATTTATAATTACGCTAAATACCTTATTCTGTACATGACATCTCATGTGAAATATGTTCTCCCTCTAACCTTCTGAATCATCAACTTTGACATGCACATCTAGTGCTCTCCTCATCACAAGTGTCTCGCCCTCAACCAGAAACTCAACACAAATATCATCAACATCCTCTAATGGTGACATCTTCTTTTCTTCATCCTTTATATCAGTCTCAACCTCATTATTATATTTCATAAACATGACCTTTTTATTTGGACACTAAGAAGCAACATGGCCAAAACCCAAACAATAAAAACATTTAATGTCACGATTATAAAAGGTAAGAGTAACATTGTTACCTTTAACAACAACTAAGATGTCTTTCTTCTTTCTATGGTATTCAGCCTTACCCTTCTCATTTAGTTGTGATAGACCACACCCGATATTAGCCTTCCAATTGGGTCTCCAAGATGTCGAATGGCCTAATAGTTGGCTTTATCGAATGGTACCCTTCTGTTTAAGTTGTTTCTCTACCTTCACGACCATATACATCATCTTCTTTAACTTTATATAATGATACAATTTCACAATATGAACTCTATCACAATTAAGGTCATTCATGAATCTAGCCATAGTAGCCTCCCTATCGTTCTCAACATTAGCTTAAATCATAGTAAGTTTTATCTTCTTGAAGTACTTATCAACACTCTTTATACCTTGACTCAAACTCTGCAACCTTTGATACAAGTCTCTATAATAATGGCTAGGCACAAATCTCCTCTTCACAAAGAATTTTATCTCATCCCAAGTATCAACCCACCTCTCATAATTCCTCTTGTAGTTTGTCATTAACTGACCCCACTACATAATGGTATATTCAATTAAAGCAATCACAACAAGTTTGACTTTTTTAGGTTTCAGATAATTGTGACACTAAGAAATCTACTCTATCTTCTTATTTCATTCTAAATGAACTTCTAGATCATTCTCCCCATGAAAAGCTAGTATTTTCAGCTTAATTGTACCTAATCTCTACCAAACTCAACATTACAATCCTGATACCTATAACTACCTCTTTAGCTAAAATTATCACCATATCTTTCTCCTCCAAACTGATGATTTGTTGCTGTTCAAAACGCTCCCCATGTCCCATGAAAACATCTTCAAAATCAATATCACTCATGCCCACATTATCAGCCACAAATTCATCCACATCAGTGTTAACTCGCCTAACAACCATCCTAACATTAAGTTCTTTTTGCTTAGGCTTATTTTGAACCCCACCATGATTATTAGCATATTGCCTCTCCAACCTATCCAATCTATCTCCAAATTCATTGGTCATCTGATCCATACGCTGATTCATAATGCGTAACTGAGTTATAATTCCATTGTCTCATCTATGTGTTGCCATATTATTGCTTGACTACAATATCTTTGAATATGAAAATTGTTTAGTTGAGAAGAAACATATATTCCTCACGCACTCTCTCACGTGTTTACATTCCTTTCGTGTTCACTCAAATATGCTCGCTGTGTCTTTTTCCTCTTATCTCACATTTCTTCAGCCCTTGCAAACATGATTTCAACACTAAATATAATAGACTTAGCAGCGTTTTCAAATATGTGTGTATGACTTAGGAAGCAAGAAAAATATGAAAACAAGCAAAGATGAAACTACAATTATAATTTTAAGAGTAACAAGCGAATTTGTATGAAAAAATGATGTTTTTGAAGATGGGAAAGAAAACAGATACAAAGGTTATAAAAAAATTTAAATGACACCTAAATATATCAATTATGATGTCATTATACAGTCAAAATTGAAAAATAACATAAGCGAAACAAGTTTGAATTGTTGATGCGAATTAGACTTGTTATGACAAATTCCAATCCTAAATTTAGTTTTTATAGCAAAATAACTCCAAATGACCTTAAATTTTATATGGGATGCTATTAGTACCTTAAAACCTAGTATATAAATTTTGAGAATTTTCTAAATTTGTATGACTTAAATTCCCTTCTGATATGAATATGACCTGTTACGATAAATTTTAATCCTGACCTTGGTTACTATAGAAAATGATCTCTGAATGAGCTCAAGTTTGATATGAGATGCTATTAGGACTTCTAGAACTAGTATATAAAATTTTAGAACTTTATGAATTGGTTTGATCCAAATTATCCAATGTTTGTGTAATGTGACAGATTCAACAAAAGTGACTTTTGAAGGTTATTTTCTGTTTTTTACTCTTTATGATAATGATATATACTAAGACAGAAACAAACTAAAATAACGCCTCTTTTTTTTTGTAAGAACCCTAGTCACAAACTACTAAGCTCTAGACACGAAATTATCAAAAATCGAATCAAAGACAACTACAGCTAAAGAAGCTAAAACTAACAATAAGAAAATAAAGGATATAACCTGATTTTAGAGCCTAGCTCTGATACTAACTGATGCAGACCTCTTGATCATATGGTCAAGCAACTCTTAATAAAGTAGATAACAACTCGGAAAGCTAAAAATCAGATTTGATAGAACCCTGACCTAGAGAGGTAAGCATATACTTAAGAACCATAAGTGTTGAAAAAAGTTTTGGACCCAGAGATAACCTTGTATATAATAACTCTAAGTATATGAATGATACCACGAAACCAATTAATATTTGATAAGTTAATGTATGATTTTTGTCCATGCAAAGAAAGATTATTTTGCTAAAAGCAAATAAAATAAAAACTCACGTTTATTATTCAACTTATTGTTGAAATTTACAGCTAAAAAAACATAATATTACCTAAAGGTAAGCATGTACCTAAAAACAATAAGTATTGAAAAAAGTATTAGACCTAGAGACAACCTTGTATATATTAACTCTAAGTATGTGAATGATACCGCGAAACCAGTTAATTTTCGATAAGTCAATGCATGATTTTTGTCCATGCAAAGAAAGATTATTTTTCCAAAAAAAACCGATGTTTATTCTTTAACTTGTTGCTGAAATTTGTAGCTAAAAAAAAAACATAATATAACCTCCTTTAACTAACCTTAATGAATTCCTTTTGAGTTGCAAGGAAATGAATCTAAACTAACAATCAATTAACATAAATCCAATAATGAAATAAACCCTTAAACAATATCTAATGAGTTTGAATAAACTCAAATTAAAAATAATTAGTCAACATTAAATAAATAAATTAAGTTAAATAATAAAAATAAAGTTTTCATGCTAAAATTTCTCCACATAGCCTAAATCTCCAATTTTCACTTATTATTGACAGATTTTAGTCATGACTTCAAATACGTTATTCTTTCTTTTCTTGATGAATTAATAGGTCAACCATATATTTTTAGAAAGTATGAGATGTCTAGTTTCTAACCCAACTTGAATTGCAGTAAAATTTCAACTGTAACTCTAGATATATTTCAAACAGTACATAAAAGTATAATTTAACAGATTTAACAAGATTTGTTTAATAATTTTAAC
>Ga0325414_1005509_pt1 | contig 13394 bp, 2 predicted proteins | sample PopdelMetagenome_8_FD_206183 | JGI IMG/M metagenome (GOLD analysis project Ga0325414, IMG submission 206183) | Populus deltoides microbial communities from Bellville, Georgia, United States - Leaf-PdKOR-R3 | ecosystem: Host-associated > Plants > Phyllosphere > Phylloplane/Leaf | place: USA...
AAGCAAGGTTAATCCGGCACAGCAGGAGATTGAGTTGACAACAGCTCCTAGTGTAGATAATAGCACGCATTGGGGTCAGCAGGTCTGTATCACCAAAAACATCATGATATTGTGCAATTTAGTAGAAGCATATAGGGGCTGTTTAGAAGGGAAAAATGTATTTCATTTTACATCTCCAATTTTATATTCCATTTCCAGTTTTCTTTGGAAAATCAGAAAACATGTTCTAATTAGTTGTTTTCTATCTACAACACAGGGACTATATTGAACACAGTTGAAAATTTGAGGACTAAACTGTAAATATGCCATCTTCAACCTCCATCAGCTTGCGCTAACTCTGTTCCTTACTGTAAAATTTTTGGGTCATTTTAGCCCCACTTGGTAACCTGAAATTGACGGCTTCATTAATTTCTCATACAATAAAATTAATAAAATGCGAATCATATTAACAATAAATTAAAACATATGTGAAAAGTATTGTAGCAATGAACAATACTTTCCCCACTTTGGCCCTACAAAAAAACATCCACCAGCCTGACAATTGAAGGATAATTCTTTTTATAGGGGGGGACATTAGCCAATGAAAAATTGAATAGTGACAAACTTGACTTTTGACTTCTATTATGAATAGGCAAATGACTTAATTAGCCTTACATGTAAAAACATTAACCTACATCAAGGAGCCATATAGATATTTTTATTTTGTACAATTAAATTACTAAATTGCCTTAGAAAGAAACAAAAATAAAGCTTCTTTCCATGATGCTTTTTCATCTTTTCATCTTTTAACTTTCTTTTTTGTTATAATCAAGTTAGGTTAGGGGTAAATTGATCTTTTATAAATATAAAATATTAATAGAAAGACAAATAGTTGGCTAAAGTATGGGAGTGACCTACCTCTTATATTTCACTTTTTTTTAATTGCTATTTATTTAATTTTTTATCTTTTATGTAATTGATTGTATTTTCAATTTTATCCCAAATCTTTAGGTTTCATTTGATTTTTACATTAAATTTGATTCTTATTTTTTTGATATTTTTAAATCCTTCAACTAATTAAATTTTATTTCAATTTCATTTTTTGTCATTTGATTTTAATTTTTTTTCTTTTTGAATTTGACATTCATTCTTTTTACCGATGTTTATTTTGTTTTGGATCTTTATTTTATTGCAAACAGCATCACTAGTTTTTTATGTGTTTCCTAGTAGTGAATGTGGTGCATTAAAATTGTATGGAGAAGAAAAATGAATGCCAGAAGTTATGAGCTTCAAACTAATTCGAGGTTATTTATCATCATGGAACTTTTCTGAAGAGTGCATGAGACATGGATGCCTGCCCTAATCATTTGATTCATTGTGATGTTCTTGTGTTAATCTTTTTGGTGCACTAGCAACAGATCACTTCTTTAGTTGCATTATCATTCTAATTTTTTTGTTGGTGCTCATGGTCAGGTTTTCCTCTTGCATCCTCCTGTACATGTCAGTGAAGGGGATGCTATAAGTGTATCCTTCACCATGGATCGTTCAAAGGAAAATCACAGATTAATGGAGGTTGAGCTTGGCTGTGAGATCAAACAGTCCTCTGGCGAACAGCCTCCTCCTTCCAGAAACAAGTTCTACATAGAGTGAGGAAGGAAATAGCGGCTATCATGGAAGTCTTGATATCATGAAAATGGTATATCTTATAGCTTCCAAATTGTCAGAACTAATTGTTACCAAGACCCGAAAGGCACATATTGGTATAATTTTGTTTAAATATGGTTTTGCGTGCTCTTATTACCTCTTAATTTTGATCCTTGTTTCAGAAAGGGTTGCAAGGAATTTAGCATATGCAAGAATTTTCTTACATTCATGCAACTTAATTTTGATCCTTGTTTCAGAAAGGGTTGTTTCAGGAAGGAAATAGCTTAGCATTCTATTTTATTCGGAAAACATCTCAAAATGATAGGATTTCTGGTTGTTGGCCGCTAGCATTCTGCCATATGAAGCTGGGAGTTTAATTAGATGGTTCAGAATCGGTAATCGTCCTGAAGCTTCATTCGATAAATAAGCTATTAGCTTTCAGCATTGTGCTCAACTTAAAATACAAAAAATATAAAAAAAAATTAATTATTTAATTGAGTTATTATTGATATATTATTTTCAACATAGTAACCAGTAAAAATCGTTCACAAAAGGGTGTTGGGACTTTTATAAGAAATTGTTTTTATTCATCAAAAAGAGTTGAGTAAAAAGCAATGAAAGCTGGTTTTAAACTTGATGCTGACAATTGTTGTTCGATGCTTTGGGGCCCAATCATAAATATCATGTCCGAATTTTAAGCTAAGCCATCATCATGCTGCGTAGTCCTTTGAAGACAGTATCCTAAATTGCAGAGGCAGATAAAGAGGCCACGGTTTCCGTAATCTGAAAAATAAAAATAAAAATCATGCCATAAATTGAACATAAAAATACAATCACTTGGAAGTTGCATCTATACATGTTTAGTTTATATCTAACTTCATGTTTGTGATTTGTTGATGGATTGAATTATCTTTTTTTATATAAAAAATATATATATATAGATATTGTAAGCGCATTTTGAAAAAGAAAAATATTTCCAAGACTTGGATCATAAACTCGATTAAATCAACTAAGTTTGTTTTATTTTAATTAGATAATAAAAAAACAACGGTAGTGATAGTGGATGAATCAATTCTTTTTTAAACAATGATCACTATAACTTGCAGAAAAAATAATTTTCTAAAAGGGAACCAAAGATGTAGCTCAATTCACATCCCATTAATTACGGTAGGATGAAATCAGATAAAAAAACCTAAACAAATCAGCCTTGATCAACTTGAGTTAGCATGACAAATCTGTAATCACGGTAATCAGAGCTGAGCCAACCCGAGAATCTCGCCAAACTCAATGCTCAAATCATGAGATCAGAAAACCCAATAGAAAGAAATAAAAAAAATTATAAAGCCCATTTTTTAAAAAGAAAACTTTCAACCCATGTTAATTTTTCAAACTCGTAACTTGGAGTATTAAACCCAAACCATGAAACCCAATTATCAATCAATCAAATATTGAATGATAAAATTAAAAAATAAATTTCAATTATACAAAAGGATTCAAAGCAAAAAAAAAATAGCAGTTAAAGAAATAAGGATCAAAATTGAAATACTAAATAAATTTTACTTTTAATTGAAGGGTGAAATTGAAAACAAAAATCAATTTAACAAAGAACCAAGAAGAAATCAAAAGAATGAGGATTAAAATTGACATAAAAATTAAAAATAAATTTTGATTGAACAGTGAAATTGAAAATAAATTAAACTTTTACAAAAGGGCCAATAAAAAAAATAAAAATCAAAACAATGAGGATCAAATAGAAAAAATAATACTAAAATTTTGGATTGAAGGATACTATTGAAAACCAATAAAACGTTTCAAAAGGATTAATAAAAAAATAAATAGAAATAAAAAAAATAAAAACTGGATTTTAAATACCAAGAACAAAGAGGGCCAACTTGTAATTTTCAAGGAGGAGAGATAAATTTTTTTTAAAATATATTTTCATTATTTCACGATGCTTTTTATTTTATTTTTTTATATTTGGTTAAATATTAAACTATCCTTCATGGAAAATGATAATAATAAAAATAAAACCATTATAAAAATACGAAATCACCTCTTGATGTTAGTTTCATAATTTTTGCTTTTAAGGGTGGTTTTACTGTGCTTTTAAAATGTAAAATCACTTTAAAGATTTTTAATATGAAGAGTAAAATCATCATATTATAGTGTTCTAGTGAACGACGTCGGATGAAGAATATGTTTTCTATGGTGTTTTAGCCTCGGTTAAAGTGGTGGTTTAGTTTAATGGTTTGTGTTAATACCTATTTTTCGTTGTCGATCTATTTGGAGCATTGCGTAAAATACTTAGCACGCACATGGGCACTCCTCTCCCTCTAGAAGAGTGCAAAACATCACACGTGGCTCTTGTATCATTTCGAAGCTGTTATCCTTCCAACATTATTCTCCAACAAACAACATACAAACGAGGAACGGTAGGGTGACGTGGCAATGCCACTAAAATTACCGGCATGGTGCTGAGGTGTCATTCTCATTCCTTGCTCGGTGAGTGAATGCTTGCCCTCCTGCATTTCTTTTATATTCTTTTTTATGAAACATGGCCCACTATAAATATTATATAATAAATGTTTCTCTTTTTTCGAGATTTCTCCATTAGTTTCTCTCTGATTGGCAGCCTACAATTTGAGCTGACAATTTAAGTGGCTCCACCTGCCACTGTCCCATTTGCACCTCCTCTTCGTTTTTTTAATTAACATTGTAGATTCTGTTTTATTTTTTTTTAATTAAAATGAAAAATTTTAGTTTTCACAGGTAGCTTTAAGGTTGTACTCTCTCTCTCTCTCTCTCTCTCTCTCTCTCTCTCTATATATATATATATATATATATATATATATATATATATATATATATATATATATATATATATATCAACAAATATAATTTAAATTTAAAATAAATTAATTATAAATTATACAAGATAAACACAATGTCAAATAAATATAATTTTAAAATTTAAAACATTCATAAATAGTCAAGCTTAAATACAACCTTAATTAAAGTAATTCAACTTAAACAAAATAACAATTTGATTTAATGGCTTTTCAAGCCTGAAATGAAACATGTGAAATAAAACCGTAATATTTTGACTGAAATTTATCTAAAACGGACCGAGATTTGAAATAAAATGAAAATTATTCTATTTTTTGAATTTGTATGAAATATTTCGGCCACTTCAAATGAAACAAAACAGAATTAATAATCTTGGTTTAAATTGAGCTTTAATTTTTTTAAAAAAATTTATTTTTTGAAAATTTTTTAAAATATTTTTAGATAATTTTAATATGTTGATCTTATAAAATTTTAAAAATAAAAAAAATTATTTTAATATATTTCTAAATAAAAATTAATTTAAAAAATAACGAATATATAATAATTTTAATATCATACTCTTAGGCGCCGAATAAATTTAGAGATTTTGCAATGTTTAGACTGGGACCCACCAAAATTGTCTCTCACGGACTTCAACTTTCATGTAAATTGGTTAGATATATGATTGATGGCTCACGCTAGCCAAAGTGTTTTTTCTTTTTAAATACTTTAAAATTTTTTTTTATCTTTTTTATTTTTACAAACAAAACATCAATTTTTTTAAAAAAAATATGACAAAATATCAATTTAATATTTTTAAATAAATATAAAAACATATATTGTATTTGATGATTAACTAAACAAATGCTATTGATTTTGTTATTATTCAATATATATATAATCATGCTTAGTAAAAAAAAAAAAATCCTTCTTTTTCATGATTTATTGGACTTTCTTTATTTCAACACTTTCTAGTCTTTTTTCTTTTTTCTTGTTTTTTATTTTCTATGTTTAGGTTTTATAAAACTGTATATTTGATGCCTGATATTTTATTAGTTTTATGTTTAAATGTTTCAAATTTAATTCAATTTATTAAGCTAGTAAATTTTATTTTCTTTTATCTCAATACTTCTCATTATCTCTGACACGTGACAAAACTGAGTTTCAATAAAGATTATATATATAAAAAAAAAAATTACATGTTTAATATCTAACTTATTTATCTATTCATGGATAAAAATAGTGATGCTTCATAAAAGTGAGTAAAAAAACTGAAAAATTGATTAAATCGAGAAAATTAGAAAAAAATAATTGAAAAAATCAAATCGTAAAAAAAACTGATTAAAATTTTAAAAAAACTAACCGGTTCGGTTTTATAAGCCTGAAACGAAAAAAGCCGAACCGAATCTAAACCGAAAAAACCGGAAAAAAAACCGAGCCAAACCAGAAAAAAGCCAAACTGAAAAAACCGAGCCAAACTGGTTTGAACCAGTTTTTGTCCAAAAAAATGAACCGAAACCAGTCGGTTTGAACCGATTTTAGTTTTTTTTAATTTAGTTTGATTATTTTTTTGATAAAAATCGAACCGAACCGAAAATAATCACCTCTACTGCTAAAGTATAATTCGATACCAAAAAAAAATATTATTTAACATTAACAGTTTTTTATTAAAAAAAAGAAAAATAAAAAAAACTTGATAAAAGAATCTCTAAAACATCCAGAGAAGGAGGAGAACTGAATTGAATCTGGAGAAACCTCTAAAAAATCCGGTGGGCCATTGTAAGAAAAGAGATGAAAATGCTCCGTCAACACTTCACCGGAAAGGAACAGCCAAGAGTCCCTTAAAGGGAAACACATTCTTAAAGAAAGAGTCCCTTCGACGCAACAAAACTGCTCTCTCCGTTGTCCTTTTCTTGATCCTCTCTCTCATTAATAAATATTATTACTGTTGCTGCTGCTGCTATCCGACAGGCCTGGTCGGTCACTGGTCCTAATGTCGGAGAAGCAGCTCCATGTCCAGATTTGATTAGGAGCTTGAAGGCGACGGCGTGGATACCTCCCCTTCTTGCCGATTGAAGGCATCCATTCGTTAATAATACAAGAAAGTCGTCCTCCTAGCTCCCCTTTCTACGAAACATGTTACCGAAAGAGCGAGTTTTTGTTTTATATATTTATTTATTTATTTATTTATTATTATTTGCTCCGAAAGCTATCTCATGTGATTTCTTACAGCTTGGATGTGGATTTTATGATGCCAGAGATCAATAATGAATGAATCATTATAAAATCAGAAATAATACCTTAGACTAGCCCTAATCTCGATCTTAACACTATTTACATGTAAGATCGTCGTCGTTGCTGTCCGAAGGACTAAGCATATATCTAATTGGGATAATATTAATTTATGCTACTGCATGCTCCACAAAACTAATGACATCTTACCAATTTTAGAGGAAAATATTAATTTTTTGTTTTTTTTTTCCAGAATGCATACCAGCTAAGTGATCTTTATGGCAGGAGGTAGGAATAATCTGAGATCTGGGCCAGAGAGGGAGAAGTGGCATGTACATGAGCCATGGAAATTGGCAATCATGCAAGAGACAGCAATTGCATTAATTTGGTATGGAACAGCCTCGACACTTGCCCATCAATTCAGAGTGTGAGGAAGCCAGCTCAATATTCATTGTAAGCGCACAAAACTAGGAGGCATGTGGGAAGAATGTAGTTAGTCGTATGTTATTCATTGAATTGAATTTGTTTATATAAATATATTTAATTCATTAATAAAATATATTTATTTTTAATATTTATAAAATATTTTATTAATAAATCTAATATATTATTGATGAATCTAGAGGAAATATAAAGTTATTAAGACGAAATGTTTTGTAAAGAAAATGTTATAATTATGAGATTCCTATTGCATCAAAGCATTATTCTTAGAATGTTTATGGTCAATACTCTATTAAAACTTTAATTAGAGCTGTTAAGACTGATACATATTATGTTTTCTTTTTTTATGAAAAAAAAAAACAGTTGTTCTCATAAACTGAGGTATAAGGGATACCTAGAACTAATTTGTAAGTGTTGCCAGTTGATATGTACACTGAACTGACCCACATGAGAATTCCATATGGAGATATCAGTTGTGTCTATGAAAAAACTCATGTGACGATTGTGTAAGTAATTCTTAGACTTGGGATCATTAAGTTATTTTATATAGAGAGTGTTATGTTTTGATCCCACTACATGTTGTCCTAATCGAGGGTAACATATAAGCATATATTGGGTATAATATGAACTATATGAATGTATTTAAGTAATTAAGAGATGAATTTAATATCAATAGAATACTATGCCTTTTATTTTCTACACAGAAACTATGTAACTTGCAGAACAATTGAAAAACACAAAAGAAAAGAGCTAACACTTAAATCCATAACAATCTCTCTCTTTTAAAAGGACGCAAGAGATTTTTCACTGGTGATTCATGTTGATTACCGTTAGAGGCTAAACACTTTGATGACTGTAGTGTGCGACAACCTAGTCTTGAAATAATTATTCAAATTAAAAAAGAACATCCGATCTTCAAATAATCTTTGTATAAATTCTAAACAATCCTAAAGATGTCTAATAAGATTTTGGGATCCTCGAGAAAAAATTAAATGTATTGTTTCTGTTCTGTGTATATATTTCAAGAAACCCAATAGAAATCATTGATGACTTATTGTCATGCTAAAACTAGAATATCTTAGTCTTTAAATAAATATATAATGTAAATGATAATAACAAAATGCAACAACGAGTTTCATCTTCAAGATTTATGAAGCACATATACGCAGATGAAATAATTTTTGAAAATTTAGTATATAATGTAATGGAGAATAGTTACTTGTTTTATGTTCTATATATTATATATATATTTTTAATTTTGATAGTACATAAAACTAGCACATAAAAGATCAATATTAGCAATATTAAAGTATAATTAATAAATGTAAAAATATGTGAAATAATAAAAGGAAAAAATTAAGCTCATATAATTTATATTTTCTTCATAGTACAAATAAAATTAATATCTAAAAAAAATTATAATATTGAAATGGATTATGACGATTTGGAAAGGAGTAATTATAATTTCAACTTTTTTTCTCTTTTAAATTTTGATTATTGGTACTAGTCTTCAATTTAAGTCATAAAATCCAAAATTATATTTTGATCTATTTTTTATGAAAAAATTACAAATTTATCAAAAAATAATATTTTGAAGCATCCTAACCGTATTCTCCCAGAGTATCTCATGCATATTCAAAATTAAATTTATAGTTTATTATATTTTTGGTCCATCTCCATATATATATATTATATTAATGCAGATTTCAAGGATAACTCATCTTGTTGGAGTCCATTCTGTTAAGCTTTTGAGGATTAGTAGAAATTGTGGTTTGTAAAGTAATTATCCAATTAATTATATTTTGTTAGATAAATTAGCATGTGCCTTTTTCCACTCAATATAATTGATTTAGAAAGGTAGAATTTATTAAAAAGAAAGTTGAGAGAAAATCTCTTTTGCTATTTTTGTTGCTAATTATCTTTATATATATATAAAAAGAGTAAAATTCACGGTATAATTAAACTTTAATATAACATCTTCAATGCGTAGTTTTTTTTTTTTTTATTATCAGGCCAAAAAATATTGTTTTTTCCTTTCTTGTTTTATTTTTTTATTTTTTAATTGGATTTGATAACTCTTGAGTTGGTTGGTACGTAAGATGCAAAATGGTTTTGAGATATCTTCAGTGCATATTTAACTCAATCGAATTGTTGTGTAATTTTTACCTTTGGCTGGAGGAGGGCTTTGACGACTCCGATCATGAAAGGGTAACTCAACTTCCGAGCTAGACTCTGATGCTTCTTCCGAGGATCGGGACATACAGACTTCAAGGAGCATCTAGTTGGCCCAAGTAATGTCTCCGATGCATGCCTCGTGCTTTGTTTGCTAAGACAAGGAGCATGATGGCTCCAAGCCCTCTTTCTTGTTTGCTGAAAAGGAACAATCTGATGGATCCAAAGCCTCGTCCTTGCTCGAAAAATATCAAAAAAAATCTTATAAATTAATAAAATATAATTTTATCCCTTGAATAATATTAATTCGGAATAATTCTAGAATAATTTTAAAAATTAATTTAATTACATTATTACTTTATTTTTCTACGTCTAAAAATATAATCCTTATATTAATTATATTATAGTCTATAATTTCTAAAATATATTGTAATCAAGTCACACTTAATTAAATCATTCTAATTTAATTTTGATTAATAGTTCTTAATGTGTGTGACTCATTAGGTTTTTAATATATTGACCCAAATATAAATTATAATTCTAATTACATAGAGTTAAATAAATTAAACAATTTAATTTATTATCAATTCAACAAATGATTAATTTATATTTGAAGATCAGGTGCATCATCTAGTAACGTGTCATGATCCCCCAAATATTAGAAAAGTCTTTAGTGGTTTGATTTAATATTTTAGTGACTGGTTTCTCAGTATAATTAATATCCTTTCATCAATAATGTTTTGATTAACATTAAAACATGATGTATATATGCCATGTTAAATCATGTGTTTTCTCTACATAATAGTCATTTGATCGTTTGAATAAGATTTGAAATCTTTTTTCAAATCTCATTCCACCTTGACCAAGTATTTATTAATCATTATTGTTTGAAAACATATGAAACATTTTCTCTAATTCACCTAGGGTGGTGAATCATCTCTTGATCACTCAAGTATCATTATATAGTTCATACTATATCCAATGTCTACCATTTCGTTATATCGATTAAGATAACATGTAACAGAATCAAAGCATAACATTCTCTATATAAGATAACTTAGTGATCTCAAGTTTAAGGATCCCTTATACAATCATTATATAAGTCTTTCCATAGACACAAATGATCTCTCCATATGAAATTCTCATGCAGGTCAGTTTAGTGTAAATGTTTTATGACAACCATCTACATATTAGTTTTAGGCATCCCTTATACTTCAACTTATGAGAACAAATCTTCATTTCATATAGGAAATAACATAATATATACTAGTATCTACGACTTTAATAAATGTTCAGTATTTAAGAGAGTATCGACCATTAACACTTTAGAAACAATGCTTTAATGCAATATAAATTTCATAATTATAACAACTTTATAATTTTCTTTGTAAAATATTTTTTCTATGAACTTTATCTTTATTTTAGATTCATAAATCAAATATTAGATTCATTAATATGATATTATATGAATATTAAAGATAAATTAAGCCTTTATTAATAATAAATATATATTTACATGAATATAATAATGCCACGTGTAATTAACCAAATGACTACAAGGCATATTAAACTAACAAATTACATATAACATGCTTCTCTCTCAAAATACAACAATCCAATAGACTTTTTGGATGTTGCAAAAATTTTCCAAACCTTTTAATAATCGTTTTTGCTCACTTGAGTAAAAAAGAAAGGTCTTAAATTATGTGTGGAGATGTATGAGAGACTAAGTAAAACAAGAAAGTATATTTAAGAATTTCTTATGGTGAGAAAATTATGTACTTTTCATCATAAACACACACACACACACACAATAAAGGTATTAGCTACCAAATTATTTTAAAACAATTAAATAAATTAATTTAACCATAACAACTAATCAATAAAATTTATTAATTATTAAAAATAATTATCATTAATTATAATTTTAAATCAAGATTATAACATTTTCTTACATGATTTAAAGTTATTCATAGGTATAATGGATAAAATAAAAGTGAGCAATTATTGTTGTTTAACAGGTGTTAGGTACATTCGAGGTTTGAAACTACACTTACTGTTAATAAATTTTAACTTAAAGAACCATAGTAACTAAGATGTTTTGAACTAGGTTATTTTGATTAAGTTTAAACTTACTATATAGGGTGATTTTAAGGTTTTATCAGTATTGTGTTTTTTCTTGTCATGTAGACATATCTTGTCTTATAAGTGTCTTTAAAGAGTTGTCAAAGTTCTTACAATGACGACCCCACCACCACACTAACTTAGGTGAATCATCCAGGAATATTTTGTGACCAACATCTTGTAAAAACATTTGTATTTGGATTCATTTGGAGACTAATTGTTCATAATTATCACAATAAAAGCTCATTATCATAAAAAAAGGTACCTAGGACTATCCTGCAATATATATATATATATATATATATATATATATATATATATATATATTTGTGCTCTCTCCAATCACCTAATTTTTTTGTTTTTATCTGTTGAACTTCATTCATAGGGTCAGCATATATTCAAATAAAATTTTTCACTATTGGTGATGATTTAAGGGCTTCAATCCCATTTTTCTTGATGATTGAATAACTTATTGGTGCACTAAATCTTTAGTGAGTGGATCTGCATTGTTGTTTTTAGACTTGACAAAATCCAAATAATAACACCATGAGACATCAAGTGTATAATAGATTTATGTCCAATGATCATGTGTCTTGTTTTTTCACTAAAACTTTTACTCTTAGCCTTAGCTATAGTAGCTTAGCTATCACAATGTATTGATATAGATAATATTGGTTTAGAAACAAATGTTATATCAAATTTTTTTTAAACCACCCAACTTCTGAACTAGTAGCAATTCTAATTTCATGGTGAAACAAGTAACTATATCCATTTTGGGTAACCATTAAAATGACTAAATGCAATGCCAATATCCCATTTAGCTTCGATTAAAAAGATTATACGAAATAAAACAAATTTAAGAATTCCATACGAGTTTATATCAAAACCAACAATCCATAAACAAACAAAGAGAATATCCCAATTGGATGTTCACTAAACACAACAAAATTGCATATTAACATTGCCTTTTTTATTTTTCTTCTCAGAATTGGCCCATATGAGACTTACAATGCCTTAATCAATCTTGAAATTGGACCATTAAAAATCTTAGCTTGACAAATCAAAACAAATTACATAGGCACTTAACAATGCAATTCAACATCAAGATTATTAGATTTTTTTTAAAAAAAACACAATATTCAAGCTCAAAATCCTTAATTAAAAAAAATCTAATAAGTAGTATAAATTCATTCATAAATTAGAAAGTTAATTAAGCCTCTGAATTATATGCTACCCGAAGCAATGAATTATTAAAAAATTTAAGGGAGAAAGATAGATAATGAGTTAACTCACTTCAATTGAGTAAGCCAGAAATTCATTTATTGTTGCCAACGAAGAGAATTTTGACCAAATTTTTTTCAAGTTTCCTAAATAATGAATCTATGATGCCCACAGTAACAAACAAGCTAACAAATCAATATATTTTAAGAAAAGTAAGGAAAGTAACCTTGTTTCCTCTTTAAAATTGCTAGGAAATTAAAAATGAAAAGAATTAGACAAACAAATGCAACCAAGATTTTTGTTTTCTTTTTCAATAGTAAATCAACAGCTAAAAGAAATAATAAAAATAATTAGAACTAAAAGTAAATATAAAAAAAATAAAGTTTTAGAAGAAGCCTCCAATTGTAACACATAAGTGGCAATATTCTTAGAGAGAAAAAGCTTTACATATAATCCATTTCTCTTCTAAGATACAAAAATTAGTTGGAGTTTTTTGATGCAACAAAAATTTCTCAAATCTTTTAACCATCCTTTTTGTTCACTTGAGTTAATAAAGTATAAGAAAGGAAGTGTAGTGAAACTTGAGAAGAATATAAAAAAGAAAGATCTTAGTTATGTGTAGAGATATATCAAAGACAAGGTAAAATAATAAAGTAATTTATTGGTAAGAAAATGATGTACTTTTCATTATATAAACATGCTATATATATATATATATATATATATATATATATATATATAAAGTTAGTAGTTAT
>Ga0325414_1005510_pt1 | contig 13394 bp, 8 predicted proteins | sample PopdelMetagenome_8_FD_206183 | JGI IMG/M metagenome (GOLD analysis project Ga0325414, IMG submission 206183) | Populus deltoides microbial communities from Bellville, Georgia, United States - Leaf-PdKOR-R3 | ecosystem: Host-associated > Plants > Phyllosphere > Phylloplane/Leaf | place: USA...
TTTTTTTTTCTAAATATAAGTTTATAAATAGGATGATTATATTTTTAAATTATTATGTCTTTAATATCCTTATACATTTATAGATTATCCATGAGACTCAAAGCTCGTGGTTTTATAAACAAAACTCATTAAAAATAAAATCTATAACGAATTTATAAAAAAAAACTCTAATTCGATAGAGCGGATGTAATGGATTTTAATTTTATTAACTAAATCAAATGCCTTAAATATAATAAAATTGTAGCTGGAGTAATAATATATTTACGCACTTAATAAAACTTCGTAATTACTATGTTTGGTGTGTCTTCGAGCATTTTAAGCATGCAATTAATCAAATGGATGGGCAATATGGTAATATGAGTGGAGAGTGTAGAACACGTGGCAAGCAATAAAACAAAAATATACGTCACCACCACTTGAAATAAATCCCGAAAAAATTGAGTTCTCCCTTTAAATTAAAAACAAGCATTCAACACGACAGAGCACAGCACGTATTGCCTCTCACCTGTAACCCTTATTTCTCCTCGATATTACCCCCCCACTCTCTCCCTCTCCGGCGATCAACTCGTATCTTAGTTAATTTTCTCACCGGAACCAGCAATTTTGACTTCTCACTTCTCCGGTATCTAATTTTAAATCACGCGATTCAACCGGTCCATTGATAGCACAAATCATCAAATCATGAATCCTGAATAGTAAGCTATCATCATCAAACACTTTTTTTTACCCTTGAATTCTTCTTCTTTCCCCCCCCTTAATTGTGTTAAATATAGGTGAAATTGTATTGGATCTGATTGTTGTTGGTTAATTGATTCCTTAATTCGCAAGTATGCAAGTTTGTTTGTTTCGTCCTTTAATTCTTTTTGGTAGGATTATGATTTAATTATGTGATGGATTTTGATGATTAGATCTAGGTGCTTTGCCTTCAGATCCGTTGACATTTTTTTTTTATAACTTGTAATTCAATCGATTGCAATTTCGCTATTAATTGGGAAAGATTTGTTTTTTTTTTCCCTTCAATAGGTAATTGGGAGTAGGAGGGTGTTTCAACCTTCTATTTTGATGATCTTTGTGATTGTATTACGGAAGGGAAAGAATAAAAAAACAACCATATGACTTTGATTCTTATTTTGCAGCGATTATTTGTTTAAGCTTTTGCTTATTGGAGATTCTGGTGTTGGAAAATCATGTCTACTTTTGAGGTTTGCTGTAAGTTTCTTCTATTCTTCTCTCAGCTATTTGTCTATATGGAATCCATGTGTCATGCTGTAGTAGTGTACTAATAATCATGATTCTCTAATTTTTTTTGTATGTTTTTTTAACAGGATGATTCATATCTGGAGAGTTACATCAGTACCATCGGAGTGGACTTTGTAAGCTATTATCTTTACACTTTTTTTCCCTTTATCTTCAATTATGTACTCATGGGATTGATTTATTTTTTTTGTTCTACTGTCTAGAAAATCCGCACTGTGGAACAGGACGGGAAAACCATTAAACTACAAATTGTAAGTTATAAAATCGTCTTGATGGCCTCTTGAGTTATTTTTTCTGGATTTCAGTCTCAACATCTGCTTTGATCTTGATTAAAATTGTGTTCAACTTAATTGGTTGTGTTGAGCATTTCTTTCTTTTCTTTTTCTTTTTTTTCCTGGTGGGGTGGGGAATGGTCGTTTGAGGTTGGGTTAGCTGTAACTGTCTTTGAGACACAATGTTTTCTATTTATCTTATAAAAATGTGGTGCACTGATGGCAATATAAAAATTTCTTGGATATGGCAATGTTCGGTACGTAATTATTAAGTGTGTTTCTTGGTTTACTAAATTTGCAGTGGGACACAGCTGGTCAAGAGCGTTTTAGGACAATTACAAGCAGTTATTATCGTGGAGCTCATGGAATCATTGTGAGATTGCCTCTCTCTCTCTCCTCCTCTCTCCTTGTTTACTTAATACCTTACTTTTCGTCTCGTTGTGAGATTTGTCTTATTGATTGCATTTTGGCTAGGTTGTTTACGATGTCACAGACCAAGAGAGCTTCAACAATGTTAAACAATGGCTGAATGAAATTGACCGTTATGCAAGTGAAAATGTGAACAAGCTTCTAGTTGGGAACAAGTGCGACCTCACTGCTAACAAAGTCGTCTCGTATGAGACAGCAAAGGTAATTTAGTCATCTACTTTCTTTTGTTTGTTTTTGCATGTTGAAATATATTGGTTCACTTTACAGTCAGATGAGTCTGGAAGTTTTAATAAGGAAATCGCATCTTTATTCAGGCTTTTGCTGATGAAATTGGGATCCCTTTCATGGAGACAAGTGCAAAAAATGCCACCAATGTTGAGCAGGCTTTCATGGCTATGGCTGCAGAGATCAAGAACAGGTACTCTTAATTTTGTCCTTACGTTGCAAACTCTTTTTTTAATGGAATCCATTATTTCCTTGCTGAATAGGGGGGCGTTTTGCCATAGAAATTCCACAGACTTCTCGTTATTGTGGAGAATTTTTTAACATGAGCATGTTTTAGACTACTGGCCTCTTACGTTTTGATTCTTATCCATCAGGATGGCAAGCCAGCCGGCCATGAACAACGCAAGGCCCCCAACAGTGCAGATTCGAGGACAGCCTGTCAACCAGAAGTCTGGTTGCTGCTCCTCTTAGAAAAGAGTCGAAGTTGGCTTGTGATGTTATAACCATGTTGGCATGTAAACCTAGTTCGTCTATTCTCAAAGCTTTGATATGAAGATTATTTGTTATGATTTGCATTTCTGTCAGATGTTTAACACTTATGTTTAAACTTCCATTCTTTTAAATGTATTTGATTTTAAAAACATCTGTACAAAATAGGAATACTGGTTAATAGCAGTATTTGCCCTGTCATTCCCTTATAACATCTGTACTAAATAGGAACTTGATCGTGCTGTTTTAATTTTATTTTTGGTTGTTAACGTGCGCACTTGATCACGCCGATGCACCTGATATGTGGCTTTGCAATCTCGCGATTTTTCTAATAGAATTGCGAAATATGCGTAATAGACAAATAAGTCGTATAAACCATGCATTATAACGGGAAAAAGAATACTTAGAAATATAAAAACTGAAATCAATTCTGTAAACCGTGACAACTCTCAAGAAGATCAAATGAAAAGCCCAGGATAACAACGGCAATAATTATTAGAGAGGATGGGGTTTGATCTTCTGGTTTCCCTTACCACCAAGACTGGATATCAGGCAAGGCTCAAGAAATTAATTTAGCGAGTAGAGTAGAGAATAAATGCTCCCCGTTTCGAGTCGGGCAATTGAAATCATCAGTGAAGAAACTGTTTTATAATGAAGGATTTGTCTGATATGATATCATGGTTTGACCAGAGCTGTCCTACCGTGAATGCTTATTGAGGAGAAACAGTAACCGCAAGAAAACTCATATCTTTCTTAAAGCCGCCAAGAAAAATCTCTTTTCGGCAACTCCGCCAGCTTTTCGCATTTGACAGCGGGATGGGAACAAAACTTTCGCCGTCCCTTTAGAATGCTCATAAAGTAAACCGAACTGATGCTTGGAGTCAGGCGTTGACTGTAGCACATTTGGTTGGCTGAAAGGTCATATGAAATGTCCAGTGATGGGAACAACCAAATTACTGGTTTGCTACGGCGAGGGATTTGTCATTTTCTTTTCTGCAATCATAACTGGACAACCTTTGATCCTGAAACATGACTCTGGTGAGATGCAGGCATTAGAAACGTTTTTCTCCCAGTTTGAATAATCTGATGACCTCTGCCAGCGGCCTGAAGGTACACTGGAAACTCAGTGTCTCAAAAGTTGGATAGTAAACTTGAAAGTCATGGTCAAACTCCAAGGCTAACAGCATACCATCTCTCCACCACACTGCACAATCATTCTCCCGTATATCTGCAATAATGTTATATACTTGTATCCTTTGTGGATATCACAGTTTTTAAAAACCTCCTGAAGTTCCTGAACCGCCGCGTCAGACAATCTGATGACATCACGAGTCTTCTGACTGGCCAAAAGGCCATGGCTTCACAATCTTGTACACATCCAACTCCTTTCATAATGCAATGCAGATTTAAGATTTCAGTGCCTAGCATATCATAGCGGTGAGCAACTGCTGCCATCCTGGATGTGAGGGCATGCCAGATCGAGTGTTGACTCCATCTAATTCACAGATGGAACCACACCCATGGCCTTGCTCATAAGGTTAACATTACTCCTTCCCTTCCTAGCCATTGCAGTTCCAGGGCCCCTAGTCTATTGCTTTTTTCTATTATTCTGTTCAAATTTAAAGACAAGGTCAGCTGATTCCACCCTTTTCAATCACGCTAGATTCTAAACACGAAAACTCAATCAAACTAAACCACCACCTAATTTGAACAATTAACTGCATTATTCAATGCAACTCAGTACTGTTCTTATTTCTTTGTCGGACTTGCTTCTATTCATCTAACTTAACGGTTGCAACTCTATCTGTTGATTGACAAATCAACTTCAGCAAGTAACCACCTGCATTTGCCACCATATCAAGCTTAAGTTAGTCCTTGAAGATTTGACACCAGCTTTAATATTTAATGCAACATAAGTTCCAAGTAGAGGAGAGCATGGCTTCAAGAACCTTAGCTACCTTGACAAGTGCCAACTTGACCAGGCTGTTATGATCAAGTAGAAGTCAAAAGTCTGCCTATTATTACCTCTCCTGTTGAACCGATCCTTCATAGAGACCCATACATGTCCAACTGCAACTAATGGGTCAAAAACTTCTACAAGAGAATTTTCCAACCTACCAGTAATCAGCACAAGAGCAATGCCCATCCTTAAAATGATGAAACCTCGTAGTATCTCTAACAATGATTTCCCTTCTTTCTATTTGTGATATGTACTTGGTAGCTCTATGACAATCTCCGCATACTCTCAGGTTTTTAAACACCCTGATTGGAGTACCAGGTGGCAATTTTATAAGGCCATAAGCAATTGCCAACTTTTCACTGTGCCACGATAAAAGCTGCTCTTTTTGCTCTTCCCCTACATCATGCAATGCAAATTCAAGATCTGGCACATACCCTGCTAACTTCATTTTCTTTTCCAACTCCTTCAGTTTCCCATGTATAGAAGCTAATTCTGGGTGAAACTTATCGCCTGATCTGAACTGATGGGCCATACTCTTAACCTCAATCCAACTGTACCCTGGTGTCTTCACCACCTTGCAGGTTTTCATTGATTTTCTAACTCTAGCAACATGGTCCCATCTTTTTGTAGCTGCATAAACATTAGCAAGTTGAACATAACCAGTTGCACTAGCTGGATCAAGATTAAGCAACTTCTGGGAAGCGAATTCTGCCATCTCAGTGTTCTTGTGTATTCTACAAGCACCCAAAAGGGTTCCAAATACAGCAGCATGAGGTTTGAAAGGCATTTTCTCGATCAAATCTACAGCCTCTACTAACTTACCTGCCCGACCAAGAAGATCAACCATGCATGTATAATGATCAGGCTTAGCTACAAGTCCATAATCCTTCGCCATTGAATGGAAATATTTAACCCCAAGGTCTGTAAATCCAGCATGGTTACAGGCCATTAATACCGCAACAAAAGTGATCCAGTCTGGCTTCATTCCTTTCTCTATCATCTCATCAAACAAACCCAGAGCTTTTTTACCTTCTCCATGTTGAGCATAACCAGAAATCATTGCATTCCAAGTGACAACATCCCTCCTTGGAACCTGAACAAACAATTTCCAGCCATCCTCCAAAACTCCACACTTACAGTACATGCTAATCAACGAAGTTCCTGCAGTTGTATCATCACACAGCGGAGACTTACAAACTAGCTGATGCACTTGCCTGCCCAATTGTAAAGCAGATAACTCACTACACCCTAACGAAGCACTGCTCAAAGTTGACGAATTTGGCTGAATACCAAATCCCACCATTGTTCGGAAAAGTTTTACACCATCCTCAGCTCTGTGATTCTCAATATAACCTGCAATCATAGCATTCCAAGTCACCAAATTTTTCTCGGGCATCTTTTCAAACAATCTTTCTGCCAATCCAATCCTCCCAAGCTTCATGTACCCGGTGATCATAGCGGTCCAGGCCACCACACTCTTAAATGGCGTTTTTTCGAACAACTTTAACGCGGAGTCCAGGTCCCCACACTCTACATAACCTGAAATCATAGCATTCCAAGTGACTACATTTTTCGTTGGCATTATCAAGAACAAGTCGCGTGCTTTGTCCATTTGCTGATTCTGCGCAAAACCGGTTATCATTGTATTCCAAGAAGGTGTGTCTTTAATAGGCATATCTTCAAAGAAAGCCTGAGCTCTTTCCATGTTAGAATTACGTACATAACAAGATAACATGGTGTTATACGAGACAGCATCTGGTTCAGGTATTTTAACAAACAGTTCTTGGGCTTCCTTCAATTTACCGCGCTTCTTTGACAAACCCGCCAAAACCGAATTCCAAGTAACTGTTGTCTTAACAGTCATGTTGTCGAACACGATAAGAGCAGAATCTAAGTCGCCGCATCTGATATGGCTAGTGATCATCTTGTTTGATAAAATGACGTCACTAGATTTGGCATGGTGGTGAAGTGGTTTAGTAGATTTGCCAAAAATAGTAGGATACAATTGGGTTTTGGTTGAGGAATTTGCTTCTCTGTTAGGATCGGCATTTGGGTTTTGGATTGTGCAGGTGGAGAGAGAAGAAGCATGCTGTTTGGCGGGTGAGAAAGTCTTGAGGAAATGGAGGGAAAGTGGGTTTTCTGTTTTGTTGGGAAACAATACATTTTCAATACCGAGGTTTGGGAAGTAAAAAGAAGAGAATTTTTGGGTTATCGTTTTCATTGGGTAAGTAAACTCTGCATGGGGTAGATGAAATAGTCGGAGATGAGATTAAGAGTCCTTCTCTGGTAGGTTTCTGTTTTGTAAAACCTTTCTTCTTTTTGGAGTTTTCTTTCAATGCGTTCTAAAATCAGAAAGAGGAAACCGCGACGGTGTCGTGCGGGTGGTTGGGTTTCTCCGCATATCAAACATGCATTTTGCTGGGCTATATGATCGAAAATAGTCGGTTCACCGTTCAGGTTGAAGCTGAGTTCACATCACTGTAACACTGCAAGTCTTCATGCACAGTTAAATCGTGAAGGAAACAACTTCTTCTCTGCCCGTTCCTCCCCTGCAAATTGGGTGACAACTCACAACGATGACTGATGTTCTGGGATTGGTAGAGGGTCGACTAAATACTGAATACCTATACAAAAATAAAGTATTATCAACTAAATACATTAAATAATGTTATTTTATAAGTGTTTAGAATGGACCCCTTTGTGTTCAATTTAGGCAACCTAGTCCTGTGAAGCGAATGGTCGACTGAAAAGAATCTATTTCGTTTTTATATATGTATTTTTATATTGAATAAAAAATTAATTTTAATAAATACAATTGGATAAATATTACATGAAAGATTAAATATCTTAATTTTTCTAGTTTTGTTATTAATTATAAGTAAATATTTTTTTATTTATATAAATAATTCTTGATTTTTTTAATTAAATACTTATATAAATTTTTTAGAATTTTTTTTAATGTAAAAAGACACCTTGAAAAGGTTTTTATATCCACTATTTATGGAAAAAAAAATATATAGAACTTGTTACGAATCGAGTTAATTAAATAGCTAGATAGTTTATAGTTGATTTTTCCATCCTTGTCCGTAAAGCTTGTTTAAGAGTATGGTTGCAGTTGTTTTTCAAAGTGTTTTTCATGTCGAATAAATCAAAATAATATTTTTTTATTTTTTAAAATTTATTTTTAAAATCAGCGCATCAAAACGATCCAAAACACATAAAAAAATTAATTTTTAACAAAAAAAATTTAATTTTTTAAAAACACGGGTACAACCACGTTTCCAAACATCCATTATAATCGCGAAATCAAGGGACAGAAGCATCTTCAATCTGGATAAAATATTTGAATTTTTTGTGAAAAGTAGATGTAATTGGGAGTTTAGCACAAGCTAAGCATTATAATTTATTAATGTTATTTAGACTTGGGAATTTTAAACACAATTTAATTAAATTATATTATTATCAATTTTGTGAACAACCCAGCAGGATAAGATACTTGGAAGCTATTTTGAAGAAAAAGTGGTGGATTCAATTAATATTAAAATAGAAGAGATAGTTAACTGATGAAAATCAAACCAATCAATTCTCAACTAATTAACCATTTAGCATTTTGGAGCTTTGTAAATAACAATAACAGCAGCACAGTGGACTGCCATCTCGGTTTGTTGGTAGAAAAATAGCTTCTCTTTTTTTTATCTTTTTTGTAGAAAAGAGTTTCCGGTGGATTATTTTTTTATATTTAAAAATATCATAAAAAAACAGATTAAAAAAAATATTTATTAATATTTGACAATGCTAATGAAAAATAATTGAAAAATATTTTAAAATTTTTAATATTTTTAAAAACAATTTATTTTCTATGGTATTCTAATGTTATAACATAGTTTATTATTTTTTTATTGTATATTACTATATCTTAAAAAATAACTTCCATAAGTAAATTAATATTTTTCAATAATCTTACATTTTAAAATGTTTTAGTAATATATTATTATTTATATAAATACCATCTCGCCACTTTAATTTTAGATACTTCATTAAACATATTTTCAATTTCTAAAAAAATCTAAAACTTATATTTTTATTTAACCAAAAAGTAATTTTATTTTTATTATGATTACTTTTCAAAATATTTTTTATTCAAATATATATAAAAAATATATATTTTTTATTTTTTAAAAATTATTTTTAATACTAGCACATTAAAATAATTTAAAAATACCAAAAACATATTATATTAATTTAATTTGATGTTGGGCTGAAGCATACCTGAATAATTGCGAACCGTCAAGGAACAGCTCATTGTTTTCTTTTAAAGCAATGATGAAAATATAGATTAGAACACGAGGGAAAAATAAATTAAAAAAACTAATAAAAAAAAACTGTTACCCTACAACAAACCAAAACTGATGCCACCGAGTCCAAGACTCCATATGCCCTAATTCAAACAAAAAAAGGGGTATGCATGCGTTATGAAAGTTGATAAGGAATCACAGGAATAATCTAAAGTATACACCCAAAGACTAGATGTTTGAGATGGTTTTTGACAAAGGAAATCATAATTCCCACTGATAACCTTCGACTCAGAACTCTCCAATTAGATCACAAGGAATTCCACACAGGGAAAATCAATGTGATGACAAAAGCCAGTGAAATCTCACTTGCCACCCAAGGAGGGGAACTGCCCAGGGTCTTCAATAGAGGGGGCTGCCACATCACGAGCATTGATTCCATATCCGCTTCCATATCCACCCCTTCCACGGCCACGGCCTCGACCACCACGACCAGGGTTGTAGGACCTCTCCCCTTCAGCAGGCTTCAGGAACTCATTTATACTGACAGCCTGCATTCAAGTAACAATACTTGTGTTAACCATCATCAATACATATAGAGAATTATGAAAAACAATATTCCAGGTCACATAAAAATACATGATCAAATAAAAATTTGGATAGTAAGAAAGAGGTAAAGGCATATAAAGTCGGTACTAGTACTTTGCGGTACACATGTAAGATGTCAATATATCAAAGAGAAACTGAGGTTAAGATTACCACGAGCACAATGGCCAACGTCACACAAACAAAACAAAAGGTTAAGAGACCAAGAATACACACCTTCTTGGCTCTGTCTTCTTTGTCAGCAGCATCTTTTCGTTTGTCCTTCTCAGAACCCTAACAGCCAATTACAAGTTCATATGCATGTTTAACCTCAACCAAATGAAACAGAATTCCACATTCAAAGAGGGAAACTATTCTTACCAGTTTGATAAAGATTTCATCGTTGCTCTTCTTACTCGAGAGCTGTTGCATGCACTGTAAGTCTTTGTCCAAGCCAACTTTCCTCTCCTCGGTCTTCAGATCAAGCAGAGATTTCCTTTTTTCTTCAAGAACCTTCTCATACTCTTCTAATGTCATCTCCTATTAATAAAGGAGAAGGTTTTGTGAAAACTAGCATAGAACATCAAAACACAGAATAGTTGAGGCAACAAAAACAGAAAGTTGAATTTCAATGTGCACTGGAGCTAGTCATAACAAACTTCAATTGCGGCATGATATCGTTACAGTACTGTGATTTCACCACATAGCTTGAAAAATCAATCTGGGTAAATGATGTTTCGGAGTTTTGACTTTCAGATGAAACCAACTGAATTTCGTGCTGTGACTGAAAAAGTTGACAAAAAAACAGTCTATGCATCCAATGATTCTAATTACACAAAACTTGTTCTGAATGGTGATTAATCAATGTAAGCAACTTTTAATTTGACTAATCTCTTAATCAAACTCTTAGTTGTAGAATATGCCAAGGTTAAGTAAACAGCTGCAACAGAAGCTGATAATGTATGTAAAGCACAGAAAAAAGGTGCTTGAATAGAAATATCTAGATCAAAAGTCGCACTTCAAAAATAAGTAATCAAGGCCCTTCCATCTGTGGTGTTTCCCAGCCATATGAGTTCAAATCTACATGTATAAGAAAAAAATTTAACCAACAAACATTTAAGATTTTATCAGTGACTTCCCCAGGGAAGCATAAACTGAATCTTAAATGCAATTGCTTACAAAATAAGCAAGCACATCATCATTTTCACTAAACTTGTATGAAACAGGAGGCCCTTGATTGGTAATATTTAACACCAAGTTAAAAATTCATCACATGCACAAATCAGGGATTATATACAGGACACTTGGAGAAGGATCTTGCCAAAATTTAGAAGATGAAATTAGACGTCATGCAAAAAAAATTTAAACAGTTCTGATCCTTCTATATTCATAGTAGATAATAAATCCTGTCTTACTAATCCAGCTTGACAGAAATACCTCTGAAAAATAAAAAAATTATAACAATTGAAGTTCTAGATGATGGAACTTTTCTGTTTGTATATGAAGACAACTCAAGATATCACCAGGTTCAAAAGGAACAATTTACCTTCTCTTCTGGCTCCTTCTCTTCTGGCTCTTTCTCAGCAGTGTCCTTATTGGCATCTGCAGCATCCTCCTCTCCTTGCTGCTTCTCAGTTATAACATTCTTCTCATTGTCAACAACAGGATCTTCAGTCTCCCTGAATTCAGTTAAACAAGTAGACATACATGTGAGCATAGCTAAGTTATTGCATATATAATTACATTTTCAAAAATGCTGGGAGTATAAAGACAGAAACTCACGGAGCAATTTCATCAGTAGGAGTTCCCCAGTTACCACGGCCAGACCCTTCACGCTTAATCTCATTCCTGATGCAACGTGGAATAAAAATCCTTATGCCAATTGATGAAGGAAATTTTATGGTCAACACAGAATACATAAAAATGAATATTTCAGTAACAAAATACTAACCCGCGACCAGTGCCACTGTGCCGTTCATACATCCTTCGAGGGCGTTCACCTTCTCCATCTTCCCCGTTGCTATAACCGCCACGGCGACTGCCACGGAAACCACCACGAGGTGCACCATATCCGCGTCTCTCAGCAGCCTCCCCATCTTCAGATGGTCTGGATCGTCCAGAGAATCCATTGCCAGTGAAGGAAGTTTCATTGTTATTTGAATCTCTGTTAAATCCACCACTGCCACCGTGACCACGCCCACGCCCACGCCCACACCCTCGCCCTTCTCCACGGCCTCCTCCACGGCCACCTTCATTCTTTGCTTCCCTCACTGGTTGAGAAGAAAAAAAACATCAGTAATAAAAACATGATATGAAACTCCTACAATAATCTGTTTCAGCTGTCATCCTGTGCTATGATTCAGTGAAATAACAAAAAGCTAACAAAACATATAAACAGAGAATTTACTTTCAAAATACATGGAAAAAAGCAAACCATGTAGAGTGTAGAGAAAACGAAAACTGACCAGAAGAAACCTAGCAGGACTACATGGGTAGAGTCAATCACCAATTTTATCTTCCAACAACCAAAACAAGATTAACCAATCATCTAGAACTTCAACACTAATCAGCATTGCAATGATAAGTAAGCAAACAGGTGTACCAGCTAAAAAACCAACACTCTAGCAAACTAAGGTTAGAAAACTAAATTAATCCAAAAACTCATCAAATAGAAACATTTTAAAAGACACGATTATGAAGCTTTTGTTGAATGTTGTTTCTTGTTCAATTCCAGACAAGGTTATGTTAGAAAGAATAACACAGAATCATTGTGTTTTTTGTTGTTGTTTTAAATACAGAGATTAAACAAATTTCTCCTACTAAATCCAAATTTCAAAACAAAAAAAAAACATACAAAGCCCATTTCAAGTAATGATAAACACCAACAGATTCAATAAACATGTCCTCATTTTCTTCTATTTCCTCAACAACCAGAACTATCTAAAACTAGTAGGCTTACTCGAAGAAAAACCAAGTTGAAACAACTATTCAATCAACAATTTCTATAAATTATAACAGAACAAAGAAACAAAATGAAAACAATCTACATTAAAAAAAATCTCAATGCTTGAAACACCTTCAAAGCACGTTTCTTGGTTTATATAAACCAAAAGTACCAGATTTTATCAAAGATAAAGAAGGGTTACTAAATCAAAGCTCACCAGCTTGAGCAGGGGGAGCAGGCCTGGAGGGGAGCTTGGCAGGCTGAGAAGTAGGAGCAGCTGGCTTTTCAACCTTCTTGGGCTTCTCAGCTGCCTTAAGCTGAGCGGCGGCAACGAGCTGAGAAAGGTCCTCATTGTTGTCATCATCACCAAGGATATCAAAAGGGTTCGCGGTTGCCATTTCTCTCTTTGAGTTTCTGATAAGCACAAATAATTATAGAGTCCTTTAGCTTGTTTTCTTTAAAATAGCAACCAAGAGACCCTTATTGATTGCTTAAATCCATTGCTGACTGATAGTAGTTTAGGGTAGGAGTGTTTGGGAGGCGAGAATATGAGTTAGCAAGGAGAGTGAGCGGTGTTGGGAAACCCTAGCCAAATGCGGCAGAGAGAATATGGGAGTGTGGGTAGGGAGAAACCTGGTCCTTAAAAACCCTAGTGTGTGATGTTAGTGTATGGAAGGGTGTACGTTTATCATGTGGGCTTGCTGTCTTTGTTTATCTTTAGCCCTGGTGATGTCAGCAATGGACCTATTGGACAAGATTTTTGGTAGTTTCTTAATTTTTTTAGATAGCTATACCTATCTAAATGAATATATAGTATGGTTAATTTATTAATTGTATTCTAAATTTATTGAGTTTATTTACATGCTTTCAATATTTTTAATAGTTAAAATAATTTGGCAATGTATTAGCATGTATGTTTAATTAAACCAAGTATAAAAGGA
>Ga0325414_1005511_pt1 | contig 13393 bp, 6 predicted proteins | sample PopdelMetagenome_8_FD_206183 | JGI IMG/M metagenome (GOLD analysis project Ga0325414, IMG submission 206183) | Populus deltoides microbial communities from Bellville, Georgia, United States - Leaf-PdKOR-R3 | ecosystem: Host-associated > Plants > Phyllosphere > Phylloplane/Leaf | place: USA...
CTTAATCTATCAAGAGAAGTTAATTGGTTGATTAGTTGTTACCTCCTTATTCTCATGACACGTGTCTGTGGGCAGCTGGGTGCCTCCCAGCTCAGCCGTGTCTTATTGTTGATCTGCTAGATTATGACACTGCCAGCATATGCTATGGACCGTGTATAAGTAATTTAGTTTTGTTTTAACAGGCTATCTTGGGGGCAATTTTTAGGAAACAAACGGGGCTCAAGGTTAAGTTGCTAATCTATATCCAAAAAAAAATAAAAATTAAAGCTTTGTTTTTTTTAATCTGTTTTGAAGGGTGGTTACGATTATTTTTCAAAATACTTTTTATTTGGAAATACATCAAAATTATATATATATATATTTTATATTTTAAAAATTATTTTTGATATCAACATATTAAAATGATTTGAAAATATAAAAAAAATATTAACTTGAAACAAAAAAAAATTAATTTTTTTAAAAATGTTTTTGAAATATAAAAATAAATAGAGCTTAAAACTTGTAAAAATAAAAGGCAACCAACTTGTTAATGAAAAGCTGACATGCATGTTGTTGCTCAGTAAATGGTTAATGTAGAGAAATGGATAGATAAGAATGCAGGTGCGGAGTTAGACGAGGATGAGAGGATTATGGAGAAAGTTGTTCTTCATGTCTATGCCGTGCGCCTAGGGAATCAGCATTAACATTTAAATTACACTTTTAAGTAAAGAAAAAGAGCTCACCTTTTCTTCACTAACATTTGGAAATAGGATTATATATACTAATCAATAGTTAATTGCCCACGCATTACTGCAACTTACATTTTGACAGTATTATATTAATAAACTCACATCATTATGATAACCAAACCTACTTTCTAGTTACTTGATCCAAACCATGTTTCAAATTAAAATAAATAAGATTTGACTTGTTTTGAAACCTGATGGATTCGCTTTTTATTTTATTTACTCTCTTAAAACTTGTTTAATGTTTTTTTTTAAATAACATTACTTAAATGTTTTTTTAATATTAAAATGATATTATTTAGGATTGACCAAGGTTAACTCGTTTAATCTATAGATCTAAAAGTGTTAAAAATTTTATTTTTTGGAATCTATTTTTGTTTAATTATATATTAATAAAAATAAATATTCATAAAAAAGACAACAAATAAAATTATGGAAGTGAAATATTATTTTCTTCATCTTTTTTTTTCTAATTAATATAATTTTTTAAAATTAATCTCTAAACCAGGTCAGACAACTATACATAATGCAATTCCAAATTGACCATATTATGCTACAATAATTGTGATGTTTTGCTCTACTTAATCAAGCTTAGTGGAGTTGTTTAACAATTGTCTGTTTGGCTTAACTTTTTTTTATATCTATAGATGAAAATTTAACTTGTGAGTACTTATTCCAAGTAACTTGCATGAGTGAATTTTTTAAGTAGTTGTTTTATCTTACAGAATAATAAATAATATATAAATATTATCAAATCCTACCAGGAAAATATATAAATAATATATAAATATTATCAAGTAACTTGCATGAGTGAAAATTTAATGTTTATAGTTTCATCATTTGATACACACATTGCTTTTTTATTTTATATTGAATAATAGATAATTAACACTTAGATAATGAATATTCGAAACTTAATAAATATGATATAACTATCTAATTTATTTATAAAATAAATAAAAAATATGATATAAATATCTAATTTTTTTATATAATAAATAATAAATAAAATATAAATATGATCTAACAGCTCACCCATATCATTCTTGTTTTAGATACTTTTAAATTTTGCCTTCACACAGCATGTACATGGGTTGACCGCCCCTAGTTTGAGTGTATGAAAGTTCTTAATTGTTTTTTTTTTTAATAATATATATTTCAGAATAAATACGAAAAAATATTAATGAGCTTCTTTTTTAATAATGTATGTCTAGTTGACGTGTACGTTAAACATTTCAGTGACCTGTCTGCATATTTCTATCCCGAGATAACACTGTGACAGTACGTAGTCGTTTTGGGTGCTGCTGGTATAGCAAGTCAAAGGATTTTCAGTGGCCATCATACCATGTGAGCAATTGTAATCTGCGTGCGTGTAAACAATGGGCAGCCTGAGGTGGTCTGTCAGCATGGAGACATCAACATTATGAATGACAAAAAAATTTCAATACCCTTTTTAATTCTTCGACTTCATTAGGGCATAGTTCTTATATTCTATTTCTCCTCCCACTCTTTACTTCTTGTATTCGATACACGTTTGGTGCAATAAACAAATAAGCTAAAAATGGAGTCACCCATGACACAAGCTAGCGTTATCATATTCTTCTTCACAAATTTGTGATCTGGAAACAAGACTTTTGGTAGCTTTCGTAAATACAGATTCTTGCGAAGCAATCAAATCTCATTCGATTCAATTCATGCATGCATGTTCTTGTTTAGGGGCGCCTTTTCCCTCAATCTCGTTTTAGGGTTTGATAGCATAAGTGATTGGGGACTCGGCAGGGCAGTGCCTATTTCATTTCACGAGAAGTTTTGCACGCAGAGGACAAAAACAATTGAAGGTGGAAATGTCGTCAGTCAGCTATCCAGCTGAAACTGTGCAGACCTAATGCCACAATCATGCCGACAAGGTCCTGGACTCTCTCTTCTCGCTGGGTGATTAATACAACTTAATTAAGTTTGTTTATCACTAGCTATGACTTGTAAAGTGATTAGGTATGACTTAATTGACTATTAGTACGATAATACTGATTTCCAATTAGCAACAGCTGATTAAGGTTAGATGTTTGACTTGCAGCCAAAAACTAACAATATCTTATTTGGTGGTCTAACAAAACAAGGTTTATAATAATAATAATAACAATCATTTCCCGTGCTAGACTGCTCGTTAGTTGCTTAAACATGCTCGACAGAATCAATATTTGGTGTGAATTAGTGGGCCTCGGCCCCTATCGTGATAGCTGGCCACTTCTGTCCAATGGGGGCATCATGCAAGCACAGAGGTTTAATATTTGTACGCCTAATTTTGGGACGAGCTGCAGCTGCACCCACCAAATTCCCAACAACTACGGTCAAATGCTGTATAGCAGGAGTTTATGAACTCCTACTTGCATAAGTGAAGTCTGCCTCCATTAATGCCACGGAAAAAAGCTTTGTTCCCGCTATAAATAGAAAGGATTGCAGAGGTTAAGGAGAAGGCAGCACCGCTCACCACATGTCACTTGTAAAATAATTTAAAATACCAAAAAATCCTGTGCCAATTATTCCATTTCACTCCGTCACTCTCCATATCCACCTCGCCACCACTGTGGGCTTTGTGAAGATGCTAATAAAGAGCATGTGGCCGAGGATTTTATTCAACCAAAATTCCAATTGCATTCGCATTTAGAAATTGCAGTTTGACCAATAAAATAAATTGCACCACAGTGCATAATCCAACGATTCTTCTATATTTTGCAGAATGAAAAAGTATCCAGATGTACAGCGGATAATGCGACTCTGTAGTCTGTAGTTGGATAACAATCCTGTAAAGTTGCTAATAAGTTATGTAACTTACCAAATATGAGATGTAATAGAGCGTGTTAATCTTCCATTCACAAAAATCAAGCCCGTCAACTGTGCATGTGCAATACGCAAACCAAGAAAAGACGTTGCCTTGGAAGTCTTTTACGCTTGAAACTCTGAACTGCAAAGGAGATGCTGCATGGAAGGATCATGCCTTGTTGCAATAAGCACTTAAGAGTTCCCATCTCGAAGCTTTGTCACAGATAACTTTCTAAGCTTCCTGTCATGGTTGAGCACAGCGCTTACACTCTCAACCACCAAAATAATCTGCCAAAAAAAAAATTTTTAAAATTAATAATAAGAGAAGGAATAAAGGTCAGAATGTTCACTGAAGCATTCATCAACCACAGCAAAAGCTGCATGCGAGCTGCATCGTTTATCCAGCTTGTCAAATTATTGATAAATCATAAAGTAATTCAATCACGACTCAGAGGATTGGTAAAAATTTAGCAGGGCAGGTAAACAAATTAAAACAAAAGCAGCACAAACACAGCTGGTGGGTCACTTTCATGCAAATAAAAACCCAGCGTGAAGCATGTGAATCTACAGAATCAGGAGATGGCTAATTACACCCATATTCTTGATAAGGGGTGTGAATCAATTACATACATGTATGATGAAGTTTGTCGTAGTTGAAACCATGACTGAGAACTATCCAGATGCTAGCAAAGAACAAAGATTATACTGTAAACTAGAAATCACAGACCTGCAAGCATGCATATGCCATACCAGTTGCATAGTAGAAGTTTGCATTGCCTGTCCCCTGCAAATTTTCACTAAATGAGCAGTGTTTAAGAGAATTATGGAAGTAATTTGACCAAAGAGACAAGCATCATGAAGAGGCATACCCTCCAAATCCATAGATTGTGCATCACAGGGCTAAGAAGGGACACTCCAATATATCCACATAAGAGGAAGAAAGAGAACTTCATATCTGCATTGCATGCCATTTAGGTGGTGTACGACACCAGACCAAGTACAAATTCATCAATAAGAAAGATAACCTACTAGTTTACCTGCTAATTCATCAAGAAACAAACCCAACAAACCCAAGTATAGAGCTGAATCTCCAACCTATTCAAAATTGAACCATGATAGTAGAAGGTGAAGCAATTAGATTCTTCAATATATACATAAAGAATAACAAAAGTGCACCCAATAAATTCATTTGTTGTCATGGCTAACGGGGTAATTATCTTATCCACTTTTCCAAACTGTTGTTCACGTGTGATTGACATAAAGAAATCATATGATGTTATGTTGCACATTTGTTTATGTGAGGGTGTAGAAATGGAGTGCAGATGAAAATAGCAAGCAACTCACTGACGGATAGGATTTGAGCATTGAAGAGATTGCAATGTAGATGAAAGCCAAAAAGCAGGGCCGGTGCTTTAGCCGTATGGCTAATGGCAATATCATAAACAATATATTCAGGTGGAAAACTATCATAAAGAAACTTCTGAAGAAATCAAACACTTCAGCAAAGAAGTACCTGCAATTGAAATGAAACAGATGTCAATCTAAGTGTCACACCCCATATTTAGTGTTAGAGTACCCCACATCTACAAAGAACAACAAAGAATTTAGGCTCACCACAGAACACCAATATTTGGTGACATATCTTCCATTGTGAGAATGAATCCATATGTTCTGCAAAATAATGCCAGGCATATATAACTATCAAGAAAGTTCAAATAACTACAGCATAAAACACAATTTTGAGAAGCCACATGGAACTTCTTGATGTCAACATAAATGTGAAGCAATAAAAGTGTTTTTAAAGTGCAAGCAGATTTAATGTTCTTTGACAAGTTTAGATCAACTTGCCTGGTACAGAATTAATGCAATTTACAAGGAAAGGAGCTCCATTCCAAGTGTTTCACACTGAGCTAACTTTAGTAACAATAGACTACAAATTCTTCTGTATAGAAGATGAATAATATGTAATACCCAAGAAATTCCCAGATCCTCATTAACTTATAAGAATCTAGAAGTGAATTTGAAAAGTTTGTGATATCACTTCTGATGATTCTGTACGAAATATCAACCAAACTATGGGGCTTCTGAACAAATTCATTTAAATAGGTGCTTGTAGATTTTTATGTGGCCAAATCTTGCCTCCATATGGATCTAACCTTTTAGATTAGCACAAGTTAAGCAAAGTTTTTTCAGATACATTGCCAGCCTTTATCGCAATTAACCTAATTTTCATACATGGTTGCTCAACAGTGTTAGTCTTAGAAATGAGCACTCACTTCTCAATAATCCATTAATCTGATTCTGACATTGATTAACAGAAGAAAACTTGGGAGAGCAGTGTTATCATTCAAAATCGTGCAATACATGATGCAAACCAGATGTAATAAAGGAAAGAATATCCAACTGATACCTTTGAAACATCTCCCACAGACTACCATGTGGTTTAACAGATATACTGCATAGAACCAGAACATAGGCGGACCACAGAGAACTCCAAAATAAGAAATGTACGACTGGTCGCCATGAAAATGTAACTTCTGACTTTGATTGGTTGGTCTCTTGTTGACCACAGTTATCACTTGAGTGGTTATCTCCATATTTACGATATCCCTTCTGCAGGAACAGCTTTCTGGGTGGAGTATCAGGACCATATCCCAACAAAAGAATCACCTGGAACAAAACCAACAAAACACAGTTTTTAGAGAGTAATTCATCAACTGTGTACTTCACAATGGATATTCCACTATGTACTATGGTTAGAACCCAGTATTTTAAGACAAAGTAAGCAGAAAAGGGGCATTACTGGAATTATTAGGATTGCAGGATAAAGAGACAAGTGTGTCGACATAACCCATCCAAATGCTGCCAGAGGAACTAGTCCTGCACTCCATCAAATGAACAATATTCCAATAAATGATGCAGGATATAGAATATTAGTGCCAGGATAGCATATAATCTATTCATGGTCTGTTGCAAATATACACACACTCTTATTCTGGCAAATAAGTTTTATGAAGAGATAACCATTGAACATTCTAGCATGCTTGGTATGATATCTGGCAAATCACTTTATATCCATCATACTTTCAAGGGGCTATTGTCTCCACCCACCCCCGCTGAGAAAAGCCAAAATGCTTTCTATAAGCCTGCAACCTTGTAGTAATATGGATTAATCAAGGTCAACTCTTCACAAATACAGTCTTAACTTGATACCAGGCCTTGTTACACTTTTCAAATTCATAAAATGATCAACCATAATTACATTTTTCAACCAGTTAAAACCCCTAAAACATATCATAATTCAAACCAGTTACCCCTCAAACCTGAGACAAGAGACCAATCACTTAAGGGTCCTAATAAGAGATCTTTCACAATCCTCTAATGCTTACACAGAGATATACCAAGCCTTCTTTATTCAGAACAATTTCACCTGCCCCAAAATTGCTATTATGAGCGAAACAATTAACATAATGGGCATAAACTACAGCCAGCCAAGAGTATCAATGCTAGACGAGCAAGTTGATATACTGGATGAGCATTATATTGAGGGAGGAAATCAAAAGGGGGTATATGCCATGTATAAGCAAAACATTACTCAAAACCAGAGACGAGTTTTGGACAACATTATCAGAAGCCTTGGTATCAAAATTCATGTAGCCGTACAGGAGCAGCCATCATTACTAACAAAAGTGCAGAGCAACAAATTTGCCACCAAAATTCAGTAGTCCTTTTCAGACTACTGTGATCATTTTGTGGATTGTGTAGTTCTCATCCAAGTTGAGTTCACAAAAGATGGAGGCATGGATCACTAAGATAATCTCAAAAACAACCAATCGATTCGTCATAATCTGGAAAAAGTCCATTACCATCTTACCTTTACAAGCACCATGAAGTGCCAGTATGACAACCAGATTTTCAACTGGGGAAGTTGATAAACCCACACATGCAGCTATCGTGAAAGGATTCCATAAGTATACAAGTGCAGCAATATCTCCAGAAGAAAGTAAATCTAAAAATAAAATCAAATTTAAACTTCATCAGCCAGTAAGAAGCAGAGAGTACACTTTGTTTCTGAAAAAATTCTACCAAGAATGCATTTGCATAACAAGAAACCAAAAAGAAGAAGAGAAAAGAAAAGAAAAGATAAAAAAGCAATATATAAATTCTGAATCTAAATGTTATGTATAGTGAAAGTTGAAAATAACATCTCATAAATTAACTACCTGAACTTTTTAATAGATCAACAATGTCAAGTGAATTTAAGCTCTGTCTATATGCCATCTGTAGAGTGTGGCCGGTCGCCCGAATAAGCAAAGCACTAATAATATCTGCAATGACAAAAACCAAACTGTATCCAAGAAGATGTAGACTATCATCTGCATCACTACAAATCGACACAACTTCGAAACTAGAAAAAGAGATTTTTTTAAAAACTAAAATCTAAGTAGCTTTAAAAAACCAAAAGAGTTGCACAAAGATCAAACATGCAAGGCGAGAATAGCATACCTGCAAAGAAGATGATTAGGTTGCCCTTCAATTCTGCAACACCCGATCAATAAATTACCATGCTATAAAAAAAAATCAAGGAATTCAATAATAACTACTTCAATGAGTGATTGATAGCGGAGAATTAGTTTGGTATTTAGTAATCGCATTCCAAGATTTAGCTCGCATTAATTTATTTTTTTTAAATGTGAATTAACAGTGATTGAGCTGGAATCATAAAACTAATTACTAATTAACAAAGATAAACAAACAAATTATCAAAATTTTAACTCTGAATTGATCTCATTAAAACAATTAGGACAGTAGTAGTACCTTTTAACAGTGAGTGGACCAAGAAGTGAGAGTAACAATGGAGATCCATGGTACATCGATCCTATAAATAAATAGAAAAATATAAAAATAATAATAATAAATCATTTCTTGTACATTATTGGCTAGATAAATATAAAAAAAAATCACACATACAAGAACAATAATTACCAGCATAAGGAGAGATTGATGATTGCTTCAACCAGTAACCTTCAGCCACTAAATTAACAGCAAAAAAGTACTCAGTGAAAATAAAATTAGGCTTTGAGGTCGAAGAGGGAGAGAGAAAGAAGGAGAGGGAGAGAGTAGTTACGGCGGCGGAGGCTGACGAGAGGAGTGGAGACTTCGGGGCGAGAGGCTAAGTTGAAGGTTTTAGGGAGGTAAATTAGAATCAGCCTTAACATTACGGATGCTATTAACCATCTCCAAAATCCTCTCTTCTTCTTCTGCTCCATTTCGTCTCTGTTTTTCACTGAGAGAAAGAAAGGAGCTCCAGCTATGTATTAGATCGTAGTTTGCGTTGCATTTATGTTCACCGTCGTTTCAACTGGGGTTTTACACTTTAGATTAGAGAGATTCATGATACGATCCCGTTTTGCCTTAAGTGAGTGCTGATGGATTTATTAACTTAGCCTTATATTTCTTATTGTAACAAAAGAACTATAGAGAGTCGTTGAGAACTATTTAGCAATATTATTAAAAAAAAATTGATGGGTTATCTTTAAAGAGTTTTTATTTAGCTTAAATTTAAAATTAAATTATATAAGAGTTTGTTCAATGTAACCTGATCAACTTGGTTAATTCAAAAGCAATTTCGACTAACTAGTAGAAAAAAGTTTGAAGATGAAATTAACAGAAAAAAAAATCTTTTGACCAACCTTTTATCTAACTCGAATTTAAAATCAAAACATATGGGGGTTGTACTAACGTGATCTAGTCTACTTGATTAGTCCAAAGATAACTTACCTGACAGGTAAAAAGAAGTATAAGGAACCGTGAAAAGTAGCTCAAGTGGTTAGGCTTTCGGTTTGCTCCCTAATGATCACGAGTTCGAGTCCTTTCAGGGTCATTGGAGGCTTACATGGTCATTAACTTCAGGGCCGGTGAGATTAGTCGAGGTGTGTGCAAGCTGGCCCGAACACCCACGTTAATAAAAAAAATATAAGGACAAAAGTGAGAAGAAAAAAAATGAAATTGACAAGAAAAAAAACCTTTCGACCCATCTAATTACCTAGCCTGATTTAAAATTGAACCTTGTGAGGGTTATTCTGATATGATTTAATTGATTTGATCGGTTCAAAGATAACTCGGTTTATCGTTAAAAAAATTTAAAGGAAAAATGGAGAAGGAAAAAAAAAAAAAGAAATAAAGGAGGGGGGAACGAGAAAAAGAGAAAAGAAAAAATAAAAAAAAGAAAAAAGAAAAAAGAAAAGGAGACGAGCTTCAGTGAAGCTCCATGAACTTTCCGCTTACCCTTTTGTGGTGTGTCATCAGTCAGTAGTCCTAATTAAGGCACGATTTTAGCACACCATAAAAAATCCAAATCTTAAGCGCATATATACGTCGTTGTTATCACATGCATTAATCCTCCTGACAGTATCATATAATTAATTATTTTATGCATCCAGTTTATCACTGGTCAATATTGTTGATGTGAGCAGGAAAATGTAAGTAGACATCCAAGAGTAGGTTTCGATATAGTTGAATGCAATGCCACAACACATCAAAAGGATGTCCAAGCTCTTTGATTTTTAACGGTTATATACATGCATTTCGTTTTTGTTTCAGACTCATATTGAAAAGCACCACCTTGATACATTAATTACTCATTAATGGCGTCGTACGTACGTAGTTCATTCAGTGTACAGATGCTCACTACTCCAACATTATCTATCCATCCTGCTACGAGCTTCTTGGATGTATATGAAAAATAAATGGATCTTGCTATTCTTCTGCAGCTAAAGCACTGCTGTCGGTATTTGAGATGAAAAGAATGGAAAACCCTCCCCTACAATGATCATTACTCTCTAGCTAATGCCATCCCTTTCAATCTTCGGTGACAAAAAATGCTACCTTTCACTACTCGAAAGCCCTTCCAAGTGTGACCCAAAGAAAGGGAAAATATTAAAAATGAATTTGCTATCCTGATCGCAAAAGAATTCAGATAATTAGCAGTTGGCCGAAGAATTCCTGATCCATTATTTAAAAATAAAAATTAAACTTAATATTGTAATAGCTAGAATCTCTGCCCTATTATAAAAAGATTCTGAGCTTTACTGTTTAAATTTCTAGTTTGCTTTTAAGCTACCTCAATTCCCAATTAACAGGAGAAAAAAAATGAGGCAAGCTCAGAATACACAATGCAAATGATTTCAAGGTTTCGTTTTTTCTGTCCTGCATGCCCGCTAACTGAGGTGTGCAGGTAACACGATCATAAGAGATTAATCTCGACGAGGAAAAGGCTGTCGATCTCTTTCACAACCCTACATCACACAACTATATATGTCCATTGCAACATATGTAGGAAAAGGCAGTATCGTCATGTATACTATGAGCGATGAAAGTGACAAGAAACTTGCTAGTTTTTTAATTTTTCTCCTGACAATGGAAAGTTGCAGGCTAATTTATCGCTGATCAGAAGCCATGCAGTGATAAATTAAGAAGAAGCATGAAAATTTGATTGTCAATTGCAGGAGCAGATAATTCTTAATTATACATCCCTGCTGAAATTTAATTAGTTAGCATACACCATTCACTCACTGAGTGGTTGAGGAGAATCTCTTTAATTACTATCAAGCTTGCATTGATTTCTTTTCATTTATTAAAATGCCAGTTTATAAACCCATAACGCATTGCCAAAAAACCAGCTTTGGCTCACAAAATTATGGCTCAAACTAGCTTAACTCAAGCAATCGATCTCTTCTCTCCTATTCTCCTTCTCCTTCCTCTTTTGCTTCTGATCGTCCTCAAGCACTTCAGACACAATTCATCACCGCCACTTCCTCCAGGTCCATATCCATGGCCAATCTTAGGCAATATTCTCCAACTTGGAGATAGGCCCCATATCACCCTAACCCATTTTGCAAAAATCCATGGACCAATCTTCTCATTAAGACTTGGGACCCAACTTGTGGTTGTGGGATCCTCTCAAGCTGCTGCCATTGCAATCCTCAAGACTCATGATAGAATTCTATCAGGGCGACATGTTCCTCACATGGCACCAAGCAAGAGTTCAGAACTCAACAAATTATCACTGGGTTGGGTTGTTGAGTGCAATGAGAGGTGGAGGTATTTGCGCACAATATGCAAAAGTGAGCTTTTCTCACTCAAAGCACTAGAGTCCCAAGCATGTATAAGAGAGAGAAAAGCCAAGGAAATGATTGGTTTTATCAATAAAATGGAAGGGAAAGTAGTTAAGATTAGAGAGGTAGCAACTGCTACTGTTTTTAACATGTTGAGCAATATTTTAGTGTCGAGGGATCTTGTTAGCTTGGAGCATGAGAGCGAGGATGGAGGGATGAGTTCGGTATTAAAAGACATTGCAAGGTTGGCTTCTACTCCAAATATATCTGACTTTTATCCAATATTGGGTCCATTAGATCTACAAGGTTTAAGGAAGAAGACTATGGAATTGCACAGGAGGTCTTTTAATATGTGTGAAGCTATCATCCAAGAAAGAAGAGAGGGGGGGGAGGGAAAAAGAGACGGTCCCGATGCTTCAAGACGTAGAGACTTTCTTGACGCTCTTATCCTCAATGGTTCAAGCGATGATCAGATTGACATTTTGCTTATGGTTTGATCCCATTCTTTCCATCCCTCATGATTATTCGAAGTTGATTTTAACTTTTAGTTTTTTTTTTCCTGGTCTTTCAAATTATTGAATATTATCATTTGAACACTCAAATTATGCTTTGAAGTATATACATATTAACTTTATGACTTTTATTTCAAAAAAAAAAGAAAGAAACTTTAGGACTTTCAATATAAATTATCAAGACAGATTGGCGAAATAACAATATCTGCTTTGACCAGCAGCTTAATTTCTTTTACAAATTATACATATATAATAATTGATTTATTTGTAAATTGTGATTAGGCTATTTTCAATCTTCTACTATTAATTTGTTAACTGGAAAATACATTAGATGATTAATTTGGTATCTAACAACTAATTAATCTACTAAAGTATTTTTTGAGTATTTCCCAGTTAAAATCCACTTCTTTTAATTAATTTATTTATTTTTATAACTACCTCTGCGAGTTTCTATCACTTGTTTTACACGAACGGAAAACTGAACATCAATCTTTATTCCAATTGTTGTTTCATCGTGACATTTCAGGAGCTCCTTTCTGCTGGCACAGACACAAGTAGCTCGACCATAGAATGGACAATGGCAGAGCTGATAAAGAATCCGAGATGCCTGAAGAAAGTTCAAGAAGAGATTGCAAATGTAATAAATATGAACCGGGATACAGGATTTAAGGAATCCTACCTTCCACAGCTAACATACCTTCAGGCTTGTGTCAAAGAAACCCTCAGGTTGCACCCTCCAGGACCGTTTCTTCTTCCTCACCGCGCCATCGACTCTTGCCAAGTGATGAATTACACCATTCCAAAGAACACTCAAGTGTTAGTAAATTATTGGGCTATCGGACGAGACCCCAAGAGTTGGGAGGAACCAGTAGTTTTTAATCCAGAGAGGTTCTTGAGCTCAAATTTGGATTTTAAAGGGAATGACTTTGAGTTCATACCCTTTGGCTCAGGAAGGAGAATCTGCCCTGGCCTGCCGATGGCTGCAAAACATGTTGCATTGATCATTGCTTATTTGATCCTTTTCTTTGATTGGTCTCTTCCATGTGGAAAGAACCCTACAGATTTAGACATGAGTGAGAACTATGGCTTAACTTTGCGGAAGGAACAACCTTTACTTCTAGTTCCGACTAGTAAAAAATGAGTGCGAGATGATTTAGCTGTCCCTCTTGCATTCTAATAATAAACCTGTCTTGTTTTGATGTTTGTCGCAGTTGCATTT
>Ga0325414_1005515_pt1 | contig 13391 bp, 9 predicted proteins | sample PopdelMetagenome_8_FD_206183 | JGI IMG/M metagenome (GOLD analysis project Ga0325414, IMG submission 206183) | Populus deltoides microbial communities from Bellville, Georgia, United States - Leaf-PdKOR-R3 | ecosystem: Host-associated > Plants > Phyllosphere > Phylloplane/Leaf | place: USA...
CTTGCAGTCATCACAAATTCAGTGATATTAATACCAATTCCCTTGCCCCCTTCAGACCTGCGTTTGGAGGGGTTTTCTTCTTTATTTTTTCAGGTTTTGAGTGTGATTAGTGAATGCATTGTAGTTCAATAGTTTATTTTTGTGTTTGTATATTAAACCTGACCATTCAAATATTAAAAAAGTGAAAAATCAACAAGCCAACATTATGTGTTTGTAAATTTGGAAGGACTAGTGATTGAGTTTTTTTTTTTGGTTAAGTTTTTTATTTATAATTTGTTTTTAAAAAAACAAGTCAGATACAAAGTATTTGAGCTTGATAATCAAGTAAGTCTAAGATAATGATGGTCAAGAAAATATATCAAATCTACTTGGACTCGACAGTCAGTCAAGTTTAAGATAATGTAGGTTTACAGGATAATGTGGGTTCGATGAACATATCAAACCCAAAAAACTTGAACAATACCAAGTTCCAAGCCTATATGTCTGATTCTGGACAATGTTCTACAATATAAGTATTAAAGACATGTTAAACCATCATGCCTATCCATTTAGAATAATTGTTCATATTAAGGTAATAATTTTTTTATACTCATAGGTATATACAAGGCCTTTTAAAGAACTTATAATACTTACTATCTTATTAATAATATGCCTCTCATTAATATCACCGAAAGCAGAGGACTTTCCAGTTTTTTTTTATTTTAAAACGATAAGGTTCAGAAGATATAAATATCTCCTTAAAGGTAAAATGTTCATAACTATTCATCTCTTAAATCTTAATAAGTAATAATAAGTACTTGTATTTCTGCTTGACAGAACAAAAAGAAACAGGAAGAAAAGCATGGCATCAAGGCTTTACACTATCACACCGTGTAAGCTTTTGATCATCAAATTTTATTTAAGATTGTGATAACGGTTGTTTTTAAGATGTTTTTTTATTTAAAAATACATTAAAATAATTTTTTTTTATATTTTTTAAAATTTATTTTGATATCAGTATGTTAAAGCGATTCAAAATAATTGCATTTGATTGCATGAATTATACACTAATAATAAATACTTGCACTTCTGCTAGACTAAAAAAAAAAAAGGAAGAAAAGCATGGCATTAGAGCTTCACATTGTGACGCTGTGTAAATTTTTGATCATAAAATAACATTTAAGATTGTAATACCGGTTTTTTTAAAGTGTTTTTTATTTAGAAATGCATTAAGATAATTTTTTTTATTTTTTAAAATTTATTTTTGACATCGTCATATCAAAATAATTTAAACTCATTAAAAAACAATTTTAAAAAAAACTTTTAAAAAATTTTAAATACAAAAATAAACACCCAATCACTCTGGCCGGTAAAGCAATAAAACGCCCACTCGAAGTTCTTTTCCAGGCATTAACAATTGGCATAGGTTTTTTTTTTTATTGTCCTTAAAATTACTCTAATTAAAAATGGTAGCATGGAACAAAAATCATAATTCAAATAAACATAAAATATAAATTTGAACCTTATTATTCTTGTACCATACATCAGCATGAAACTCTCGATAATATTTAATAAATAAAAAATGACGAGTCCTTTTAAGGACTAAAATAGTTTTACTTTTAAAGATTGAATTTTTATTTTTATTTTTAATGGTTATTGGATATTTAGTGTTTCTGTACTGCTAGGCGGTTTTTTTTTTTTTAGATATAACATATGTCTCTTAGATGTTAGTTCATTTATATATATATATATAGGTTATGGTACTGAAGAGCAAGAGTCAAATTCCTCTTCAATTGAGTGTTTCAAGCTCACTACAACACAAGCGGCTTGAAAGTTGAAAGTATCACAGTTCGAAACATTGCCTCAACACGTTGAAAAAAACAAAAAAAAAACCGAGGAAGCAAGTGTCTAACGTTTGACACTCCATTACCTTCCTAGTTACTAGTTACAGTACAGAGTACAGACAAAACCCCTGCCACAAAACCCGCCTCAGGTACAAGGATGATGCTTCTGCAACAGACAACCTCAGTGCCAAGACTTGTAGTGTTTTCAAAATCTGATTTTTGTTTCAAGCCTTGTTCTTCCTCTTCAACAAGATTATCTTTCATGGACAAGCACACCAACTCCTCTTCTTCTTCCTCTACGCTAAAACAGTCTCTCAAACAATACCAAAGTCCAGTCTTGGCTTGTCAAGCATCAACTGACACTAACGATACTTCTTTCAGGTTCGTGCCCATATACCAATTTGTTTTCTTTTCTTTTTATTGAATTTTATCAGTACCCAGATGGATTTTTTGCATGTCTTATTCAAGTTTGTGTTTTCATTGCCTTTTGGTTTTATTATATAGTGCCCTGATAGAATTTTTGATAGAAAATAAATATAAAAATAAATACCTGTCTTGGTTGGTATCTTGTTGGAGCTGAGTGATTAGATTGTTTGATGTGTTGAATATAGGAAAGATTACTTGCCAGTTCATGGAGTGTCCGAGGTGATTGTTGGTGTATTGGGAGGTGGGCAATTGAGCCGCATGTTATGCCAAGCAGCTTCAGAAATAGCTATTAAAGTCATGGTTTTGGACCCACTTGTGAATTGTCCAGCGAGTTCGATTGCATATGATCATATGGTTGGAAGCTTTGATGATAGTGCAACGGTTCAGGAATTCGCAAAAAGGTTCGGTATTGATGGAATTCAGTTGTGGGTATTGGAGATTTTGTCCTTTTGTATTTAATTTTGTCATTGTGGTGTTGTAGATGTGCAGTGTTGACTGTGGATATTGAACATGTTGATGTTGCTACGATGGAGAAGCTTGAGCAGCAAGGAGTTGATTGCCAACCAAAAGCTTCTACTATTAGAATTATCCAAGTATGCCCCTTTTAATTTTCAGAGTTAACTGGTTATGCTATTTTGCAAACCATATGCTACTTTGGCGTTTAGACTTACTTTGTAAGGAATTTTGATTTGACTTTAAAACCAAAAACAATTTTGGCTTCATGATGAAATTTCTTGGTGGATCCTTGTTTTCAATCTTACAGGATAAATATCTCCAGAAGGTTCATTTTTCTCAGCATGGGATTCCCCTTCCTGATTTTATGCAGGTTGGTTGCTGTTTATAAGTATTTCCCTGGAGGATGCTACCTACAGTTTTCATTACCTATTATTAGCTTCATATGCTCTAGTTAACTGGTATTGAAGTATGACTGATACAGATTGATGATCTAGAAGGTGCCAAGAGGGCAGGTGACTTATTTGGCTATCCTCTAATGCTCAAGAGCAGAAGGCTAGCTTATGATGGGCGTGGGAATGCAGTTGCTAAGAATGAAGTGGAGCTTACTTCTGCAGTAAATGGTAGGATGTTCTTTACTGAAGTTCAATTACTAAAAAATTCGGTATCCTATTTAGGCTTGAGAAAGGCTACACTTGTATTCCTATATGCTATTGGCAGTTTAGTATCCACCATTTCTTAATTGTCATTCTAAATGTTAAGTATCCAAATGCTGTGGCTACAGAAGATCTATCATACGTTTTAAAAAAGGCTATTTTCATCTTTTGTTCTTTTTGTCTGGATTAGGCACAGGTAAATCATAATTGCTATTTGGCTTGTGGAGACCCAACCAAAAGATGTTATAGACCTTTAAGCTGGGTTTTTTGGGGTTTTGGGTGTAGAATCATACAAAATGAAACTGGCCCCTCCCAGGGCGTTGGAAATATATTTGATGGCATTATCAAATTCTTGGAAAGAATGTGAAAGCTAACTCGTCTAGTTTGGACCCATTAAATGGAAAAATTACCTCCTCTTGACAGTCAGGAATCTGTGTGATTGTGTCATGGTTTAGATTATGCTATATTCATGGTGTCTAGAGCTCATAATTTCATAGATGTTAATCCAAGGCAACAACAGGAAATTGTTTCCCTCGTATCCTTAACAACTTTAGCAAAGAGCTGTTGAGACCTGGTACATTCTTTGCCCAGACAGGAAAGGTTTTCAATAGCTTGACTTAATGTTTTTGAATGATTATGCTTTACAATCTCTCTTGTTAATCCTCATCTTTTCATAGTTTTTGATAGTTTTCTTGCATATACTGTAGGAATTAAGCTTGTCTGACTACCTGCTTCATCTCTCCATTATTTCTCCAACCTTTCTTTGTCATACTTGCTTACCTCTCGTCATGTTCATAGTCATATCGTTTTGAATGTCTAGGTGATTTTGAACAGTGGTTGGCAGTTGACTTCTTATCATTTTATGATCAAGGGCGTTTCTTGCTAAATTCTTCCTTGACCCTCATATATCTAGCCTTGCCATTTCAATTATATTGAATGATCTACTTTAATTTCCTCATCCTTGCTGCATTTCATGCCAAGTTTGTGGCTCTTATTTTTATTTTCTATATGGAAATAGGTTGTGGTGGATCAACTCCTTTTTGTAATGTAATATTTATGATACTTTCCAATTTCCAGCTCTTGGAGGATTTGCTCGTGGTTTATATGTTGAGAAATGGACTCCCTTTGTAAAGGAGCTAGCTGTCATTGTGGGTAGAGGAAGAGACAATTCCATCTCCTGTTACCCTGTTGTTGAAACTATCCACAAGTATGATACAGTTATGACATTTCCATATTCTTTCTCGTAGCTATTTTTTGGTTTTCAGTGCATTTGGTAGCAACAATATTTGAGTTTGTCAGATGTGTTTGATGTGATAATGTTTATCAATTCTTATTGTTGCATCTGCTTACATCTGATTGAAGACATTGAGTCTTGCAGAGAAAACATTTGTCACATAGTTAAGGCTCCTGCTCATGTACCATGGAAGATCAGAAAACTTGCCATTGATGTTGCACATAAAGCTGTTAGCTCATTAGAGGGTGCTGGTGTGCTTGCAGTGGAGTTGTTTTTGACAAAGGATGGTCAGGTTGTGCTTGTAATTCAGTCTGTTAGATTTTCTCTGCAATGCATTTCATTATTCTCGGTCTCAGGAACTTACTGTCTTTGACTAACTTGTTGGTGTTTTCCCTTCTGAACAGATTTTACTGAATGAAGTAGCTCCTAGACCTCATAATAGTGGTCATCACACAATTGAGTCCTGCTACACCTCACAATTCGAACAGCATTTGAGAGCTGTTCTGGGTCTTCCACTTGGTGATCCATCAATGAAGACTCCAGCTGCTATCATGTACAATCTACTGGGTGAAGACGAGGTGAATTTTTCTTCTCCATTTCCAGTTTTTCTTTTCACATTCCATTTGTTTAATCTTTAAAAACTATATTAAGAACATTGGTGGAGACTTTTGTTTCCGGGTCACATGTTTGAACATCTTTTTATCACATGCACACCCACAACTAAGCAAATGCACTCAGATAGAATTTGGTTACGTGTGTGTTAAGATGTGTGGACTGCTATAATACATTTGGTGATTTCAAAAATGGTTGCACGAGGCAACTTACACAAAGCATTGGCCAAATATCTTGTATGATCTGAGGGCCAATCTGAGGAAAGGGAAAGCTAGGACATGATTTGAATATTAACTTTGGATCTTGGGTGGGGATTATTGATATTACGTGCAACCAATTTCCTGAACTTGGGGGCATCAAATATTTTGAACATATTGAAAATTGGAAGAGGAGGCTATTCAAAGTTCCTAGCTAATAGTGAGTTCGCAATAGAAGTCATTTGAAGTTGGCCTGTGACATGAGCTTCTGAGTTTATAATCCTTTTTTCTAAATATTTGTTCACTTCTGGTGCTCATGGAACTCTGATTCAATTCCAGAGTTGTAGGATTCTCCATTGATTGCATGGGTGGGTGCTTCGGGCTTGGGTGGGCATTTTGTTTTGTTAGTTGGAAAATAGGCAGCTCCTCCATAAATCAACATTAAAAATGTTGTCAAAATTTTGCTATGTTATGTCGTTATTTAATTGGCTAGTGACAATGTTTATGCTTTTAGGGTGAGCCTGGTTTTCAGTTAGCTCATCAGCTGATTGGAAGGGCATTGAACATGCAAGGGGCTGCTGTTCATTGGTACGTTAAACAAGGTTTGTTTTTCATAAATTCTATAAATTACCCAATTGCATTCTTTCTCCTTCTCTCTTCTTCTTCGTTATCATAATAATTGTTCAGAAATGCGAAAGCAACGAAAGATGGGTCATATCACTATTGTTGGCTCTTCTGCGGGCATAGTAGAAGCACAATTAAAATCAGTGCTGAGGGAAGAAGGTTCCGAGACTCAGACCGCAGGTAGGTTTTCCTAGCATGGCCTGATCACTGTACTCAATCTGTATGGCTAGATGACATGTTCTAGCTGTATGGTTTTCCTCACCTTCTCTCAGAGCAAATTTCTGCAAGTTGCATTAGATGTAGCTGTCCATATGTTAAAATGGAGATTAATGCCCCCCCTTCTATTGTTCAATCAGGTTCAATTTTTGGATTCATGTTAATTCTTAATTTCTTGGAGATAGGTACTAGGGGTGGTGGACTTTTCTTGTTGTTCATTATGGAGGCTCTACCGTCATGAATATAAGCACAATTATGATTAGTTGCATATTTTTTTTCTGGTTATTAATTACTATTAGACCTTACTGTTATGCTTTATGAGATATCTGTTCTTTCAGTTTAGGTTGATTGTGTTTCCTGTTTGTTAAAATGTAGTTACGCCATGTGTTGGGATCATTGTGGGCTCTGATTCAGATCTTCCTATTATGAAGGATGCTGCGAGGATTTTGAATACGTTTGGTGTGCCTCATGAGGTTTACTTTCAAATTTGAATTTTTTTTTTCCTGGAATGCGCCAGCACTGGTTTCTTTTGGTCCATGTATACCAGACATTCATGGTCAACAATATATAACATGCAGGTGAGAATAGTATCAGCACATCGAACTCCTGAAATGATGTTCTCTTATGCCCTGTCTGCTCGGGACCGAGGCATTCAAATCATCATTGCCGGTGCTGGTGGCGCAGCTCACTTGCCAGGCTAGTTGCATATATGCTATGCTTTTTATAAAATATTATGTTTGTCAACTTTCTCACTGTCCATAATGAAGCATCGGTTTAACTTCACAGGTATGGTAGCTTCACTAACCCCCTTGCCTGTTATTGGTGTCCCTGTGCGTGCTTCTGCTTTAGATGGAATGGATTCGCTCTTATCAATTGTACAGGTACTCTATTTTATCGTAGATAATATAAATTTCTCATGATACCCAATGTCAAAAGTACCAGTGACCTCCAATTCTAGCGTTCTAAGTTCTAATACTAGTTTATTTCCCAAAATGGGCGCATGGGAAAGTAGAGATGTCAATTTCCTTTCTTTAGATGCATATTTTGTTTTATGGGGAGGGGAGGTTTCTATTCTACTTTGAAAGGAAGCTATAGTTGTTTGTGACTTTGGTGGGAATTGTAAATGCAAGATTCTTTGGTTTTGGTATTATCACTTATATTTCCTAGGTTCAGTTACTCTATAATGCAGGTAAAAGAATGAGAGCAGATTTTAACACCGTGTTTATATAAGTATAGAACATAACCCCAAGTTCCCATTTAAATCAGGAAGTTATAAGGATGATTTTGCCATCCAACACAGAATCTGCAGTTTGACCCTCATTGCAGGAACTCGGTGTCTAACAATAATATCCCCAGATACAATCCATTACTAGTATTTAATGTTTGTTTCATTGTTTTTTAATTTTCTAATTTCTGTCATTAAAGCCTTTGTTGCTCTATTATTATCCAGATGCCAAGGGAGTCCCTGTTGCAACTGTGGCAATTAATAATGCCACAAATGCAGGTTTGCTAGCTGTAAGGATGTTGGGTGTCGGTGATGCTGACCTTTTGGCAAGGTTCTCTCTTTCTTTCTGTTTGTGTGTGTGTGTGACAGTATAACAATTGAAGGTGTCCCTAACGTTTCCTTTTTGATTTGCAGAATGAGCCAGTATCAGGAAGACACAAGGGACGATGTCTTGAAGAAGGCAGAAAAACTACAAACTAATGGTTGGGAATCTTATTTGAATCCTTGAGCACCAGAAAACTTGTCTGGTGATTTTTGTTTTCTGTCCCTTCTGTGTGATGGACCACAATCTTGAGAGTTCTATGCCTACCATTGAAATTCCTTCAACTTATCCCTACACAACAATTTTGTATCCGCAAAAGGATCATGAGTTAGTGTAGCAGATACCAAAAACCTGCCGCAGGCGTATTGAATTTATGTGTGATGCATTTGGGATCACAGTGGAATAACTGGTTACTTTTCAGATAATTTTGTAGCATATTGGAAGGCTGAAAGAGAGAGCCTTGTATCCATAATTGTATGATACCTGTTTTTCCCTGATCAATTGTCAATTAAAGTTAATTCTTTCTGTTTGTGCTGAGAACCAGTTCATTTCTTTCTTCTTCTGTTTGTCCATTGAGGCTTCACAAGTCTCACAACCTACACTGTAAAGCATGTTTAGCAAGGTGATGGCAACCATGTTCCTCAGTATTCTCGAGCGATCCCTAACCTGCCAGGAAAGCAAATGGAGATCCCAAATTCCCTGCTTAACACGTTAACAGTAACTGTGCAGTTGAAACTCTTTAACAATTGGCTGTCCTGTCTGGGACAGTGTCAAACCTTGACTTTGTCAAGATCCAAGAGGTTCTCCATTCAATTACGAGTATTGGTAGATGGATTAATTTCCATGCCACCTTGGAAGACCGCTACAAGTAAATTTGTTTGAGGTCAGAAGTCGAAGTCATGAAATCAAAACTCAGGCGAGCCATTGCGGCCCGAATTGAGCTTGCATGTTGATCCTTGCACGTCACAGTACTTCACCGCTGACCAAGGGAAGCGGAAAAAGGTGTAAGGTGATGGCATTAGACAGGTTTCAAATAATGGAATAGACATTAGTCGCAGCAAACTGATGACTAACGGGCTTGAGAGAAGCAGAATAGGGAGCAAGGTGATGGCATTAGGCAGCTTTTCAAACAATGGAATGAACATTATTAGCAGCCAGCATAGTGCTAAAGTTCCAAGGACTGAGTTTTTTCTTTTTAGAGTATGATTGAGGGTGTTTTTAAAAGTATTTTTTACTTAAAAATATATTAAAATAATTATTTTTACATTTCAAAACTTGTTTTATTTATTTATTATATTAGCACATTGAACTAAATACTAAATGAGCCGAAGATCATAACTCTCTTGTAAAGATACCAGTGAACAAGTTTGGCCGGCAAAGATGCCATGACCGTCAATACCCGAATTGAATTCCTCCGTCCCTGTGGTGGTAAGATGTTTCACGTCAATGGCAGAGGGTCGAAATTAAAATCCAATTGCATTCACATTTCATGAGAGGGAGTTTGTGCTGTGAATGCCTGGTCAACCATTAGAACGAAGCAGAAAAATCTACGTAGTGGCCATAGTTCTTTTTATTTCATGAAAAAGTCAATAGACCACCCAGGATTTGACCCCAAATATGGAAGAGAAATATAACAAGGCACTCAATATGAAATGCGTCAAATAATTTTACAAATTAATTAAGCTAGTTCTTGACAAAGTGTTTTCTTTTTATTATTATTATCATTATTTCCTTTCTCTATTGATTTTACGGCTAGATCATATTATTATATCATTTTTTTGTGCAAAAAAACATATGCATGATACATTAATTATAACTACTACATAAATTTATTATTCTCGTACCAATTAATATGAACCTGAAACTACAATGAGAACAAATCTCTTAATCTTAAACTCTTATCACTAGACCACTTACTAGATGGTTAGATGTTATTCTCGTATTAATTTATGTAAAACTAAAATGAAAATAACTTTTTTTTTCTTTTATACTATTGATTAATAATCATATCACATATACTTGAAAATAAATATTTTAAAATAAAAGGAGGCTCATAATAGCAGAACGTTAAGTGAAAAAAATCATTCGGTAATTATTATTTTCAAGAGTTATACATTTAGACTATTAATTATTATGTTTTGAAAGACAATCCTGATTTTTAATTTGGTGCAATTATAGAATATATAATATGGATAAAGAATGAAACAGCCTAGATTAATCACAATAAAACATATTACATGGTTCAAAGATTAAAAAAACTAAATAAAATCAAAGATGTATATTTAATAGATAATAAAATTTATTTATTGGTAAATAACTATAGAAAACTATTGGAAATTCAAAAAGAATAAATATATATGTATTATAAATTAGTTAAATAATATGCACACAGGAAGAAAGTAGAACAATGAAGAACACGAGTATGGACCCAAAACGGCAATTGATCAACAGCAAAATGTTCCCAAAACGAAGCCCAAATAACAGCAGGCTCCCTTAGTGGGTTGAGAAAGGAAATATTGCCTCCCCACTCCCAGAATTCCATGGAGGACTCCTTCAACCTTTGATTTATATAAAAGTAAGGACTTGTTTGTTTTTCAAGGTCCGTGTCTTTGATTTTTACTCTCGCTCCATTCAAACTTCAAATCCGCGGCCATAAGTCAACACATGACATATACGGCGAAGCAACATCACCACACCATGCCTTAAAATATAAACCCCCCTCCTCCTCCTCCATTGGCACACACCGCAACTTACCGACCTAGCCTTCTTCGTCCTCAAGAACACCCGTCTTGCTAACTAGCTAGCTAGCTCTTTACACATACCATAACGTTGTTGTTGTTTTTGTTTTGAGTCTGTCTTCTCTGGTATCACAATGGGTTCCCAAAGAAGAAATCAGTGCTTAACGGTAATGATTTTTGTTACCATTGTTCTTGGATCATGTTCTCAGCAAGTATTGGCAGCTAGGCCATTGGAAGGAGAGCGGTGGTCGGAGAAGATTGTTGGAAATATCCAGTCTCTCCAAAGGGGTCCGGTTCCACCATCTACTGGGTCTCCATGCACCCATATTCCTGGCCGTGGCAGTGGCAAATGCTCCTTGGGTGAAATGAATTTTGCTGGCCATACTGTTGCTCTTGCACCACCTGCCTTTCCTGATGCCATCATGAACTTCGGCGCCGCAGCTTCTACCACCAGTGGAGCTCATAAACAAGATTCAAGCTCTTGAATATCGGTCTTAGGGATTGAATTAATTATACATGCAGGTTCTTTCCAAGTTGTGAATAGCCGAAATAAACAAAGGATGGAGATGCTCAGCTTTAACTTCATACTTTCTTATTTTTTATTTTTTTTCCTTTTTTTTTTGGAGCAACCACACTTGAAAAACAAGATGGCGGTTTAGAAACAAATGATATTTGATGTTTATTCATTTTACTTCAATGAATATTTAACTTGATTCTTTTAGATTATATATTATGCTTTCTTGTTGTAATTGTCCAGAGAGTTTTGGAAAAGAAAAGATATATAATTAGTTCAATTACATCATTAATCAAATTCCACTTCATTTAAACCCTCGTTTGTTTATGAGATTATATCGTGTTTTTAAGAAAAAAATAAATTTTTATTTTATTTTAAATTAATTTTTTATGTTTTTTATTATATTGACATGTTAATATCAAAAATAATTTTTTAAAAATAAAATAAATTATTTTAACATATTCCAAAACAAAAATTTAATTATCTGGTGCAGCTTAAATATGAAAATTTCCCCTTGTATTATTTTACTACAAGATTCAATACACTTTACTCTTACTTTAATTTGTTTCAATTATAATGAAGCCATTAATTCACACTTATATATCAAGATGGATCAAAGATTCACGAGCACAGACAACCAAAAGAAGATTCACGAGCAGTGGTGATTCTGGTGAAGACAGCTTTGTTTCACTTTTAAACATGATTGATACACACAGTACGTTGATATATTCAACGAAACAAATTATTAAAAAGAAAAAAAAAAAGTTAAAAGTATTTTGACAAGTTTGGGCGTCGTTTGACCTTATATATAATGTCGGTGTGTGTTACAAACTGCACAGAAACCTTTGCGAGGAGGAGGGTTTTGACTAGAATTGATCTGAAAACAAAATATGACAGAAATTCCGGCTTTCATAAAGAAAAGGTGGAATTGAAACTCAGAGATGACGGTATATATATGGACTTGGAACACCATTAAAGCTAAATAATAAATTATCACCAGAAGATCAAGCTAGCTAGTGTTAATTTAATTAGTCATGCTATACTTTAATTAGGATCATCAAAAAAACTTGGTTCCTAGCTGATATATAATGGCATCTAAATTAATTCGAAGACATTCTTATCATAAAAAATATATATATGTTTTTTTATTATATTAATATTTGAAACGAATCAATATAAACATATACAAATTAATACAAGTATCAATTACCTCAAAACAAAGGCATCCCCAAGCTTCTTTCTTAACTCAAGTCAGGGCCCTCAGATTTTGACCATGCAAAACTTGGTCAAAGCTATATATAAAAAGGGAAAAAGTCTTTATGTTTTTCATTATTATTATTATTTTGGGTTGCGAGTAGCCACAGCTCAAGGACGAGCTAGGGGGGCGTATGCGAGGGAGAAAACCCTACGAGGATAGAGTCAATGTTACAAAAACTGGGTTTATTCACGTATGAGGTATATGTAATTATCAATTTGACCCGGTTTTATTCACGTTCAGCTTAATTTCTTGAGTAGAGTATGAGAATGGTTCATCTTTGATTTTTATTTAATTTGTTGTTTGGCGTTATTTTTATGCTACCATCTTTGGTATATTATCTTTAAATAAGATGTTCTCGTATTAATAATTCGATAAAAAAAAAAAAACTTGAAGAGGATACGTAAAAGATCTAGCACCGAAGGGAATCACTCCAAACAAGAACACTAAAACATGCCCAGTGATGGCTATTGATTAAGGACACGGCGCCCTGCGATGCTGTTGTTCATGAGTGTTCTCTCTGTAAGAAATTCAATTGTAGTGTTTTTCTAGCTCAGGGAAGATTGTTTCTGTCCGGACATGATTAGGTAGCAATCAAATAACAAGACAAGATAAAGGGAACAATTTTTTTTTTTTTTTATAATCATGATGGAGTTGGTAAAGTAGATGGGTCAATAGGTATGTTCTCTATATGTTCTTCAATTTAATTCTTTCTGTTCTGTTTTGTAAGCTTATTCATAAGTGTAAAGATCTAGTTTCTTACATGCAAGCTGTTTTATATATATATTAAAAAAAAAAAGGTTTTATGTTGAAAGTAATCCTATGTCTGAAATTTTTGGTCCAAGAAACGAATAAATCAATCCTAGAGAAAAGTCGCATTTTGAAGGAATTATAATGTATAAGCTGACATGGTACGTCATCTCTCCAAGTCAACGCATGAAAGATGAAAGATGATATATACAGGCATCCAAGTCCCCTTGTGATTGATGGTGTGATTGATGGTATAGCAAGCAAGCACAGACAATACAATAAGCAAAATGGTGGGCTCATCTCCTTTGCAGCCCATGAAAGATCATGGAGTGGTCCATGAGGACGA
>Ga0325414_1005516_pt1 | contig 13390 bp, 5 predicted proteins | sample PopdelMetagenome_8_FD_206183 | JGI IMG/M metagenome (GOLD analysis project Ga0325414, IMG submission 206183) | Populus deltoides microbial communities from Bellville, Georgia, United States - Leaf-PdKOR-R3 | ecosystem: Host-associated > Plants > Phyllosphere > Phylloplane/Leaf | place: USA...
TGTGGACTGCACTGTTTGGTGGGGGCATGTCTAAGGCTGCAACCAGCAGACCCCAAGCGCCAGGCTGGAGGCGCACCATCTTTGAACTGGGCGCGGACGTGCCCTTGCCCACCTTGGAGCTGGGCGCAGACGCGTCCTGGCCCAGTCCGGGGCTGGGCAAGGGCGTGCCCATGACCACCTTGGAGGTGGGCGCTCTTTTCTAAAGTAAAACGTTGATTCTTCGTTCTGTCTCTTTTTTTTTTTTTTTACGAGTTAACCTCTATTTTGAGAAAATTATCTATAGCTAAAAGAGATCCATGTTTTACAGTAGCGCGGGCTACTATGTACTGTGAGTGCTTTTACTGTGAATTGCACTGTTATGCACTGTAGCGGCCCTGTAAGTGCTTTCATTGTGGACTGCACTGTTTGGTGGGGGCATGTCTAAGGCTGCAACCAGCAGACCCCAAGCGCCAGGCTGGAGGCGCACCATCTTTGAACTGGGCGCGGACGTGCCCTTGCCCACCTTGGAGCTGGGCGCGGACGTGCCCTTGCCCACCTTGGAGCTGGGCGCAGACGCGTCCTGGCCCAGTCCGGGGCTGGGCAAGGGCGTGCCCATGACCACCTTGGAGGTGGGCGCGAACCATGCCCACCTTAGAGCTGGGCACAGATGCGTCCTGGCGCAGTGCCCTTGTTTCTGTTTACATAGACACAAAGCACTGTGGATTGGAGCAGTGTAATGACAGCTCAGCTTTTGACACAAAAAGTTGCAAGGGCAGCAGGTGTGGGATGAGGTTGTCTTCTCGCTGAGGTGCATTTGGCATTGAAGGGATGGTTGAAGAGAAAATGGTCAGTACAAGTTGGGTTTGGACGTGTCCACGCCCACACCCAAGTGGGGGCTGCACGCGTCCATCCCAACCTCAAGTTGGGCTGGACGCGTGCTCGCCCACACCCGAGTTGGGCATGGAGGCGTCCACATCCAACCCCAAGGTGGGCGAGGAGACGTCCGCGCCCAACCCTAAGTTGGGTCTGGTCGCGTCCGCGCCCACCCACATGTGTTAATATAATAATGTGTGTTATAAATATTATTTTTTCTTTTATAATTCAAAGTGTTCAGATAAAAAATAGTATTATTTATATTATAAATATTATTATTTTTATTATAACTCAAAGTATTGATATAAAAAATATTATTATGTGTTGTAATCATCCTTGAAATTCTTAATATAATTATTTATGTTATAAATATTATTATTTTTATTATAATTGTAAATATTCATATAGAAAATAGTATTATTTGTGTTATAAATATTATTTTTTTATTATAATTAATATTATTAATAAAATAATTAATAAATTTGAAAAAAAATTATTATTAATATTAAAAAAATTATTATAAATTTTTATATAATTTTTTAAAAAATAAAAAATAAATCCATCATATACGTAGCGCGGGTATCCAACTAGTAATTATACTGGTCCCAGTAAGTGTTAAGACTGTTTAATGAGTCGTTCTCGGACCGGCACTGATTATGACTATTCACAAGTTTTATTTTCCACCGCTCAGCAACATAGGGAAAGGAAAAGACAATGTTTTTTTCACCTATTGTCTTATAATTAGAACCCATTTATTTTTTGCCTTTTAAAAGTATTTTAAAAAATAATAATTTTTATTTTTTTTACTTCAAATTATATTTTTTTATATTTCAGATTATTTTGATGTATTAGTTTCAAAAATAAATTTTAAAAAATAAAAAAATTAAATATTATTTCAATACATTTCCAAGCAAAAAATACTTTTAAAAGTAACCGCTACCGCAATACCACACAACTCTAAATATAATGTTAATTAATTTTCTTTGAACTAAATTAAAGAAATAAAACATAGAAAAACACTATTATTTATTTTGACCAAATGAAAAATAAATAGAGATACAATGTTTGTAGCTTTGAAAAATAAAATAAACACTATTATTTAGTGTTTTATAAATTAGACTTTGTAAGTTTTATAAGGTTATTCTCTCACTTTTTTTATTTTTTTCATTGGAATTTTTTTATATTTTTCCCTTACTTTTCTCTCTTCCTCTCTCGCCTTCTCTTTTCTTTCTTTTTCTATTCTGCTTCTGCCCAGTCCGCAACATATAAAAGGAAAGAAGAGCTGATTTGTTTTATTTTTTAATGACAAATAACCATTTTACCTTTAATGAGTCGTTTCACTTTTATTTGACGGTCTTTTTTTTGTTAGCATTACCAAGCTCCGTTCATCCTAAAATTTTAACCAGATTTTATTCAATATATTTTAAGATCCCTCGTAAAATTTCAACTCTGATAGCCAGATTAAAAATTACGTCCAATAACATAAAACTAGTCAAACTGTGATTTTTCATCAAATTTATGAATTTCTCCAAAAATTTTGAAATTTTAACTGAAACTAAAACATCATATTAGAAGGCTCCACGCAAATTTTCAGAATTTTTTGATAATTCAATCAATAATTACAAATTTATTTTACATAAAACTAGTAAAAAAATATTAATAAAATCTTGACATAAATTATAGCTCACCCAAACCTTTAACATGCCTCCCCCCCATTGCGCCCGTTGTGTATGTCCATATATATATATATATATATATATATTCTAAAAAATTCAGGATATTTTATTTCTCCTTGAAGGTTGCATTGTTAAGCAACCTTCGTAATTCCTTTTTTAGTAGTGCTGTTTGGAACAGGGCAGCCCGTCAACTTGTGTTATTTTCAGGGTTGTGATGGTTTTTTTTTTCTAAATAAAAAAATTGGTACATGAAAAAAAAAATTAAATTTCATGGAGAATATTTAACAGTGCAGACAGGCCAGCCGACCGAATCTAGTTAATGGGATTTGTTCTATATAAATACTTCAATGCATGATTGTGACCGAAATTATGGTATATCACTTCATTTTTTTTTTTAATATAATCCGAGATATTCGGGTTAATTTACACGCACCACGACTAATCCCCGAACTTATTAAACATTTTATAAGCCTAATAAACAAGTAAAATATCCTAAGAGTGATAAACATGCACGCAAAAACTTAAACCTAAAATAAAAAAAACTCTACCAAGACCGCTGAGACAGAAGCATCAGTGCATATCACTTCTCTTTCATGAAGCTATCAACGCTCCTTTTTAGAACGGTTTTATCAGATGAATTGAATATATATGGTGGAGTGCATGATCATGCATCTTTTCCTGTCGAGCTCATACCCAAGATAGCTTTAAAAAAAGTATTTGTGCTTTATTATTATAATAAAAGTTAAATAGTGAGAAGAAATTAGATTAAAATATTTTTTTATTATAAATTATAATAGTAATTTCAATTTTAATTTCTTATTTTTTTATTAAATCTTTTTTTGACTTTCTTTTTCTTTCCTAATAAATCGATAATACTCGAGCCATTGAGGAGGCGCGTGTAATGTTTCTCGGTGGCTAAATATGATTATTCGTTGTCTGATTAGATATGCAGTCATATTCTCTTTTATATGGTGTAACACGTGTAAATAAATAATGATTGGATAATCATGAATGATTGAGTGTTTGTATTTTTTTTTCTAATAACTAAAGTGTATAATTTTTCTATTTGCTTGTTGCTTGTTAAATTAAGTATATTTATCACATTCAAAAACCTTGGATTTAGTAGGGCTGTGATGCTATAAATAATGAAGAACATTTCAAAAAAAAAAATTATCTAGCTATTTTCTAATTCTAAGTTCACGTGGAAACTAGGCATGTCATCACGTAGGACATCACTTGACTAGCCATTCATTGATTTGAATGCCTTAATATTTAGTCCATTTTGATATGTTTGACGACAAAGGAATTATTATAACAAAAACTATAAAATTTAGGCTTTTTCATTGCAGCAATTCTTTTTCGCTCTCACGATTTTCTTTCCTTTTCTTCCTTGAGAATTCTTATAGTTTTTGTTATTTCAATTTCAATTTAAAAATTTATTTTTTTTACCTTTTAGTCCCTGAATTTACGAATGGAAATAGAAAATCGCTTGAAAACAACAACAAAAAATAAGTCTATCTCTTATTAAAAAAGAAAAAAAAATGACCTAAGCAAGTGGGATTATCCTAGGTCCATGAGCCTGGGATTTTTTTTAAGGCTTGGATGAGTTGGGCTACCTAGACTCTGCATCCAAACTATTTTTTTTTAATCTTATCATTCAACCTTGATTTTTTATTGAATTTGTTTTTCAATTTTATTATTTAATAATTGATTGATTTTGAATTGATCTTTAGTTTTTTAATCATATAATAAAATAAAAAAATATTATTAAATCTAATGGAGTAAATAACCCAAGTCATAGGTTTAGCGAGTTAACCTCTGTTGACCTGGATCAATCCAATACATCATCATCTCAATAATTTTTTTAAAAAAGATGTCATTTATTTTTATTTAAATTCAAACTATTTTTTTTATTTGTTGTTCAAGTTGCATTTGAATCTGTGCGCATGGTTTTTTTTTGTCATTTGGATTTGTCAAGTCAATCGAGTCGTGTTAGGACAACTCCTATACAATTTAATTTGAAAATAGAGCTAGACAAAGTGTCGAGTTAGGATTTTCAAGTTTGATTTACTAGATTGGGTTTGATGACAATACCAAAAAGTTTTCTATGGCTTAGACAGTCTTTTCTTACATTCAAAAGAATTTTGGTTTGACTCGCACCACAACATGGAAAGTAACTTATTGACATAAACTAAAATGCCTAGGGAAATCACTATAGCATTCAATAATAGTTTTTTTTTTTTATTTTCATTGTCAATTTTTATTTTCAATTTTAGTATTGAATGCCTAATTTCATGATCAATTTTTCAAAATTTGTTATGTAGAGATGAAATTAAAACAAAAAAAGAGACCAAACTATAAAACAAGGAGAGACCTTATGAATAATCTAAAATTCAAGGGAATAGTTCTTTTTTTCCTTCATATGCTTTCCTTCTTCTTCCTCTACAGTCGTTATAGTTTTTGTAATTTCAATTTTGGTTCAAAATTTTATTTTTCTTTACATTGAAGTCTATGAGTTTAAGAGAGAAAGCCATTACTTTCTTTACTTTTCAGCATTGTAACTCACCATTTTTGGTGCCAACGTGTTCCATTCAACGAGGAGAGTTTGATGTTGGTGGTGTTCAACCTTGATCTTGCATGTAAAAATAGATCAACATTAAAGAAGGGATTTTTTTTCTCAATTTGAATTTGTATTTTTACAATGTTTTTTTGTTGATTTTTAGGCTGTTAAATTATTATTTTTTGGGGGGGGGGGGTTTAAAGGCATTTGTTAAGTGGTTTTGAGTGAAAATTAGTTGAAAAATGATTTTTCTAGCAAAAAACCCTCCACCCCATGATTTTCTAGTCACTATAGTGGTGGTTGGATGTCTTACCTGTTGTATTTGTTTTTTTATTAAGCAACGAACAACACGTCGTTCACCCCTTAAGAAAGAAAAGAAAAGAACAAAAATATGTTTTCAAGGCTCGGTGGGCTTGCCTCAAACATGCATGCATGACCTTTTTTTCATCCTTTGATTTTTTTCCTTTCAAGTTCATCCTTCAACATTGGATTATTATTGAATTATTTTATTGGTTTTGTTTTTTTTAATTTATCTTTTATCATTGGGTTGATTTTAAATTGGTCTTCATGATTTGTTTTAGTTTGTTTTTTCTAGGGTTATAGCGGTCTCAAATAAATATTCTAATATTTGATTGATGCTTAATTTTGCAAGTGTCTATTTTTTATTATATAATTGAGTAAAAAAATATTTTTTAAAATAAATTAAAGCTAGTGAAGATTATGACTCGAGTTGCGGGTTTGGCTGGTTAAGACGCGAAGCCCGAGTCAATATAAATGTTTCCATCTTAATATTATTTTTAGAAAATGTGCCACCTTGAATTATTTTTCTTCAAAGTTAAATCATGTTTTTAACAGTTATTTGAGTTTCTTTAAACCTATCAAGTTGATTGGGTCATGTTAGGGAAACTCCCACACAATTTAATTTGAGACCCGAACTAGGTAAAAATTTAGGTTAAAAGGTCTGAAGTTTAACCTGTTTAACCAAGTTTAATGATAATATCAAAGAATTTCCCACAACTTGAATATTTTTTTTACGTTCAAAATTTTTCTTATCCAACCTCCAACATAGTGCAAGATGTAACCTTGCATTTGCTAAATCATTCTATCTTCTTAGGATTTATTTATAAAAATTACAATAGTGAGGAGATAATGTGATTTTCTCATCTACATATATATTGTTCTTTACAGAATATATGTTTAAGTTAAGGTTGTTAATTTCATTTCGTTCTGCCAAACCTGCGACTCAGGTTATAAGAATGAGATAACCCCATAGAAAGTAAGTTAAGAACAATCTGAAGCTCAATTCCTAACCAACCTAATATCGAAGGATGAAAGTGAAAAAAAAACTCATTTTTTTAAAAAGTGACAAAAAACAACCCGAGTTAATCTAAGTTAACCTGTCAAACTCACGATCTAGGTCATGAGACCAGGATATATCATAAAAAGCAAATAAAAAAAACTACAAAACCTAATTCTTAACCAATCATATGGACAATGATGTGCAAGCCATATAGTACATTTAATATCTAGACCCATCTTTTATAAGTGTTGGAATAATTCAATCTTATCTATTTTTTCCCTTGGTTGATGGTCAATAATAGGTTCTAGAGGAATAAGATTATTGATATTTCCTAGCTAGAAGGTAGTCTGTGGGGCATTATATTACCTAAAAACAAGTTGAGTTGTTTAGGAATAAGGCTATTGGGCCATATAATAGGTTTAATATTGTTTATACACCTATGGATTAGGTGGCACCACATTTTTAATTATATTCAAATCCTACTAGGGTTGTGGTTGTGTTTGTTGTGCACATATATAGTACCCAAAATGTGGTTGGAAACTTTTATACCTTTTTATTAAAGTGTTTTCTATTGGAAGACACCTTAGTACTTGCTCCTTAGGTGTTTGCGTGGGAAATAAATTATGTCTCAACACATTCTAAATCTAATTGAGCTAATTAACCATGGCTTGCATGGTTTTATTGACTAACATAATATCATTATAATAAGTCATGTTTGATGTGTTTTTTTTTTTATTAACATGAGTATTCAGGCTAGCTTGCACGTACCTTAACTAATCTCACGGGTCCTGAAGTTAACGACTATGTAAGCCTCCAGTGGCAATGAGGGGACTCGAACTCGTGACCATTATCAGGGAGTAAATCCAAGTCCTGACCAGTTGAGCTACCTCTCAAGGTTATGTTTGATGTGTTTTTCATCTCCTATTGAATGACTATTAAATTAGCATTAGATGGGCTCATTTGTTAGTTAAAAAATGATTATTCAAGAGGAATCATCGGTGGCTAACTAAAGTTTAACCATGTGGTAATAATCATCTGACTATACTTTCTATCATTTGAAAGGGGTTAGTATAAGGTTGTGTTAATGGTGTAGGAACATTATTGTGTCTTCTAATAATTGGTGAAGACAACGATATTGGGAATGGTGGCAAATGTGTGGGCTATTTAAGAGTATAAACCGGTGAAAATATTGTGTCCTTATTATGAATTAGTCTATATGCAATTCTTTATTTCTCAAAGGAGTTAGGCAATGAAGAACCAACATATGGTATGTCTAATTAAGGCTACTTAATTATCCTTTGAGTTGGTGAGTTAGATTCTCCATGGTCATGTAATTGGCCTATGTTAATTACTTATATTGATTGTTGATCAATCATGACAACGTTTTTACTATATTTATTTTTAATGCTATGATGAAGAATATGTTACTATATTAACAAATTGGTTATGTATTAGCATTCAGTGATGTGATTTGTTAATATAAGAAAGTATCTTCAAGCATGCATGTCAATCTATTTATTGGTTATATAATTTTCTAAAACAATTATGCTATTTATTTTTTCCTTTCAATAATAATAAACTACAATTAAAAATTAACTCCTAGGTAGAGGCAAATAGAATCTTGTAAATCAAATATAATCTAACCCTACTTGATTATAACAAATTCAAAAGAAACAATATGCAACTAAACAAAACTAGAAAAAGACAAGAAATCAATTAAATAAAGATAAATTTTAAATAAAAGAAAGAAAAAATAAATTGCAAAAAGAAGGCAAATTTCATAAAGAAATATGTAAATAAGGTTGACCATAATTTCCAGTAGTTGGATGGTTTTTCTTATATTCTTACAGAGATGGAATTTTATGAGAACTACAATTCCTATCTCTACACAAACTGCTCATAGCATATCAGAAGCTTATAACATGAATCCCAATACAATTCATATCGTTATAAGCATATCTATTTTTAACTAACTTGTAATTTCTATCAATGTAATATGCTTCATACGCTTATTCATGGTAAGGTAAGACCTGATCATCTAGTTAATAACATGAATCCTTATTTATATGATTGATTATCTTTTATTTTTATTGTTCGATGATGTCTTTTACCTTTCATAACTTTTCTATATTTTATAGCCGATTTGGACTTTCTTTTTAATAGGTTCGATTTCACTATTCATGACCTATTTTAACATTCCCTTCCTTGTTAATTTGGTAATAAAGTCAACAAGTGAATATTTATTTTTAGTGTTAACACACACTCAGGGGAAGAAATCATTCTACTCATTTTGATCCATTTTGAGTAGCTTATTTATAAAAACTGTAATATCTACTAATCCAATTTAAGATTATAATAAAAAAGTTATGTGACTTGTATTTTTAAAAAATAAAGTCATAAGTATTTACGCTCTTTTTCCTTCTTGTATATCTTTTTTTTTTAATAAGGAATGCATATTTTAAAATTTGTTACTTTCAAGATTTGAATAAAATATATAAAAGAAACAAATGAAATAAGCTTATTTTATTTTCTATAATAAAAATCGGAGTGGGAATAACGCCATCCAAAATAAATATAATTAAGTGGTTATAAGAAGAGTTTGGGGGTTTAGTTTTAATTGTTTTATAAAAGTATTTTTTATTTTAAAATATATTAAAATAATATTTTTTTATTTTTAAAAATTATTTTTAACACAGCACATTAAAATAATTTAAAAATATCAAAAATATATTAATAAAAAACAAAATAAAAAATAAAATTTTTTCAAATTTTAAACATTAAGAGCCATTTCCACAATTCATTTACTATTTTCATGGTGGCCTTTTTTGAAGTTGGAAAGCTTTTTAAGGCGTTTAGCTAGGAGATAACTTTTGATGATTCTTGCATTATCCAAAGTTCTTTTTTTTTTCTTTTTCTCGATTCTCAATTCATTTACATCTTAGTTCAATCCCTAACTTGGTTGTTCTTGGTTCATCTTGTCGGATTTATAATGATTTCTAAATGTGAAATGGTTGGAAAAAGTAGATTGGTAATCAAAATATATTCGAGTTTTCTAAATTCTTTTTTTTTTTTTGGGTTTTTTTAAGTGCATTCGAATGTATCTCAAGGTTTCATATTAGTTCCTTCAAATACTCCTATGATCATGAAGATATTTTATTATTTTTCCTCTCACTGCATACGAGAACTACGTACCACTTAAGTCAAAGCCTAAGTACTACATACGGTATAGCCATAACTTTTGTTATCCAAATTCATATTTGAATTAATGGAGGATATTAATAATAATAATAAGAAAACCACATACGTATCTTGTCATTCTCAGACCAACATAAACAAACACTGCGTGTACAGTACTACTAATTATAAGGTCCTCACTCTACCAGGCTAGCTTATTTTGCTTCTTGGAAGGCAGTTCAGAGCACCCAGAACAGAAACAAACTGGCTAGTTTCGGTGTTTACTGCTGCTGATTGCAGCCATCAACCACTGGTTTCGGTGTTTACTGTGATGCCATCGTCTACTTTTTCCTTGCTTTGTTTCTTGTTTTTTTTTACACTGTTGAAGCCGCCAAGAGAGAGCTTCTCCTCTGCCATACGAACCGCATCCATGGATTTGCTTGTTTGATTGATTTTGCCACCGCCCCCGTGACTGACCTCGGCTCCACGTCGAGCTCTTTTGATCATGCACAAGGAGAAAAGGATTATAATATGGACGTAGTTAGCTAGTGAGATTAATTTCATATCTAAATCAAGTGATTATCACTAAAGATAATAATTAAAAAAGAAGAAGCTGGTTGTTAGTAAATTCGCTATCGAAGTTACCAGTTAAACTCTTTCAAGACTTCCTCTAGAATCCTAGAAACCATGTTTTTGGTATGCTAACACATAAATTAATTTATGATTTTTATACCAGCTGGAGTGATCAAGAAATCGATAATGTTCTCGTCAAAAAATAAAGAGAAGAAGAAGTGATTCAGGAGAAGAAAACAAAAGACTGGAAGGAAATTCAGGAGTTGAAGAACCAAATTAATGACAAGAAAAGCCACAACATACATGGGAAGATTGACCAGCATGATCAAAGTTTTCCGCTGTAGGCAAAGCCTGGTACTAGCCATGCGGAGGACCAAGGTCGACTTTGGCATAAAGCCACTCACCAGAGGCATGCAGGCCATAACGGAGAAATTCTTTCTGTGTGAAATGCTCTGGAACTCTAACTCTATTTACTACCTTAGCATGAGAGTTGAGGCGAGGCATGATCATATATATAACGGATGGTGGATGAGTTTTGCTTTTTTAATAGCGTTTTAAAATGAAATTATAGTTGTTTTTTAAAGTATTTTTTATTATTATTTAGAAATATATTAAAATAATATTTTTTATTTTTTAAAAATTATTTTTGATATCAGCATATTAAAATAATCTGAAAACACCAATAATTTCTTTTCCTCTCCAAAACCATTTATATATGTTTAATCCGGAAAGTATGTGTTATTCTTCGAAATAATTTAATGTAACATATACGTCAAATGAGATATTATTCTAGATCACGGTATAGGATTGCAAAACAAGCTATGAATGTCAAGAGATATATACATTTAAACTATAGTGGCATGAATGTTTCCAAGGAGACATTCCATTTGCACTACTAGATTCTATAATTAACATTAACAATTGAATAAAAAAATAAAAACCACAACAAAGAGCTTGGTCAAAACCTGTTTCTTCTACTTCTACTGTTTTTCTTTTTCTTTCTTTAAATTTTTTTTTATAGTTATTTTTTCCCATTTTTACTTTTATCCTTTTAAATTGATTTGATTCATAATTATCCTTGATAGTTTGCTTCGATAAACTTAATCTAGGGTTATTGAGAAGTCAAAAAATACCCCCACATATTTTTCATTTTATTTTAAGAAATTGAAAATAAAATGATTGAAATTGAAATTGAAATTGAGGATTTTTGGTAAATATTTTGTCTAGTAAGCGAAGAAATCTCAACTTTTGGGAAATCTCAAATGTCTTCTAACGTTGCATTATTCATAAAGTTAAAAATGTAAATATTCCATCAAAATCTCATAGAGGAATATTTTGAGAAATCAATTTTTTATTTATTTAATATCTCACTTTTACTAACAATATTGACATGAAAGCTTTTGATAACTATTATATATGTATTTCCGTTATATCAGTTTAAACGATATATATATATATATATATATATATATATATATATATATATATATATATATATATATTTCTTATTAGATACTTATATTATTTTGTAGTAATAATTCTATAAAGTTTTTTTTTTCTTGTATCACAATTCCATAGTGTTTTAGGAAACAATACCTAAAATTCATTCCATAGGCAGAGTCCAAACTTACTGAATCATTGTCTAAATAATCTACAAGAAATTACTATGTAAAAAAAATAATTCTATCCGACCTGGATATTTCTCTTAGGCCCTGTTTGTTTGCTGAAAAGTAGTTTTCTTTTGAAAAATGAATTCCGGGAAAGTGAATTATTTTCCGATATTTGATAGTGTAATGGAAAATAAGTTGGAAAACACTTTCTAGTGTTTGGTTATATCATGGAAAATAAGCTGGAAAATAACTTATTAATGTTTTATTTTTTTTTCAAGTTTATTAAAATAATTAGGAACAAATCTTACAAATTAAAAAGTTGAATGAGAATGAAATTGAAAAAAAAATATAATTTCATAAATTATCTCAAATAAAATAAATAATAATCAAAATAATAAAGATCAAATCTAAAAAATAAAAAATTTGAAAGATGAAGAAATTAAAATAATAATAATTAACATTTCATAAATTATTTCAAATAAAATAATTAACAATCAAAAGAATGAGGACCGAATTTGATAGATAAAAAATTTCAATTAAAAATGACAAGGAAAAAGCAAATCACAATTATAAAAATAAGGACCAAAATTTATATAAAAATTAAATTCTAAGGGATGAAATTAAAAAATAAATATTCAAAACAAAATAGGTATAGCAATTAAAAGTTTGAGGACTAAATTTGATATAATTAGCAAATAATATAACATTTTTAAATTTTTCACAACTTCCGGAAAGTATTTTCCGCCCAAAATAAAAGAAAAACACTTTACTGGAAATCATGCCAAATTTTTCTTTGACTGAAAAGTATTTTTTATTGACTAACTTTTCTAATGACAAATATATACAGAAAAATTTAAAAAATAATTTTTCAAAAATTAATTTCTGAAAAACAAACACGGCTTAAGTTTATTTATTTTTATTCCCCACATTTAGTGGCATTCAGTATTAATGTACTATAATAATGCAAATGGGAACATGTACTCTCGTGGGCATGTTACAGCTAGCATGATTGCCAAACTTTACTCTTTACATATTGCTAGTGGAATTACGTACCTTTATTTCTTTCGATCTTTCACTTTCTTCTCTTGTAGACGGCCATGTACGAGCATCATCATCGCTTTCGGTAGATGTTTGATGGATGCCCGTGCATGTCGATCCACCTTGATGAACAGCGTTTTTTCTTCTTTATTGGGGCTGCAGATCCGTTCCTGAGCCCTGATCAAACGACTGGGAATTAATTACATAGAAAATTATGAAGGAATTAAAGAACAAAAACTCCAATTTGTGCTGCAAATTCCATTCAAAGTGAAAAAGAGAAGGGCCCTTTGGATATTAAAAACATGGTGATCGATGAACATTAACTTTCAACGTGCAATAATATATAGGAAAGTATTTTGATGACAGAACGCAAGAATAATTCGGTGTTTCTACCACCAAACAACTTATCCTTCTGCATATATTCAAGTTGCAGGCTGCTCAGTGATCCGGAGCTTATAAGCTTGTTTATAGACTTGTAATAGTTGATTAATGACACTGATCAGATATCAGAAGATCTACTTTCTCTTGAAGATATATATATATATATATATATATATATATATATATATATATATATATATATATATATATATATATTAAAAAAAAA
>Ga0325414_1005519_pt1 | contig 13388 bp, 5 predicted proteins | sample PopdelMetagenome_8_FD_206183 | JGI IMG/M metagenome (GOLD analysis project Ga0325414, IMG submission 206183) | Populus deltoides microbial communities from Bellville, Georgia, United States - Leaf-PdKOR-R3 | ecosystem: Host-associated > Plants > Phyllosphere > Phylloplane/Leaf | place: USA...
AATCACAAATTCGCTGCAGGACACACACTTTTGATAACGAACACTAATTCTTTGCAAACAACTCAAATTTTGGCAGGGAATCACAAATTCACTGTAGAACACACACTTTCAGCAACAAATGCTAATTTGCTGCAAACAACTCAATTTCAGCAACGAATCACAAATTCATTGCAGGACAAACACTTTTGGCAACGAACGCTAATTTACTATAGACAAGTCAAATTTCAACAGCGAATCAGAAATTCATTGCAGCACAGACACTTTCGACAGCCAATGCTAATTCATTGTAAACAACTCAATTTAAGCAGCGAATCACAAATTCGCTGCAAACAACTCAATGTTAGCAATGAATCACAAATTTGCTGCAGGACACAATTTCGGCAACGAACGCTAATTCGTTGCAGACAACTTAAATTTTGGCAAGGAATCACAAATTCGCTGCAAAACACACACTTTCGGCACCAAATGCTAATTCACTGCAAACAACTCAATTTCAGCAGCGAATCATAAATTCTCTACAAAACACACCCTTTCAACAGCGAACGCTAATTCATTGCAAACAACTCAATTTCGGCTGCGAATCACAAATTTGTAGCAGGACACACTTTCGGCAACGAACGCTAATTTGCTGCAGACAAGTCAAATTTCAACAGCAAATCAAAAATTCATTGCAGCACAGACACTTTCGGCAGCGAATGCTAATTCATTGTAAACAACTCAATTTCAGCAGCGAATCACAAATTCGCTGCAGAACACACTTGCGACAGCGAATACTAATTCGCTTCAAACAACTCAATATTAGTAGTGAATCACAAATTCGCTGCAGGACACACACTTTCGGCAGCAAACGCTAGTTTGTTGCAGACAACTCAAATTTCGGCAGTGAATCGGAAATTCATTACAGCATACACTTTCGACAGCAAATGCTAATTTGGTATAAACAACTCAATTTCGGTAGTGAATCACAAATTTGTTGCAAAACACACACTTTCAGCAGCGAATGTTAATTCACTGCAGATAACTCAATTTCAGCAGCGAATCACAAATTCGATGCAGGACAAACACTTCCGGCGCATTCGCTACAGACAACTCAATTTCGGCAGCAGCGAATCATAAATTCACTGCAAGACACATTTTCGACAGCGAATGCTAATTCGCTGCACACAACTCAATTTTAGAAGCGAATCACAAATTCGCTATCGGATACACACTTTCAGCAGTGATTGTTAATTCACTGCGTAGAACTCAATTTTGATAGAGAATCACAAATTCGCTGCATGACACACACTTTCGGCAGCGAATGCTAATTCGCTGCACAAAATTCAATTTCGGCAATGAATCATAAATTCGCTTTAGGATACACTCTTTCGGCAATGATCGTTAATTCACTGCGTAGAACTCAATTTCGACAGAAAATCACAAATTCGCTGCAAGACACACACTTTCGACAGTGAATGCCAATTCGCTACAGGCATGTAATTTGTCATTAGGTTCCAACAATGTCACATGATTTTAGCATGAATACACACATACATTTTCAATTCCAACACATAATTTGTCATCAAATCCCAACAAAGTTACATGATCTTAACATGAACACACACGTGCATTTTCAATTCCAGCACATATTTATCATCAAATCCCAATAGAGTTATATGATCTTAACATGAACATACAGATGCATTTTCAATTCCAGCACATATCTATCATCAAATCCCAGCAGAGTTACATGATCTTAACATGAACACACACATGCATTTTCAATTCCGGCACATCTATCATCAAATCCTAGCAAAGTTGCATGATCTTAACATGAACACACACATGTATTTTTTTACACAATGCATTCTAGCCAACCCCATAATTATGGTTGACCCTCTTCCATGTTTTATTCTTTCCATTTTATTCATTTTTTTCCTTGTTAGATATTCTAGAAATTGGCCTCATTTCCTCTCTATTTCCTTGTCTTCTTAGTTGATTTTAGTTTCCTTCACAGCTAGCATAGGGGTCTTAGGTCAATTTTCTTAGGGACTCCTTTATTATTTTCGGTTTCGGGTCTCAAGAACAAGGGGGAAAAGGAAACTACATAACCCTTACCTTTCAAATCTAAGTGGATCTGGACAGTTTGATAGTATTCCTTCTCTCATTCTCCTGGTTCTCCCCCTTCTTCTTCCTCTCTCGGTTCTCTTTCTTCTGCCAGTTTCTTCCCACCCGTTACAGCCCTTTCTCCCTTCCTCTAAGCAACTATTCAACCTTCACTCAAGGTCTCAACTCTCTCTCTTTCACACATTCAAAGGGGCACTCTCTGCTGGTTTGGTTTAAGTTTCCATTGGGAAGGAACAAGAGAAGAGAAATATGTAGCTGAACATGCAGCTACTGCAGACAACTTTGGGAAGAGGAAATGTCACCTTCTCTCTATCTCCTTGCATTTATACTCCCCATTAAAAGAGGTAGGGTGTTTGGGGTTGGTTTAGATGTGTTCTTGTCCCTGTTTTGGTCTATCCAAAACCGGTTTTACCCCTCCCTCTTAACTCCTTAAGACAATCTGCTTTATTTCCTAAACTTTTAATTAGACTTAGTCAATGCCGATTCAAAAATTAGCAACAAAAACTAAGATAAAAATTGATAATGAAAACTGCATCGATGCTGATTCAGAAATCAACAACGAACATTGCATCGCTGCCGATTTAGAAATCGGCAACCAAAACTACATCGATGTTGATTCAAAAATTGGCAGCCAAAAAATGCATCGCTGCCGATTCAGAAATCAAAAGCCAAACTATGCTGCTGCCGATTCCAAAATCGGCATTCAAAAACTGTGCTGATGCCGCTTCAAAAATCAGCAACAAAAAGCTTTGTCGCTGCCGATTCAGAAATCGACAGCTAAAAACTATGTTGCTGCCGATTCAAAAATCAGCAGTGATAGTGGAGTCTTTTCGACTTTACTTCTCCTCTTTTTTTGGTGTTTACACAGCCAACCAATAGGAGGATATTGGCCTTACCTCATGTTTTTAGATAGCTTTTTTTAGCAGGTCTTGGTGGTATGGTTCTTCCCTCAAGTCTTGATTTTCTGCTCTTCTTCCTCTCCTGGTTGTTTCCAGTCGGCCCTAGGCTCCCTCTTTTTCCATGATTTCGGTTGTTCAACCTTCCCTCTCCCTCTCCTTCTCCCTTCTCTCTCACACCAAAGGAGGGCACATGCAACTGGGGTTTGGTCAAGTTTTTCTTTGGAAAGGGGGGAGAGAAGAAAGGCCATGCAGTTAGGCACATGCAGCAGAGTTGTTGAGCTCTCTTTGGAAAGGAGGGAAGAATAAGAGCATGCAGCTCATTTTAGGGAGAGGGAAGGAGGCAAGAGCATGTAGCTCGCTTTGGGAAGAGTGAAGAGTTACCCTTTCTCTCTCCTTGTATTTATATCCCCTAAAGGGTGCTGGGGTGTTTGGTCGCTGGACCAAGGCTGTCCTTATCCCCTTTTTGGGTTATTTTGGGTTGATTTCTATTCCCATTCTCCCCTAAAATATGCCGATTCAACTTTAATTTTTGTTAGGTTTTACACTGTCGCTATAATAAAAACTATGTCGCTGTCGAATCAGAAATCGACAGCCAAAAACTGTGTCGCTGCCGATTCAGAAATTGAAAACCAAAACTGTGTCGCTGCCGATTCAAAGATTGGCAACCAATTATGTTGCTGCCGAATCAGAAATCGAAAGCCAAAAACTGTGTCACTGTCGATTCAGAAATTGGCAACCAAAAACTTTGCCGTTGCCTATTCAGGAATCAGCAACAAAACTGCGTTGCTGCCGATTCGAAAATCAGCAACCAATTATGTCGATGTCGATTCAGAAATCGGCAGCCAAAAACTATGTCGCTACCGATTCAGAAATTGGCATCGATGGTGGAGTCATTTCAGCTTTACTTCTCTTTTTTATGTTTACAAATAATGTCTCCATACCTCTAGGGAAAACACCACCGCTGCAAGTTCTAGATCGTGTACTGAATAATTTATGTCATGATGCAACCATATTATTTGATAGTTTTACCCACATTTAACTAGTGTTTTGCCTTTGTTTTATATATAAAATACCTCGATATTCTTTGTTTTATGTTTTGAAAGCACTTTTGGATGAAAGATGCAAAAGGGAGTAATGTTGCCTTTGTTTTATCTTTACCTTTGTTTTAACTAGTGTTTTTCCTTATCTTTTATTTTTCACATTTTACTTTATTTTTATCATTCTCTTATATTCCTTTTTTTTTATTTCAATATTGAGGACAATGTTGTGTTTTAAGTGTGGGGGTATTGGGAGAATGTTGGTTTTCTTTGTTGTTTCATAAAAAAAAACACAAATTTCTATGTTTGATCTTTTGAACTCCTATTGATTTATGAGAATGTGAGTATTATATATGAGAATTAATTGAGATAGATGAAGATTTAAATCGAATGAAGGAGCGTGCATGCAAGTTTTAAGGTTTAATTGGTTTAGGTATTGACTTTGAGAATATGTTATGTTGACTTTATAGTGTTATACCAATGCAAGCTTTTGAGCCTTCAACATATATTTTTTTATTGTGCATTCTTTCAATGATATGTATTTCTAGAACTTGCTTGATATCTTGTTGAGATTACATTCGCATTACATATATACATGAAGATGATAAAGGCATTAGGAATTTTAACCACTTGAGCCAAAAAGCCAACCTAAAACATATTATCCTTAGTGCGCCTCTTTTGATCTTGTTTATCTTTTCTTTGCTTTATCCATGTATAAGCCTTAACTTTTTATATGTTTTCCTTTTCCCCTTACCAAGGATTAGTACGTAAAGTATATACTTGTGATATCTAATAGAATTATAGTTGGAAATTATATAAAAAGAAAGAAGAAGTGATGCTTGATGAAAAGATGGCCAAAGTTACCAAAGGTGAAAAACCAAAGAAAAAAAGAAAAAGAAAGAAAAAAAATGTTTCTTTATGTTCTTAAGATTTTATATTGAAAGAGCTTGAAATCAAAAGAAGTTAAATATTGGTTATTAAAGATGGAAAATTTATATGCTTTAATGGAATATCTTGTTTGGAATATCATTTTTCAAAATGCTCTACTTTTTTTGGTTTGAACCTTTGCTTTTACTCTCTTTTACCTCACCTTAACCTTAACTCCATTACAACCAGAAAATAAGACATTTTGATTCATTCATTACTTGTAATATTTTAGTAATGGAGATGAGATTGAAGAGCAAGCTTATAGTAGAACATATTCATTGATTGAATTTGAGAGATTTAAATACAAAAGCTCTAAACACATGAGTGTTGGAGTGTATATCAATGAGAAGATCTATCACTTTGGCATGGCATACATTTCATTTAAATCCCAAGGATTAATTGAGTTTTGAAGTTTGCATGTAAATGAATTCATGAAAATCTATACTCTTTATCCTTCTTGATTGTATTCTTGTTTATAATGCATATATTCTTGGACATTGATGGGAGATTAAAATATTGGTCATAGTTATTTTCAATTTAATTTTATCTATCCTTTCTCGAGGACGAGTAAGAAGTGTGGAGATATTTGATGCAACCATATTATTTGATAGTTTTACTCATATTTAACTAGTGTTTTGCCTTTGTTTTATATATAACACCTTGATATTCTTTATTTTATTTTTTGAAGGCACTTTTGGATAAAAGATGCCAAAGGGAGTAAATTGGAGTTAATTGACATATTTGACCTTCAGATGATGTTTTGTGCAGAGCGTGAGCTCTAAAGGTCAAAATGAAGTGATTCTAGTGACATTAAAAAGCTAACATCCATACCTTTTTGGACATCTAAGGCAAGAAAATAAAATAAGGAAAAGCATGGAAATCACAGCCTTAAAAGTCAAATCTCGCAATCTGCCAATGTTGACCTTCGGCCATTTCGACTTGAATATCTGGAGCTACAGAAGTCCAACTGATGCAAACTCAATGTTTTTGGATTCCTGACTCAAATACCTATCAACGCTCAGAATTTCATCCCAAAAAGCCATATGAAGGAGATATTATTTTTCAAAGATGACAACTGAATTCTGCCAGCAAACAGGTTTCGTGAAAAAACGAGTCCAAATTACGTTTTGAAGAATCTAAACCGACATCCAAGTTTTTATTTCAGCAATTTAGCTCCTCTAAGTCAAAGCTTGAAGATTTCATGCAAGGATATTTCTTCTTTTTTAGGAAAATAGTTATTGAAGTACTTAAATGTAAATTGTCTACTTAAGGAAGGACTATTTTGTAAAATAGAGAAAAGGGTTTCCTAGGATATAAAAAAAAAAAGAGAAGAGAAGGGGAGCAACCAGCTAAGAAGAGAAAAACACCCCCTTCCACTAAGAAACCTAAAATCATACATTCCTCCTTCTTTTTGATTAGTTGTTCAACAAACATGCAAGGCTAAACTCTTTTTCTTGATTGCAAGAACACGAAAACCTTCGGATTTCAAGAACTGTGAGATTTGTTTTACCTTTTTTTCCAGTTTATATAATGAATATGTTTGTTCTCCTATGCTTATCTTTTCTATGATTGTTTATCTTAATTGCTAAAGCGGACTCTAAGTTATTATTGTAGACAATCTATTGCTAAGTTTGATATCAAAACCGGAGTTATAGTATATGAACTTGTGAAGCAATTAGGTTTAATAATTGTTGCAGATCTACGTTATTAATCTTAGGGAGAACATTCAATCAAATCAAACATAGACTGCAGACAGTTATGTTTTCTTGATTAATCAATTTATCTAGTTCTTAAAGCTGCCATTGAATTAAATTACTAGTGCGGACACTGTGGTTGTTTGATGGTTAGGGTTAGCGGATCCGTTAACTAACCAATGTCAAGAAGAGATAAATATTCAGAATATAAATTGATGTCTCGTTTCCATGATCAATTCTGATTTCTGTAGGTGGACGTTTACTTGTGACCAAGGTTTGTTCTCTTGATAATTTTCTGATTTTATTTAATTTTGCTTGATAGTTTTTTGTTTTCTTTTGTTTTAGCCTAGATAATATCCACCCCCTCCAAATTGCATATCATCTAGCATATGAATCTGACTTGAATCTTCCTCGTGGGATCGACCCCTTGCTTGCTCTATATTATCTTGTGTGTTGTGTTTTAAGCTAGAGTAATTAATTTGTGCGACCGCGATATCGCAATAAATTTTGGCGCCGTTGCCGGGGAAGTAATTTTAGTTGATTCTTGTGCTATTATTTTTATTTGCTGTGATTGTTATTTATTTTTCTAAAAAAAAAGAGAGAAACAAAATTTTTGTTTGTTGCGGTACTGTTCAAAACAGATTTTTTTTGTGAAATTAGGTGTTGGCCTTTTGTTTCCTAAAGGGAAATGACGTTCTGAACAGGACTAGTGAAGAAACACTGGCCCGTCCTATCGAGGCCAAATTCTGCTTTTTTCTAGGATTTTTAGGCAGTTTTAGTTTTCTAGCGTAGGATTTTCATACAATTTGTATTGTTTTCGATCTCTTGGGCGGTTGGTTTCCTTTGAGTTTTCTTGACAATTTATGCATGTAACCCATTCTACTAACCAGAGTCAAGTGCAGGCCTACTAATCAGACCTCTCTTAGAAGCATCATTATACACAATAAATTCTTTTGTCCCTAAAAGAAGAGCTAACATCGAAGTTGAAGTGAGTTTTTCCTTCAATTCTTGAAAGTTCTGTTCACATTCTTTTGACCAAACAAATCCTTTTTATGGGTTATTTTAAAGTGTTTTTTACTTAAAAATGCATCAAAATAATTTTTTAATTTTTTATTGTTTTTGGAAGGAGCACATCAAAATTATTAAAAAACACTTAAAAATATATCAATTTGAAGTTTTTTCAAGACAAACACATTTTTAAAATGCACCTAAACATAATTAGAAACACAATACAAAATAGGCACAATGGAACCCTTTAAAACAAAATGAAAAGTAAAAAGGATTTAATGAATAGAAAAAAAACCTTAATAAAAAATTTAGAAAAATACAAGAACTAAATAATTTATGTATCAATACCCTTTAATCTATGTTTACTTTGGTAATGATAATTATAGAAATTGCTTTGCTAACTATGGAGCCAATCGTTTTCACGGGACGGTGCGAGATGGTCATAGTTCCATTAAAATATGGACAAGTTGGTCAACTATCATTGACCACGCAATTCCTGCTTACTTTATTGAACCAGTAATTAATTTAATTAGCACACACCAACGGCTACTAATTAATTTAATTGCATTTCTTTTTCAAAGCTATGGCATATAATAATATATAAAAAAATCATGAAGAAAAAGAAGAAGGTAGCAATGTTTTTCAAAGTTTGTCTCTCTTATCAAATAAGTTTTTTTTTTTCCATATAATTTTTTATTAAAAGGAAGACTTAAAACCCTAAAATAAAATTACACTGGACACAATTTTGGAAAATAAATATCGTACATGTCTTCGAATTATTCATGATATTGATAAATAAAAAAATAATTCTTACAAGATGTATTATAAGATGCACACAGTTGATAGATTATTTATTTATTAGTGTAGATATCTTTTAACTGGTTGGTTTTGTTATATCGACTAAAGAGTTAGATAGAAGAAATTAATTAAAGGGTTAGCCAGATCACTCGTATTAAAATAAATTAATATATTTTGAAAATTTCTTTTCCACAACTTCTCTAAACCAGAAAAAATTAATTAAAGGGTCAGATAGATATTAATTCATATCTAATTAAACTAATATATTAATTTTGAAAATTTATTTTTATATGTACTTCTATTCTAAAATAATTGAGATTTTTTATTGAGCCTTACTATATATTTTATATGAATATTTAAGCTTGTTTTATTGATTCAATTTTTCAATTTTTTTCATTCCTTTTCTTTTTTATTTTAATTTCATCATTGAATTTTTTTTAACAGTTATTTAGGTTATTTTTTATGGGTTAAGTTTACTGGATGGCATCAATACAACTCTCACACGATGTAATTTTAAACTTAAGCTAAGTAAGGAGTTGGGTCAAAAGGTTTTTTTCTAACAATTTTTTTTAATTTTATCCTCAAAATTTTATTACCAGTTGATTAGTTTGTCTTTGGACCGACCAATTCGACTAGATCACATCAAGAAAACTCTCACAAAGTTTAGTTTTAAACCCATGCTAGGCAAGAAATTGGGTCGCAAGGTTTTTTATGTTAATTTCATCTCTTTTTTTCAATTTCATCTTCGAACTTTTATTACCAGTTGGTCAGGTTGTCTTTGTACAGCAAAGTTGACTAGGTCACAACAAAGCAACTCTCATATGGTTTAATTTTAAACCCAAGCTATGCAAGAAGTTGAGTCGTGATGTTTTTTATGTCAATTTCATTATATTTTTTCAATTTCATCCTCTTATTTTTTTTACCGGGATGCTTTTGAACCAATCAAGTCGACTGAGTTACTTCTATGTAATTTTCAAATAGTTTAATTTTAAATTCGAGTTAGACAAGAAGTCAAGATCATAATATTTTAAAGTTAACATGTTAGACCGGATTAATAAAAATATCAACTAATTATTTATAATCTAAAATTTTTTATTACATTAAAAAAAATTTGATTTGATCATTGAATAAGTAAACTAGTATCCATTAAGAGTAAGAGAGAGAGAGAGAGAGATAATGAGATGTGGTGTTTTAATCAAGGGTCCATGGATATCGTTGGTTTACTAAATAGAAGGTTTACGGTCATTGTAATGCAAAGAGCAGCAGCGTGTAATTAACTTAACCTGTCAAACATCGATGACGAACTTAACACCAAAAGTTTCCTAAAATAAAACACCGACAGAAGAAGCAAGAAATCTGAAGCAAGATTTTGAGCGTTTCCAGAAATCCAACAAAAGTTGGAAGAAATGTGAATATTAGAGTTAAAATATAGCTGCTGTTATTGAATGGAGCTAAAAGTGCTTGACTGGCTGCTTATAATACATATTTTTTCTCTCTCTACTTTACAAAGTTTTTTTACATTTTATTTAAACAGAACTTTGAAAAGTTTGTCTGATGGTCTATATATTATTTAATTATTTTTATTTATTTAATATGTGAGTTGATCTCTCAGTAACCACTAAGGAAGAAAAGAATATTATATCAATTTATTTTCATGGAAAGTAGTAAGAAGATTTATAATATATCGTGATCACGGTCGAGCTTAAATTAAAAAAAGGTACAAACAAGATTAGCACTTTGGGATTAAAGATTGTAAGGGCTAAATTAAGTGAGCTGGCTTAGGTGAAAATATGATTGTCTTTTTTTTTAATTAATATAAGTGTTCGGTAAATTTGCGTACAACTTGATTAATTTCACTGACTCTAAAATTAATAATTATATAAATCTTTAGTAGAAAATTAAATTATCTTTGGAGGAGTGTTTATGATGCTAAAGTTAGGTTGGTAGGGTTATATCTTTAACTTGATTTTTTTTTACCTATAATTAAGGTATTCGTTGAATCTTAGGCTATACAATCGAAAGATAATATTTTTTTTATTATATTAGGTTGACTCAGGACCGGGTTAAGTTAAAATAAAACATGTAGAAGTGACTCATTCAAACCATATTGAAATCCTTGTCGATATGTCCATTGTAATTTTGTTTTAAAAAGAATCTTGAAACAGAGAAAAATTGTAAAAGAACTTCCGTAACTTGAGAATTCTTTTATTGATTTCCTTGTTTAATTATAATAGACAGAGGTGTTTATATACAAATAAACAAGAAATAGTTGACTTAAAACTGGTTCTGTACTTTCCTTCAAGGAAATTTAGTTGAGCTTCGTCTGAATCTAATATTTGCAGATTGTGTATGAGTGGAATTTCTTCTTCTGTTAAACTGCCATCTTGGTTAAAGGATAATATTACTGTTGGAACATCCTTACTGCCAAACCCTAATGTAGGTATAAGTATTACAGATATCCTTATGAGAGCAGTCAGCCTTGTTGCTCCTGGACCATCGTATCACACTGATAATTGTTGATGACACGAGGAATGCTATTGTTGTGAGGTTGTGCAGTGCTAGCATGGCTGCTGGCATTGAGTTGTGAAGTACTGATAGCAAAAAAACAACAATGGCGCAACTCTGATTGACCCGAGTTATTCTACTAAATTCATCATTCCTTGCGAATTAACTAAATGCAACAATCAATTTTAACAATCTAGACGTGAATTATCTATCCAACATCCCAAGATTTAATCCTAATCATTCTTAATTAGAGTATTTTTCAAGATTTAACAATCAATTTCTTATGTTTGGTGAAACTTGTTGAAAATCAGTAAGCAAAATTTATTTTCCAATCAACCTGAACAACATGTTTTACGAGGAGGGATCTGCTTTCTCCTTTTTAAAAGGAAAAACGTTTCTCATAAGACACTAATTAATATAACATAAAAAAATAACTAAATTAGCATAAGATTGGGAGTCAATATATGCTTTAATCTTTCATAGATTAGCATATAGGGAGGGCAAAGCAATTGATGAGCACTTTATCTGTACAGGAAATGATCTTCTTCGTGGTGCAGAAAGCATTACTACTAGTAATGAACTAATCCAGCTAGATGTCGCCTCTTTGATATTCTGTTTTCATTTTTCTCAATTTTTAAAGTATGGATCTATGTATCTAGACCTTTTTTTCCTAACCATCTTTATCTAGTTATTTTTAATATATTTTCTCCATTTTCATTCAAAAAAAATGAGAACTAAATTGAAGAAAACCCAACATGAACTTGCTAACCCTACCGCGAATATATATATATATATATATATATATATATTACAGATATTTCTGAAAAGAAGAGATCCACTAAAAGGATACATGCATGCCAAGCAACTAACTTTGGTCGAGGGGACCAAAAACACAAGCCATTGATGATGTTACATGTAGTAATACGACCTGATAGGCCCTCTCTCTCTATATATACATAGCCTAGTTTTAATGATAGTCGTCCTAGGAAGTGTTCTGAAGTGCCATGCATGAGCTAGCTTCTTCTATTTTACTTAATGCTTCGATAATTCTTTCATAAAGTAATAGAATGAATGAAACTAACTAAGATCAGAACTATGTCCCAATCGTTTCATTGGTTGCGTAGATTTTGTTGGTGGGGCTTTCAACTTTGCTATGTCCTTTGTTCAGGAAAAAAAGAAAGAAAGAAAAGGGAGAGAAAACACTTGTCAGAAAAGGGAAGTTCTGAGGCTATAGGAACAATTAGAGAAGCTTTCCAACTAGGAGGATTTGATAATGCATGCATACCATCGTCCTCATGGTATTAGTTTTAAATGTGGAATATTGAGTTGAAAACGATCGCTTGTAGCTTCAAGGGGGGCTGTGATTAGAGAGATCAGGAAAGTGTTCATCTAGGAATATATATGTTTTGTGTGAGAATTTGTTGACAGAAAATGGATTTTCAATGGAGATTAGACATCAAATTAATGGCACCACCTGCGCGCATGCATGATTTCCCATGCGTTGATAAGATAGAAAATTATAGATGATATATATATATATATATATATGATCTTAGAAACTAATTTAATGGCATTGGATTTGGATTTTAGCTTGTGGGGCAATAAGTTTATCTTTTCACCTCTCTTTTTTTACCACCATCAATGACAAAGTTAAAGAGCATATTCTCTCCTTTTTCCATCCCCAACCAGACCAATTGAAAGTGCAAATGATAGGTCTATTCTATAGTGGGAGAGAAGAAATTAAAGATGGTGAAAAAAAGAAAAGAGTTGGGATTTGTTGGTCTGTGCTTACTATTTGAAGCCATCAAGTTGAGGGAGCAAAAATGCATATTATCAGACAGGGATGATATAATTACCATCTGTAACAAGTTAACAACAGGCAAACAAGCTAGCTAGAAGTACGTATCGCAATTCAATTGCTTAGTTTTTGTTTTTATATTTTAAAAATATTTTAAAAAAATTATTTTTTTTATTTTAAATTAATATTTTTTAGTATTTTTAAATCGATACGCTATATAAAAAATAATTCTTAAAAAATTAAAAAAAATATTATTTTAGTACATTTCCGAGTAAGAAGTACTTTAAAAAATAATCGCAATCACACTTACAAATAGATCTTAGTTTAATTTTAATAGGCAACCAATTAAAATTTAAAAATAAATAAATAAATAAAATAGTGCATACCCTTAATATATATATATATATGAACCCTTTAAATTGTAATCTACCTTTTCTGTTTTTATTCTTAAGGGTTGTGTTACTCCAGGTCGTTCAGTTTTTTTTTTTTAAAAAAAAAAATTCAATTGGTTTGAAAAAAATCCCCGGCAACGCAATCAATTGACTTGCGCTCCTCCCTTCTTCAGCACTGCTTTCAGTAGCATAACCAACTAAACCTCAGACATCCGCCCACCTTG
>Ga0325414_1005520_pt1 | contig 13386 bp, 4 predicted proteins | sample PopdelMetagenome_8_FD_206183 | JGI IMG/M metagenome (GOLD analysis project Ga0325414, IMG submission 206183) | Populus deltoides microbial communities from Bellville, Georgia, United States - Leaf-PdKOR-R3 | ecosystem: Host-associated > Plants > Phyllosphere > Phylloplane/Leaf | place: USA...
TTCGATAAACATAGAGAGATTTAATATTTTTATTTATAAAACTAATAGAATTAAATTAAATACTATAAAAGGAATTGTTTTTAGCATAAATTAATTATTTTATTTATAAAACTAACAAAAAACTATTCCTATAATCAATAAAGAAATTAAACATTTTTTTATTTACAAAAGATTGGATTAGGATATCATTCATTGTCTTGATATTATGATCACCGAATGCTTTTATGCTATGATCGGAGGATACTAAAATATTGTTTAGTTAGGCAAATAACTTCTACTTTTTACATTGAATATATAATTTCGTTTTAAATATTGATTTTTTAAATGCTAAAATAATATTTTTTTTATTTATTTACATGTAAAAATCTATCTCACAACAATTTTAATTAAATATATATTTTTATATTTTTATTTTAAATTATTTTTTTAATCTACAAACACAAAAGCTAGTATAGTGCCAAGCACAGCATAAACCACAATAGAAAAAATGGCATGTCAAACAATTGGTATGCAAAATACAATCGCAGCTCCGAACAATAAAGAGAATAAACAAGATAGTTACTCGTCCAATGCAATAAGCTCCCCCTTGTCTAATTCAATAAACTAAGTGTCTGGAATCAAATTAATTCCACATGAAATTTAAATTTAATTAATTTTTTTTTTTAAGGAATCCAGCAGTACAAAACGTGAAAAACAAACGCAGTTACTCAGGAAGACTCTCTCATAAGCAGTCAAAACATTCCAAACTTCACGAACAAGAAATTCTACGGTTATTGCTAGCAAAAACACAGCAATGAACCCCTTCATCCCAAAATCACATGTTGGAAGCTTTTGAGAGTTATGCTTTCCTACTTCTCAAGTAATTTCTCTAGCAAAACAGCCAAAGCTTTTGTTGAAGAAAAGAAAGAGATAGTAAATTCACATCCTGCTCCCTTCGGGAGAATCTATGATCTCAAATTAACTTTCGAAATAGTTACAGCCAGAGCACATTCCCTTCATGGGCATCTTTTATTTGTTTTTTTAATACCGTGTCAAGAAGAAAACCTACAAGAGCACCACAGCAGGGACTAAATGGCACCATCGTAATAAAAAACATGAATAAATCTAGGGGCACGTCACACGCTAAAGAATGGAAGATTGAGATAAAGTGGGAGAACCAGAAAAGCTCCTCTACTTCATTCTTTCTAGTGTTCATATAAAGGAGAACATTGATCACTAGATACACCGCTCAAAACATATCTAGGGTTCCACAGCAAACACACTGCGACAAAACAACACTGTTCTGATCAAATACATTTTGAAAAATAAGAAAATAAATCAACCATATCCGAGTGCCTCCTGCCTGCCTCTCTATCTTTTCTTTTCTTTTCTTTTTTGCGATGCCATTTTGTTTGCTCCAAGCCCTGCTCAATTACCATGCAATCAGTTGATGACGATCCAATATCATTTACAATTGAAAATGACTACCTGACTAAAATACCTGAGTGCGAGAGATCATCTCAAAACTTTTATTGGAGGCATCGTTTTTGACACACCAGAGCCCGTTCAAGAGTTTCACCCCTAATCATAATTGGCATCACCTCGAGCACCACCAGGTTGCCGCCCATGAGAATTCCCCCCACCACGCCTTGAGTGACTCTGACCTCTCTCCCTGGACCTTGCAACAGAATTATGAGAACCATCTTTTGAAGATTCATAATTGTTAGCTTTGTTATTATATTGAGGCCCTACTGGCTGGTACTCATAATGTGAATTCTGTCTCTGCCTTTCACGGTTATGGTGCTCGTTATCTTTCCCAGAAACACTCCACTCGCCACCACGAGAATCATGCTCTCTGCCAAAGCGGCTGTTTTGGTTTCCATTTTTTCGGAACCCTGAAGACACACGTAGTTGAAAATCCACATTCAAAGGAGATGGTTCAGCCGGATGTCCTTTATGTGATGCTATCTTCCTTTCCTTCTTACCCTCTTGATGCCCAGTGCTAGGATCTTCTTCCAAATTGCTCCTTGCAGACAGAGAGCCATCAGGATGGGACTGGGCCTCTGCAGCAATATCCTTGTCAGGTTGAGGCAGAACTGGCATACCATTTTGAGAAGTGGAATCCTTTTTATTACCCCTACCAACTTCAGAGCCTGTGTTCTGACCACCACTGGCCCTGCTTCCTGGATTAGTAGTTGCTGAAATTGGCTGGGATTTGGGTTGCCAATGAGATGCTGGTCGTTCCCCAACAGCACGATTTTCTTTTGAAGTTGCAGCTGAGTCTGCTTGATGCATCTCTGAACCTAAGGTTTGGACATGAACCCTTTCAGCGTCCCTAGTATTAATTCTCTTCTCATCAGGATCATGGCTACCTTTATGTCCCCTGTACGATTGCCGCCTAGCTCTGGCTGTTGCACCATGATCTTTTATAGCAGGGACAGTGATGGGCACCTCAGATTTTTCAGGAATGTTCCAACCATCAGAGTCGCTCCATTCATCATAATGACCCAGTTGCTCTTTCACTGAACTTACATCAGGTTTCTGGACTTGATGCTCAATTGATTTTTGAACATTTTTACTTGTAAAAAACATTGTTGATTCAGATGAACCCCGTTGGCGCCACGATCCATTCCTTTTTCCTGACTTATTTTGCCTGCCATCCCCATTCTTAGATTCTAAAATGGATACTACCTTTCCCATACCTGTGGCAGAGCTTTGAGAACTTTCATTGCCCAGAGAACGAGATTCAGGTCTTCCAGCAGTCTCATCTGGTGCAATCTGATTGATTAATGGCGCCGCTGAATGGGGACTACTTCCTTGCTGAGCCATTTCTTTGGCTACAGATTTTGGAATGTATCTTTCCATTTCTGCCCGTTTATTTCTTGTATTATTCTGCACTTGCTGATCACTCTTCATGGGTTCACTAATGGCATCAGCCAGAGTCTTCTGACTGGCTTCATCAGTAGCCTCAATTTTATTGTGTGACCGCACGGGAGCCCAGATAACAGCATCACCACTTTGGAATTTCTCAGTTGATTTATTAGCTTGTGGATTCCTCGGCATCCTGCGAGAATATTGAGATTTCCACTGATTATTTACTCTGCCTTGAACTTCTTCATTTGGTGATGATGTGCGTTGATCCAAAGACTGATTTCCATCTCTAGAATCAGTCTGGGAGCTTGGATCTGACACAGATTCAGAAGCCTTGGACTTGCTACTTTCAACCGAAATGTCTAAAGCAGTTATTTCTTTTGATAGGGTTGACGTTACAACTACTGCCATAGATGATGCCTCCTCCACTTTGTACTTGTTCTTTCCATTTCTGATCTTTCTTCTACCATGATGTACTGAAGACTCGGTCGTGGCAGTTGGGTTGATGGGCAAAGTCGATTCAGGGCTTGTGGTCATTTCATTTGCACCCTCGATAGAAACAGGAGCATTGGCTGCTACATCAGTAACACTTTTTGGTGCCTCAATTATAGAAGTCATTAACTTATCATTGCAAGTCTTTTCCAAGGGACCATTCTGCTTTTGTCTGTAGCTCACACGCTTCTGCTTAGAAGCTCTATTGTCACAAGTCTGTGGGGCACTATCAGGGTGATCACCATCAGCACGACTAACATCCTGTTGCAATGGCTCCAATTGGTCATGTATCACAACAGTTTCCTTGTGGGTGGCTTTCGGCATCCCTGGCAGAACCTCGCTTAAACTCTCCGCTGCCTTAGTCCGCTTATTCAACTCTGCCAATTTTGCAAGTGCCTTGGCCTTTTGATCTCTAGCACGTTCCTCCTCTTCCTTCTTGCGTTGTTTAACCCGTTGAATGGCTAGCTCTTTCATCTTAGCACGCTGATTAAAAAAACAATAGCAAATAAAGATGCTGATAGATCAAAAAAGGAATTATAAAAACAACAAAAGGTAAAAAAAATAAAAAAATATTACTTGCACCTGGTTATCATTGGGATCAGGGTGAGGTAGCACAGATTCTCCATCATCCTTCCCTTGATGATATGACCCAGACTTTTCAGTTGCCTCTGCAGGACTATGGTCTTGCCTATGAACATTAGAACTTTCAAAATGAGAAGACGACAATACACTCGGCAAGTCTGCAACATGAGATCTTCTCCGCCACCCTTCAGCCTCTTGGGTACTGAATCTCCCTTTACCATGATGATCAGGTCTCCCATGCACACCATGAGTTGATCTCCTGTGAAATTGTACATTAGTGTTGTCCACCATTGGAATAACAGATTCATTGTCAGTAAAAGCCTGCAGGAAAACACACACACACCTGGAGCTTGCTGTTCCGATAGCATCTGTTACCTCATGGCTCTTATCTGCAGCAGAAATGCGGTCTTCATGGGAAGCAGTGTCGCTAATGCCACAGACATGAGTTCTTTCAAGAGATGCATAACTATTACCAGCTTCATTTGCAGAATGATTAGACCTGGCATTACCACCTTGTAATCTATTCTTAGCATTTAAACCTTCTATTTTCCTGATTAGACTAGGATCCTTTGGGGCGGTTGAAACTTCTGGAAAACCAGATGCTGCATGTTCCAGTTTCTTAACTGAACTGTCATCAGCTGCCTTCCAATTTCCTACATGTTCAAGAGGTTTCACTTTAACACCTCCTTGGTTGCCATTGGCCTCGGAAGAAAATTCTTCGCCAATTCTTCTTGTATTCCTCTCTTTATTGTTCTCATCTGCGCTCCAACCATTCTCCCATGATGACTTTCTTTGATGGTCTGCCTTCCCAGGATAAGATGCATTGGTTGCCATCATGTCATCCCACTTCTGTTCTTTGTCTTTTCCCTCTAAACCATCATGCTGCTTCAGAAGGACTTTGTATGGTCCACGAGTATCTTGTGGATGACCAGATTCAAGTTGTTCTGGAACCATTGTGTGACCACTAGGAGGACCATATCCACCTGGCCTTCCATGGGAATTTCCAGGATCGGGAGCATTTTGACCTGAAAATCTGTTATATGGAGCAGGACCCACTGCCATTCCCATAAACTGAATATCTCGATCATTGGAGTTGCAGTAGCCCATGTGAGATGCGTAATAGCCCTCGTAAGGAACTGGTCCAGGATAAAAGCCAGGACGAAATGGCATGCCTGGACGCATAAAAGCATCATGCATGTGGGGTCTGTACATATCTCCATTTGTTGGATGGGGTCCTCTTGGTCCAGGTCCTGGTGGAGGACCTTGTTGTGGGTTGGCAAGAGCAGTAGGTGGAATCTGCGGACAGTAATAAGGAAATGGCTCCATGGGAAAGCCACCAGGTGCTATTGGCGGCGCAAAAGGTGGACCACCTGGAGGTCCTCTGTACCAAACACCACCTGGAGGATTATTTACAGGGGGGCCATGCCAAGAATCATAATTCTGTGGGCGAATATTAGAATTAGGATACAATTGGTGATCAGGGTGCCACTTCTCCATGCTAGGCCTCAACCCATCTTCACCACACATGGGATTCTCTCTTCTCCAAGAATTTGCAGGTTCCATCTTTGCATTTGTGTTTATAGAAGCATCACCTGAAAATTAGAAGGAAAAAAAACAGAATGACTATCGTTATTTAGCTAGGCAGTGGCGATTGTCACATTTAAGGCATGCACACAAACATGCAAGATTACATCATGAAAGAGACAGCAGCATGCCTATAAGAAATAAATGTCTGGTGCCAAAAATGCAAACCTGCAGAAATTTCTGCACTCTCTTTCCCTGGAGCTACTCCACCCGATGATGAACCAGGACGACTGTAAGAATCATGGTCTGCAATTAAATAGTTCATGAAGAAATAAACATCATCATTTATGTATTTGACAGATCATGAATGGGAGACATGTCATTAGAATAGACTACAGCATCAGTATGAATAAATCTTATGTGTGAACATTATTTGAGAATAAGATTGGCCATCCAAATTTCTTCACTGATGCCAAAGAAAAAGAAAAATTGCCAATTCAAGAAGTCTTCCCTCTGATCCTCACTAGAAAATAAAATTTACATGATCTTTCTAAAATCAAAACAAGTAACATTACTTTGATAAATATAAGATCTTGGAATATCAGCATGCCATTTAGATAATATTGAATACAATTTGGTGATACCTACCAAGGAAATTGAGCTACATGTGATTAAAAGACTAAAACAATGACAGGAAGTTTTCTTGGCAGTGTAAGAAGCACTGCAGGTCTAAAAGCAATAAACCAATCATAGAATGAGCACAAACTCTTATCGTGATTCAATAGTATTAAAGGGCAAGGCAATATAAGTATACCTTGGGACTCCGTGTTTTTTCCAGAGTTTTCTTTCTCTGAACCAAGTGTTGGAAAATCTCCAGAAGTCAAAGAAAACCCCTCATTCTTAGAGGATGTCCCTCCCTGCATGTATAGCAGTTGTAACACTGAGAAAGGCAAGTCAAATTAATAAAAGAAAAGTGCAAAAGCGAACCCAAGAAACCCAGATAAGATTTAGTTTGGCCTTAGCTTGGGTTGTTGGGAATGGTCAAGCACATAGAATGTGAGTTACATGAACAATTCTGTGCCCACACATAGACCAAATGGCCCAACCCAATGTTTTTAATCAGTAAACCAAATCTAACCTCCTTGGAAAATCTTTCTCCTTGTATCAACTACTATTCCTTCAAGATATCATAATAATAACCACGATTTCTAATGTAAATGACTAAGACGTTCTTCGTCGAATAAAATATGAAAAGTCGTACACAAATATGACACAGCACACTCAATTATGAATCCAATTATGCTTTATTCCCCATCTTTTTAAAGTGTTTGCCCTTGAACCCTAAAATTACCATGTTGCAACGCCTACCATTCTATAGTTTATATAGAAATAACACTTTACATCCTCCCAAAAAGAGTGTTCATTAACAAATTGATTAAAGGATCTTATTATTACATAAATACAATCAATGAGTAAAAAAGAGGTTTACAATAACAAGCAGCCCTTTGCAGACATGTATGGGAAAAAAACTGGTAATTACAGAGAGTAGATAAATGTATTGACATTAGATCAATAACAATTTGAAAATTTATAGGTCTCCAATGGGTAGGGAAGCCATAACCTTGTTGTGTGGATAACTTTTAACTGATCAATATGGATTTCTACTGCGAAAACATGGGGATTTCTAGCTACAACTATTACAATCTAGCATGTGGATGCCCATCTAAGAATTTTGAGTTCATTGATTGGAATTGTAATTTAAGAGATCGCATGAGGAAGCTACAACATGCACTCATAACACAAGAAGAAAGCAATCAACAAATGTATTAAAGAAGAAGCTTGATAAGAGAGGTTTTAGGGAGTACAGCTACAAATTGTAATTCAAACCAACAATGAACTTCACATGCATTCAATTACAATACCTTTTGATGAATGTAACCCTCCATATGACTTAGAAGGTCCTATTATAATCAATTCCAGTGAGCTGTTGCAGGGTTACCAACAGAAAAACTCTACAATTTTCATTAATATCTCATGGCTACCATTCTAGATATTACTAGCTATATAATCAACTAATTTAAGAATCTGTTGCCTACTACTCGAACAAGCACCATTTAGCAGCAAGTTCCCCAAGCAATTTAGAAACCTATTGCCTGATTGATGTTATTTTCCCTTTCACTGCATTGGTTTCAGGATTTGTTTGAAAGGTTGGGTTCAGTAGAAACTGCCCACTTGTACAAAGAACTGCAATAACAGCGAAAGTGCCGAAAATGAAATGCACAAACTTCACCAGCAAACATTACATAAACAAAAATATATTCCATATGTTGATGATAATTATCCAAGCAAATTCTTGATGACATGAGCAAAAAAAATTCATTTCAAAGTGATTAGTATGAGATGATATAAAAGGTGATCTTTAAGAAAACCATACCAACTTTTCTGCCGTTCCAGTTGCAACCCAAGCCACTGAATTATCAGATAAGGGCTCAGCGAAACGGGATAACTGCGAGCTACCAGGTCTTGTTTCTGCACTGCAAGGACGCAATGATGTTTGATTCGATGTCAGAGCTCCTGATGCTGAAGATGGCCTAGAATTTGCACCCCATGCACTAGCAATGGGATCATGGGTTCTATCACTGCCTGCAGTTGATGGTCGAGTGCCACTTCCACCAGATGAGGGGCGACCACTCAGATGGCTTGGTGAACCACCACCACCATCAGTATTTGGAGACAGCGTTGAAGAACCCCAGGCATTAGGAGTGGAAGAAGATGATCTGGTTCCCCAGCTATGGGTACCCCTGTGAAGTTTAGGAAGCAGTTAAGGATCAAGTCAAGCTATATACATCCATTCATACTGAAGAAAAAAAGTACTGGCACAAAGGCATTTCATAAGGAAAAAGAAGAATAATGGCGGGAGAACCGGAAAAGGGCATCAAAAAACCAGAAGGTAGATAAATTACTCACTTGGGCACAATTTCGACATTCGGGTCCAGACCATGATTTTCTAACCTTGAAACATCAGAGTGGAAACATAAAAATTTATTGGAGGTAAACCAAGAGCCTCATCATACAGAACCACAATTTATTCAGCAGAAACCTAATACCTTTGGCTGGGTAGGTTTATTGGTTTGGGAACAGCGATTTTCCCCAAACTTGTCATGCCACCTCTTCTTGCAGGAGCATATCTGCAGACACTCATTTTTCGATAACAATTCATCAAATTTGTTGGTTATACCCAATAATTTCAAGATCAAAACCATTCAGACATAGAGGCTGGAAGCTGCCAATAAGCACAAACTTAAAACATAAATAAAGACGCCCACACTGCCAAATCCAAACCACAACACTTTTAAATGTGAACATGTCAAATGCAATATAAAAAATGCATGGATTCTATGAAGTATGGTACGCCAAACAATCTTGATAAAATGGTAATGCCCCTCTAAGCCGATATTGCACGAGTTTTAGAGGGGTAATATCAATACCGTGAGAAAAAACTGTCTGTCCTCCCACTGGCCCATGTAAAACCAAACACATGCTTAAAGATGATAGTTTATTTTGAAGGAGATGAAAACACATATAAACCCCATACCTGCGATCTCCGGTCAACATACTTGATGTCATAATTCAGTAGTCTTAGCAAGGTCATCCAAAAGACTTTGACACAATCTAGGAAGATAAAGAAACAGATAAACTACATCAAAATGATGCATCACCATAAAGACCATGGTAAAAGGATGGTAAGCATTTTATGTGCAGTGAATAATGATATACATGATTTTGTCTTCAATAAGAGGGGAAAAAGGGGGGGCTACCAAAGCATGCACAAAAAAAGACTGAATCAATTCTGAAATCTAAATCCATACAAAACAAATTTCTGGAATCTTAGTCCACACAAAACAAAACCCAATAAACACACACTCATTGCTACCTCTTTGACATCCAAATTATAATTTTCATGTTAAAGTTTCTCCTTAACTGCTATCGATAGACCATTAGGATCTTCCTTGAATCACTGCTCTGTTACTGATTACTAGTGCCTAATTTCCACTAAAGCCACTAAACACTTCTTCTCTCACTCATTCAAAATTTTAATCAAACAAAACCAAGAAAATGCACAAACAAAACAGCATAAATGCTGGAATACTATTCCATATGAATAAAAAAAGATGACTAAAATTGAATCAATTGGGCATCAAAAACTAGTGGTTAACTAATAATCATAAATTTTGATTGCTATAGGACGAAAAGAACTCATGCAGGCAACCTGGTATAGTTTGGTGGGGAACAGAATTAGCAGAGTTGAGTGTTCTATAGAGGAAAATTACACATGCGACATTTCCTTGATAATGCATTACAGAAAAACTTGCTAAATCCAAATAGTTAACTAAGCATGCATAACCTCTTCGCAACATTTCCAACTTGATCAATTAACGGAATTTAGATTTCTCAACATTATAAACCCTAAAATCATGCCCTATCTTATATTCACTTTTGATATTCTAAACCCAAAATGCAAAAAGGTTCCTCTCTTATCACCAAAATATAATTCCAATCTACAGTTTCGCTTTGACTACAATCCATTGAAAATTTAAAATAAGCCAAAAAAAATATAGTATTAATTAATTTATTTATTTATTTATCAGAGCTAAGAGAAATTAGAAGATCAAGTCACATATTCTACAGAAAAATCTAGGAGGCTCGCTCGAATAAACAACGAATCGGATCAATCGTAATTATAAAGCAAACAGAAACTAAAAAACACACAGGCTAAGTACAGTTTTTATTAAAAAGAATAAAAACCATTCTATTTTCCTTCCTTTTTCCGGCAATTTCTCGGCAAGCAAACAGACACGTATATTAATAACAAACAATAAAATAGAGAACTCCTTGCCTGAGATTTGATTCCTTTCGTTCTATTTTTGCTTGATTAGTTTTTTTTTTGGAAACCCTAGCGGAGAGTAAAAGGTGGGGAGAGAGAGAAAGGAAAGAAATTTCTCTCAAGGGCTTCGTATGAGATCGGGAAGGGAAAAGAGATCCGCGCAGGGAGAAAGCAACGATTGAAAAGAGTGAGAGCTCGCTTTATTTATTTACGTTTTATATTTTTCATTTAGATCCGCTAGAGAGAAGAAAAGGAGAGAAAACTAAAGAAGGGAAAGAGGAAGACCAAGCGAGGAAGGTTTGATGGTTGTGGCCCTGATATTTGACATGGAACCTTTTTCTCTCTCTCTCTTTCTTTCTAACTCGAAAAAATAAATAAATAAATAAATAAATCCAATGGATTTGGATTATTTTGATGGTGAATAAATGAGTGTTAATGTTTGGTAATTACAGATAATGATGATAATCGAAGTTAGCTCGCTGGAGAACAATTAAAGCCCGAGGGAGGAAAATTAATCGGGCTAAGAAAACAATTAAAAAAAAAAAATATATATATATATATATATATATAGAGAGAGAGAGAGAGAGAGAGTAAAGGTTAAACTACGAACCAACAGAGTACACGTGTCGGGTATAAATTTCATGAGGAAATCAAATCGGATTGGTGTCTACATAGCACGTATTCTAATTTGCACTCGTATATAGAGCATTACCGAGGCAAGTTCCACACGTACATTATCCAGTATGATATCTAATTTTAACGCGAGAGACAAAAAATTGATTAACATTTTATTGATAATTATGTTGTATGCTGCGGGTTTGATTAAATTTTTAGTAAATATAAAAATAATATTTAAATATTGTTAACATATATTTTTAGTAGAAAAAATTAAAAGGATAATTACACAAACTTTTTTATAGTTTGTTTGATCTGAATTTTACTTTTTCTCTGTATTTTCATAAATTATATTTTATATTATTAATTAAGTAAAGAATTCAAATAAAATACATTGTTTGTTAAAGATGTAAATTGTTATTTAACATATAAATTATAGGATGTAAAGTCTAATTTATGAAAGTCTAAAGAAAAATTCAAATTCAAATCAAACTATATGAGGATTTTTATAATTATTCCAAAATTAAATCATGTAGAGATTAACTTGACATAACATGGTCGACCTTGCAAGTCCAAAGATAACTCGAATAATCAATTAAAATATAGTTTGACAAAAAAAATCAAGACGATATATTTTTTAAAAATATTGAGACGACAACTTATTAGATCTACTTGAATCAACTCGAATTTACTTGAATGAACATAGGTTAACATATCAATTCTTCAACTTAGGTCATGAGACCCTGATAACCTGGTAGAAAAAAATAAAAATTATTATTAAGTTCAATTCTCAATCAATCTTATTAAATAACCAGATTGAAAACAAAATTTAAGTAGAAAAATTAGTATAGTCAACCCGAGTTAACCTGTCAAACCCGAGTAATAAGATATGGATAACTACATAAAAAAATTTAAAACAAATTATAAACTTAATTCCCAGTCAGCTTAATATTAAATAATAAAATTAAAAAAAATCAATTAAAAAACATAAAAATCAACCCAAGACAATCAACCAAATTCATGACTCGAGTTATAAGGCTTTTGATAATTTTATAGAAAGCAAACTAAAATAAATTATGAAATCTAGTTCCTAATCAACTCATTATTGAATATTAAAATTATAAATGCATAGAGCATGTAAAAAAATTACATATACAGGGCTAACCATGGTATTCATTTGCTAGACAATCTATTTATAGTATTATAAGGATTGGTTTCACATAAGCTATAAATCATAGTTTTATACAAACTTTTTATAATAGATAAATATTTTATAATGTAAATTCTAATATAATTTATATTTTCTATTCGCGCATCTCTTCCTAGCAGTCATATGTGTTAAAACTTTAATTATATTAATTATCTATAAGATAGTTTATTGGTAAGAGTTTGAGATTAAATGGTTTACTTTATCTGTGGTTTCAGATTCGAACCCTGTGGTTACTCAAGATTAAAAAGATATGAAGGCTATTGGAGGCTTACATAATCGTTAACATCAGGGCCCGTGGGATTAGTTGAGGTACGTGCAAAATGATCCAGACACCCACGTTAATCAAAGAAAAAAAACTTTAAATCATACTGCAACATTCAATAATGTTAACCGCAAAGAGTCATGTTTTGTACATGACTTGATTGTCCATTAATAGCTTGAATTCATATATTTTTGGTCGATGATCAGTCTCAACTATTTTTATCGGTTGCTAAAAATTATAAAGTGAAAAATTACTACTCTTAATCAAACAAAAATATTAAAGGACATCTTTTACTTATCAGAAGATAAGTAAAATGTAATATAAAAAAGTTTTTTTTTCTCTCACAATACTTTTCAATAAATTACAATATCTTTTTAATCTAAGTGATTTTAAGTGTCATTAAAAACATGGGCGAAGTCAATATTAAAAATATAAATTCTAAATGATATATGTAATAGTTAGTAGGGTGATTATTTTTTGTTCGGTTAAATTTTTATAAAAAAAGATAATCAAACTGAATTTTTTAAAAAACTAAAACGGGTTCAAACCGATAAATTTCAGTTCGGTTTTTTAGGACAAAAACTGGTTCAAACCGGTTTGGTTGGGTTTTTTTGATTCGGTTTGGTTTTTTCGGTTTGAGTTCGGTTTGGTTTTTTCGGTTTCATGCTTATAAAACCAAAACCGAACCGAACCGGTCGGTTTTTTCAAAATTTTAATCGGTTTAATCGGTTTTTTTTTACAGTTCAGTTTTTTCAATTTTTTTTTATTTTCTCAGTTTTTTAGTTTTTTTCTCACCTTTAATAGTCAGTGAGATTTTCTCCCTTTCTTTATTTATCGGATTTAAACTTTAAACTTCCAGGCAAACATTTAGGGAAATTTATTCCCTTAAATACACCAGGTTAATATAAAGATGGTAAGAAAAAATAGATTTAATTTTAGTTGATACATAAACTAGTCCAATAATAT
>Ga0325414_1005522_pt1 | contig 13384 bp, 7 predicted proteins | sample PopdelMetagenome_8_FD_206183 | JGI IMG/M metagenome (GOLD analysis project Ga0325414, IMG submission 206183) | Populus deltoides microbial communities from Bellville, Georgia, United States - Leaf-PdKOR-R3 | ecosystem: Host-associated > Plants > Phyllosphere > Phylloplane/Leaf | place: USA...
GATATTTAAGGTCGGCAAAAATGGCTACGCGATGCTGTTTCTAATTCAGTATAATTAATTAAGCTGTTTGATTTGTTGTCACATTTTAGCTCCGTTCAACGAGGAGGGAAATCACCACCGTCCCCCCGTCTCGCATTTGTCCTAAAGTTCCGACTTCAACAAGAGGATTCACGTATCTCATAGCTTTAAAGGATCAACAGCAGATCATGATATTGTTTTGTTATTTTACGTTACAGACTTGCATATGTTTTAAAAAAACACTTGTATATTATAGGCGTTCCATAACATGATAATATTAAAAAAGAAATTAATATAAAAAATTAAAAAATATTTTAAACTTTTTAAATTTTACAGCCCTATTATACCTAAATAATTGCGATCCGGCAATTATGTTTGATCAAAATTTACTTGGGTATAATAATTTTTGTCAACTCATGAAAAACGACAAATAAATAAAGAATAATTGTGTATTTTAATTGTCAAGAAAAAAAAATATAAACAAATAAATATCTTGTGAAAAAATAAGTTGAAAAATTAAAAATAAAAATATTATTATAATTTATAATAAAAAATCTCTTAATCTATTATAATTTTTTACTCGATTTAACTTTTGTTATAATTTTACCGCATCTCTAGTAGAGCTGGTTTGAACACCATTGGATGAAAGGTTTCAGATTAACTTTAAATTTGGTACGAGTCACAAATTCCCAATAGAATCATAATATAACTTTAATTTATGTGCGTGCGTGTGTGTGTGTGTGCGTGTGTGTGTGTGTGTGTGTGTGTGTGTGTGTGGGTGTAGAGGAGAGAGACCAAATTCCAATACGCACGCAGCTTTCTTAAGTAAAGTTATTACGCAGATAGGACAGCCTGCTCCATGTTTTGGCTCATGAACTGGAGACAGTTGCTAATGTAAGAGTTCAAATCTCCACCCTTCAATTTGATCAGCAACGAATGACCACTCGATCTTGTATCCATTTTGACCATCTCCATTGATTGGCAAGACTTCGATGGTGGCCACATATGACTTAAACCCAACGTTATTTTCCATGATCTCATAGCTTATACACCGTTCGATTGGATTGGTCATGAGTACCTTCTCTTTGGCCCAGCTGATCTTAATCTCTTCCTGACGGCCTTCCGATGCTATTGTGGTGCTAGAAGCACAGTACTAAACCTGACTAGGCTGGCCTAGCTCACCCTCCACTTGGTAACTTGTGTCCGCTGTTGGAAATTTGGAATCCACCTGTGTATATTATAGAAGTCCTCCAAGAAAGGCCATACTTTGTCTGCTGGGACTTTTACTTCAGCTGTGGCCTGGCCTTCCCATTTAAGCTGTGTTTCTTCTTCCATGAGTGGATGAAGGGAATAATGTTGGTTTATAAATAGGGTGGAGATGGCTCAATCTAACAGCACCACGTTTTAATGCTGGAAATGTAAACATCTGCCATTTTGGTAAAATCAATGAATTGTTGAATTTTCAATTGGTGTATCTAAAGTAAACGTGTACCAGAATGGTCGACTTATCTAGACGACCCAGTTGTCACATGCAATTGAAAAAGACTTTAGCACTTAAAAAACAAGAATGATAAAAAGAGATGAATGAGAGAAAAACAAGGAAATAAAGGAAAATCATGGAGACATACTAAAATTCTAATGACAACACTACTAGTATCGTTAGAAAGATATCGATGAGACGAATCCAACAACACCAAGAAAGATTGTGAACGGTGATCGAAATGGGTCACACGAGCCGTCCAAATATATCAGGTTTTATTTACTTTCAGACAGCTCGTGTGACACACTCCGATTATTGTTGGTGGCCTTCCTTAATGTCATTGAATTCGTTTCATCGAGTTCTTTCCAACAGTACTAATGGTATCGTCATCAGAGTTTCAGTGTGTCTCTATGATCTTTTTATTTTTTTTTACTTTTCTCTCTCCTCTCTCTTCACAAATTACAAGGAGGAGATAAAAAAACAAAGAAACAAAAAAGAGACTCTGGAGGTATACTAAAGCTCTGATAATAACACCTACGATACTGTTGGAAAGATCTCGATAAGACGAATCCAATTACATCAACAAAGGTCACCAACAGTGACTAGAGTGTGGCACACGAGTTGTTTGAAGGAAAATGAGCCTCAAAACATTTGGCTGACTCTTGTTGCCCACTCCAGTCACCGTTTGTGATGTTTCTTGGTGTCATTGGATTCATCTCGTCAATATATTTCCAACGGTACCAGTGGTGTCGTTATCGGAGTTTCGATGTGTCTTCAAGATCTTTTTCTTTCTTTTTTTTTCTCTCTTTATTGTAAATTATGTCAGTCTATTTTTATAATTTGAGAAATTCACAAATGACACTTGCGACTCGCAAGTCGTAGATGTCATCTGCAACTCTCTAAATTGTGTTAGTTTCCTAAATATTTTGTGCACTATGTTATTTTATCCATTTTTTTAAAGTGCTAAGAACAAAAAAAAAAAACTCCAAATTTCAAACTAGACACCTAGCCTCAAACAGAACAAGACAAGTTGATCTGCACGTCGAGCAATCACCCTAGCACCTCAAGCAATCACCGAAATGGGATTCTGAGTTACCCCACTAACCCTCTATATTATTCATGACACAACATTAAATGCTCCCTATGAGCCCCTATGCTCCCCATTTCTTCATATTGTAATGAGGCTCTCAAAACAACATCAAAGTATACTCGTGATTAGGCTTTGTTTAGGATTATGGGTTGCACCTTAATAAAAGTATGATTTCCCTGCTTTACTTGGGTCTTTTGCTTTTAAAGTAGCACAATAAATGTAAAAATTGATAGAATAACACCATTTAAAAAATGTTTGATGAAATGAAATACTTTGACATTACTGCACTTTTGAAGCGCAACATTTAGTAAATGTCTCTATTCAGAAGCGTGGCAAAGTAGATGTCACGCTTTAGAACTCTAACATTAATTAAAATTTAAACCTAGATTAAAGAACACATAACAAACATAAACGCAACCTCTCTCTCCCAAACCGATAGATGCCCCTTTGCTATCTCTCTAAAAAAACACATCAAACACCTTCATTTAACCCTTCAAACAACAACAAAATAAAACCCACTAAAGGTCTGTAAGTATCATTGGATGTTTTTTAGTGAAAAATTCTACCATAACCCTAGCCTTTTTTCTACTCCTACAAGCAAGGTAAACATACCATATTGCTATAAATTTGTGTTTTATTTTGTTGAAATGAAATAATTATTTACATAGAATTTATGGTGAATATAGGGTTTGTTGAATTAACGTGAAATTAGTTAAGAATATCATCAATTAGGGTGGATTTGATATAGTTGAACATGAAAATAAGTTAAATAATAATCTCAATTAGTTATATGTTGTGTTTAATTGATGTTAAGTTTATGAAATAAGAATTTTATGTGTATTCTTGGAATCAACTAATAATGTAATACACTACTTAATGATTTCATGTATGAGAGCATGAATGTGATAAAATTATGACAAATTAAATGTTTCATTGAATTGTTGATAAGTTAACCAAAGTGGTATTTTTTTTAATTATATTAATTTGCTATTAATTTGGGTTTGATTTAATACAATTAAGCATGCAAATATCAATTAGATTTTGTATCATGAATTATGTCTAGTTTATGGTGAATTTGCTTTAACGTTAAATTTTAAAAATTTGACTGCATTTTATATGAACTTTGTCAATTAGTGTTAGGAAAATGCAATTTAATTACAATTACGTCCAATTAACTGGAATCCGATTTAAAAAAAAAACATAATGTCTTGTAACATATTTATATTATGTCATTACGGTGACACTATTATTCATGATGTGAATAATAGTATAACATACAATAGTGGGAGCAAATTGTTGTTAAATAGTAATTTAGGCATGTCATATAAATGAAAGAAATCATTTGTCATGGACTTGGATTGAATTATAATAATATTGATGTTGAAATAACTTGGAGGTTTCAGATTGGTGGACATCAGTAATATCGTATATCGATTGTATGTGATGACAGTTTTAAGACAATGATTGATTTTTTCACCCAAAATGGTTTGAATATGATGGTAGTGTACGTAAGTATTTGACCAAAATCTGTGTGTGTTCTAATTTCTGTTGATCCTTCAAATTCAATTAGTAGAGGTAAAAATAATTTATTTTCGGATGATTTGCTGCAAAGAATAGATGATACTATGTTTGACAATTCATTTGTTAATTAACATATATTTGACTATTCTAAGCCTTGTGCAAATGAGGATGATGATACGTTAGACCCGAATGTGACGGTGAATGATGATGATGATGTTGATGATGAAATCATGCCTCGTGTTCTTGAATTTAGATATGCTTCTAGGTCTAGTTTTGCTATTTTTAATGACTGAGCACTTAGTCATAGACGTATGCCAGAAGGGTCTGAGTTGGAGGTTGAACAAACATTCAATAGTAAAGATGAATTGGTTAATGAAGTTAAACAATGACACATTAGACATTCACTTGAATACCAAGTCTAATGGTTGAACTTTATATTTGTTCAATTACAATGTGTGCAAACACCTGAATGTAAGTGATATTTGTATAGGGTATATCATAAAAGATCAAATTCATTTCGATATTTATATTAAAAAAAAAGTTCATTAGTTTAATGCAAATTTAATTGTTAATGTTATATCAACCTTTATGACGAATAAACTTTTAATGACAGTTGCAAGCATACAAGATGAAATAAAATTGCATTACAAGTATAAAATCTCATATGATAAAGCATAAGTTGCAAAACAGAAGGTCATTGAGAACCTTTTTGGTTTACATGAGAAATATTTTGAAAAATTATCTAAGTTGCTGGCAATAAATAAATCAAATCATAGAACAGTTGTTGATTGGATACAAAAAAAATTCTTGATGATAGTACAATAGTTTTTGAGAGAGTGTTTTGGTCATTTGGATCTTGTATTAAAGGTTTCATGAACTGTAGATCACTCATCAATATTGATAGCACATATTTGTATAGACGATATGATAGGAAGTTATTGATTATAGTTGTTTTTTATGCAAATAATAGGTTATTCCCTATGGCTTTTGCAATTGTTGATGATAATAATAATTCTAATTGAGGATGGTTTTTGCTTTGCTTATAAAGATATGTTACTGGTGTTAAAACATGTATATAAATAATATCAGATAGACTTACAGGCATCATGAATGGAGTAATAGAAGTTTGGCTTGAACCTATAGGATACCATCGGTATAGTGCCAAATATTTTGTTATCAATTTCAATCATAAATTCAAAGACCTAACTACAAAAATAAGATTTGTTAAGGATGTGTTATAAACCTTCAATGCACAAATTTTATTTGTGATATGAAAAAATATGTAATCTAGACTTAACATATAAAGAATGACTTGAATGAGGACCACTCACCACATAAAGAATGGCTTGAGTGGGAACCAAAATAAAAATGGGCTTTATATTATGATGGTGATCACCAATATGGTAATATGACAACTAATCTTTCAAAATAATTTAATCATGTTCTAAAAGGTTCATGCAATGCTTATTTCAACTCTGGTGCAATTAACATTTTACATGTGTAAAAGTTATCTGATCAAGTAGACACGTAAAGTTAATGCTGAAATTTAACGTGGTAAAATTTAACCCCCAACAATTGAGATTGAATTGACATTGAGCAGGGATATATAAAGAGATTATACTACAATATTGTTTGACTCCGAGCAAGGAGTGTTCGAGGTCAACACTATTATTAAATTAGGTGTTGTTAAAGAAGTTAGATGAACAATTAGTTTGAATGATAGAATATACACATGTGATAAATGACAAACATTTCAACGATCATGTTCAGATATTATTGCATGTTATACCAAGAATCACATAGACTTCATATAATTTATTTGATGATCATTACATGATTCAGAGCTACAGATCAGCATATGTCATGTCATTTCATCCATTATCAGACGAGTTAGAATATACTGGTTACACTAGATCTCAAGTTGAAGTAAACTCATCTAGATAAAAATTCAAGTGTGATCAATAAATGTCAACTCATTTGCACAACGAGATGAATGCAAGAGAAGGTCATGCACATTATAGATGTGGCTTATACAATGACACGAGCCATAATAGAAAAACATGTCATAATCGATAAAGTATGTGTAACAATACAATTGTATGCAAAATATATATTATTTATTTATTTATCATGTTATGGTATATTATTTTTTTAATGCATATTAAACTTATATAGTTTCATATCAATCATAAGCATTATTTGATAGGATGTCCCATACTTGAGGTGGCAAATTATATACTTATGTGGAGAGTCCACATTTGGATGATGATCATAGAGAGAATGAGTTTCAGTAGAGAGAGCAAGACTATGAGTAGTGGGAGCATGACTATGATCATGAAGAGCATCGGTCACAATACATGCCTACCGGATTCGTTGACATTTTTATCCTACGGTTGCATGATTGACATCGATCAAACGATGTATTTGCCGACATATTAAGAATTTCTATTTTAAAATATTTTTAATTTATGTTTAATTTACTTATATATGTATGTATTTATAATTTAAATTATTACACAAGATGATACCACAATTTATTATCAACACATAGGCAGGTGAGACTAAATGAGTGAGTCCAGCCATATGTGTTCCAGATAAGTTTTTTGTACGTTAATTGTCTAGACCACTTCAATATTGACCATGACTTGATCTATGCATTGATTGGGCGATGGAGATATGAGAGACACACATTCCATCATAGGTATAAAGAGATGACACCGACATTACAGGACATGGCAATTTTGCATGGACTGCCTATAGATGGACGAGTAGTCATATCTTTTGGTATTCATAATAGGATTGTGTTATGCAAGCGATCATTTAGATTTGCACCCCTTATTCTGAATTAAAAGTGGTAGCATATGTATTAAGTGGATTGATGAGACATTTACGACACCACCAGTTGATTCTAACAAGGAGGCCCTATGGAGGAACAAAATAAATTATTAATCTAATACGTTGATTATTTGTTAAGTTTACATGAATTATTATGATAATTTTAATATGTTATGTAAGCATGTCAGAGCATATATACTCTATCTATTTCGTAGTATATTATTCACTGACTTAATAAAGAGATATGTGCCTTTAATTTATCTAACGCTCCTGGATGATTTTAACATCATCCCTATTTATAGCTGGGGATCTACTATCTTAGTATGCTTTACAACATCTATGTCTTGCATGTATGAAGAGGGTCAAACATGTTGGGAGATGTTTGTTACTTCTATAGGTATGAAGCAAGAAATATTATCTAAACTTTAAATGTTTGTTGTTAACATGAAATAAAGAAAAGGTTTTTTATTCAATAACAATCATGGTTATGGAAACATCTTTATGTGGGCAGACCTATGACTATTCAGACTATGGGGGTTACACTTTATCTCCCATTTGAATGCAGGTATTGTGATGTTATTTTGAAATTATATTTATTTATATTGTGTAATTATAACTTTAAAAATCCAATTAAACTGATATATTTTTAATGCTAGGTGGTATGTGGATAGAGTATTTAAAAATAATGTAACACATGTGTTGGCATTTTATTGGAGCAAGCTAGATAGGAAACATACTATCAAAAATTTTTTTTTCAATCACCAATTTAATATAAATAATTACAATTCATCAAATTATTGTTGTTAAATATTTAAACAAATTATATTCAACAAGTCATATGGATGCCCTATTTAGATAAAAGATTGGTAGTTGCTCCGGCTGTTTGTACTAGCGAGATGGATATATAGACATCAATGGTCCTGTTAATATTTTTTGAGATGGTCGAGCTACATTGCCCAAACTGAGTAATGTAATAGTTCAACTACAAACATCACATTCCAGTTAATATTGACACGAGTGATGCATTGCATGCCATAACTCATCCGAGGTAAAAATAATGAATATGACTGATTAAGTCGACATAGAGCTTATTTATCACAATGGGATGGAACGGAGAAATGAGATAATTACATAGATGCATCATGTGATTATAGATGAAGAGTATATGATTTGGTACATGAGTATCACACGTCAGGTCATTACTCTGGATCCGAGCATGTTCATCTACTTGGATACATGCAGTATGAGCAATATGCCTAATGGATTCAAAATCTCGTAAGTAATCAAATCTTTTTATAATTAATATTTGGTAAATGTTGGGTTTTATGTATTGCTCTTTTAATTTCACATTAATGTTTTTATTAATATTAGGTTGGTTTTATGTTACGGAAGGTCGAGAGACTGCATCTTATCTTTGTAATATTGATGAAGAAAGCGAAGTTCACATCATTGTGTCTTGGTGGTTAAATATTTGTTGCACTGGACTTGATACCTTTAGATAGAGATTAACTCTTGATGATATCGTAGTAGAGGGCGAGGCCACTCAGGCATGTGCAGTATCTGGATCCAATTGTGGTACTAATGAGCTCAGATTATCTAGTAGACAACATAGATAGATAGATAGATAGATAGATAGATAGATAGATGAGTTATATTAATATATTTTAGAATTAATTGATATTGTACTATTGAATTTTTATTTATTTATTTTGCATGTATATGTTTTTGTTTTTTGCATTCCTGTGGCTACTTGTGATTTAAAATGTGAGAATTTGTTGAGTTTAGTTAGAATTTATTTATTAAGGTTATTGTAATTTTTTGCAGGTTTTTTTAAGTGGAAAATATTTTGGATATAGTTTCTATATAAAAGAAACTCTGTCCAAAATTTGTTAAAATTATTAATTTTCTAACTCTCTAAAATCATAAAGTAAATTAAGTTTTAGATTAACAAAAAAACTATGATTTTATAAGCTTTTACAGGCTCAAAACACAAAAATCTTTCAAATTGGATAGTAGCCAAAATAGTCCAACCGTTTCTCAAAATGGTTAGATCGTTTTGGCTATTGTCTGGTCATTTTATGAATTGTCTAGTTGTTTTTCTAAACGGTATACTAATATATATCGTGGCTGAACCATGACATTTGATTCGAGATTGCACTTTTGAATCATAAAAAAATTATAATTAATGTCATGGTTCACAATCGCAACATTAGTCAAATGTCGCGGTTCTGAAATGCAACATCCTCAAATTGTGCTATTTCACCAAAACTTTTTCATCATGTGTTAATTTGCCATTTATTTTTATTTTGTGTGCTAATTGCTCAATTTCTCCCTTTTCCTATGGTAAATTGTAATCTCAAATGAGTATTAAAGAAGTGTTTATTTTGTGATTTAAGTTGCTTTTCAAAGTGATAAAATTGGTTGATTATGATCAAATTCTATCTCATAGGAAATGTAAATACACATTTTGATACATACAGTTCATCAAAATACATGAAAAAAAAATAATCAATGTCCCATTTGACAAATAACAAAAGGTTTTTCCTTCATTTTTCAAGAAATGTTTTTGATCTACATATTGATTTTTTTTATTTATGATTTTTAATCAACCATATGCATCTAAAAATGCATGTACAGTTTCTAAAGGATAGAATTTGATCCTAATCAATCAACTTTATTGAGAAATATTACTTTTTTTAGGTAAAAATATTACTAGTGAGATCTTGAATCAACATCTTTAATGCGAACACCTCCCAAGATATGCTAAAATCAAATTCAAATGGTTTGCGACCCAACAAAAACTTACCTTAGAGAATCAAAGTTGTACGCAATGATCACCCCACATTATGCATATAAAGAGACGCGAACAAGTAGTATAAAATTACAACGAAGTTGTTCAATCCTTTAAAGAGTTTGCAAGCTCAATCAAGAACTTGATATGAAAATCACTCAACAACATAAAAGTTAGCAAGAATGTCGAGTTTTTTTTATATTAAAAATAGTCTAATTTCAAAAGTCTCTACAAATATATTTATAATAAAAAGAATCATAAGTCTACTAGGCTATCTTTAATGGATATGGATAAACTTAAATAAAATAATAATAATAATAATAATAATAATAATAATCAAATGAACTCAAATTTTAATAAAAGCTCTAATAATAACTAAAAGATAAATAAAACAATAGTCCAACTAATTTAAATAAGACTAAATTGTTTTTGTAATTTGTTGACATAACCGAAGCTCAAATTCAAATGCATGGTTTTCTCTTGTCTTAATGAATTAGAAGGCATGTCGTATATCACTTGAAAGATATGAATATCTACTTTCCGATGCAACTACAAGCCCTTTTTGAACATGAATTAAATTAATTGAGGTTTGTTCTTCATTATTTAATAACTTTTTGGAGTCTACCTCGACATATGTTTCTTGAAGAAATCCATTGAAAACCTCTTTGAACATTTTAGCCCTAAGTTTTGTCACTAAATCAACTAGAATCTCTAACGAATCTCTTGGTATTGATTGGATCACATTAAGCTTTCCTCGAAAAAACTACACAGTAAGGAGTGAAAATCCACTAAGAGTATCCTTGTCAAGGAAAAGGTTCACTACTAGTTGAAAGAAAGGTTGATGAAAGAATAAATAAAAAAAGAAGAGGTTTTTTTAAATGGAAGGAATTGAAAAAAGAAAATGATGTTTTTTATTTCTTTTTCCTCAAATTTCTTTTGCTCACTTCTATCCCTTTCCAATGAATACTTTTTTTATATTGTCCTGATTAATTTGTTCATTCAATTCCAATCTTAGAAGTCATAATCTAAAGAAAAAAAAATATTTGTTTACCAAAATATTTATTTAAAAAAATATATTGAACAAGTTTCTATTTTGTGATTCTTACTGCTTTTCCAAATATTTTTAATTTTCTTTACTTGAAAAACATCACATTATTGTTTTTTAAGTGTTTTTCAATTATTTTAATATACTGATGTCAAAAAAATAAAAAATATATATTATTTTTAATTATAAAAATACTTTTGCAAAACTATTGAATAGCACAACCTAACAAGCTAACATATTTAATGAATGTTACTGTTGACACCATACGGACGCAACTGTCTTAAACACACTTATCAATAAGGTGTCTGTTGTGCTCTTCATATCCTGGGTAGTGTTTGACATTATTGTAACGATTGTTTTTCAAAATGTTTTTTATTTGCAAATGCAACAAAAAAATATTTTTATGTAATTTTTTAAAATTTATTTTTGACATCAACGTATCAAAACAATTAAAAAACACAAAAAAATCATTTGAAGCAAAAATAATATTTAAATATTTTTTTTAAAAAAAGCTTAGCCACATCGCAATACCAAACAGGACCCTAATGGGTCTAAGAAAAAGCCAAAGCTGGTCACAATCCATATAGATTTGGTTGTCTTAAACACTTTTTAATTATCATATATTTTTTAAAAAAAATTATTACAACTAGTTTGGTTGACAAACTGACATGGATGCCAACCAAACAAAATATAGATTTAGTTGTCTCCAAAAGGAGATACTATTACCCTAAAAAGTCAAAATTTGAGATTTAATACATTAAAAAAAACAAAATATAGTGTATAAGCCGCGACTCGAATCTCGGATCCATAATCGGCAACGCAGGAGTGATGCCAAAAAGGACACTCACCTATGTTTAGCCTCAGAATATACATATCATAAATCAAATTGTACGAAATACACAATATTTCATAAAATTTCAAATGTTCTTCAAAATAAAACAAAAACAAATAATAATCCATAATACTTATTACAATATCAAAATCTAATATTTAACTAAAATAGTGTAATAGTGGTGCACTCTAAGACATCGAATAAGAAACTAAAAAGAAAGTTTCGCGAAAGCAAGCAAGGCATACCAACCAAAAAGATGATGAAGAAGCAGAAACTCTTAACAAAGTTAACCTGCTAGTAAAAATTAAAAACCTGAAAATAATATTAAAAATAAGGGGTGAATTCAACCAACCCAGTGAAATTATAACATTTAATATACATTATAGATATTTATAAGTTATAGACCATAAATTGTGATACAATAAAAGTATAAGAATTAAAACAAACCACCACACACACACACACACACACAAAGCATAATAGCATATTATAGTGGAATATAGGTCAGATAAATGTGAGAGGATCAATCATCACAAGTTGCTGTCTTTCTCACCAACTAGGTATACATACTATTATGTGCATATAGATTAACTACTTTCTGTTAGTATGAAGTTTCTGGCATGTACACTGATATCAAGACATAATAGATACTTGTATAGTTATCAAAGCAAGGAATATCATATTGAATAAAATTTAATTCAACAGAATGCGAGTGCAAATTAAAAAATGGATGAGTATTTAGAAAATAAAGGAACATATACAAATATTCAAGAATTAACAAATTATACTCATCATATAATCAACATACATATATTATTTATATTACATGCATATTAAATATTATCGCACTCACTCGAAAAACGAAGAAAAAAACAAACAAATGCAGAATTGAAGACTACTTAAGATTGCTAGTAAAAACGTCAGCAGAACCTATAACGAATACAAAAACACTAAAAAACAACTTGAAGTGGATAACATAAAATATTACAACTCTAAGTTTAGAAACCAAATCATAATTATAAAATCATACTAATTCGCCTTATCGATCTTGAACATGTCCCAAGTTAATTGAACTTAAAAGAACCGATCGAATCCCACTACTCGGTCAACCGGCAGATGAAAATAACCAACCGATCAACGCCACTACAAGCCAACCGGCTAAGACCAACATGTAGACCAGTTGATCAGGATTTTATAGTCCTTATCTGCCGGTCCTCCAAACTGCAGATCCAAAAATAATCAACAAGTTCCTCGAAAGCTCATAATTCTACTCTTCAAATTAATTCGTTTTAAACCAAACTAACACCCTAAACATTTATTAAACCTCTTAAATCATTCAAACCCTAAAATCAAACCAATAAATTTAAGATAAAACATCAAGATCTTACCTTAGAACCCTTATTTCCAATTTTCACTTCTTCCCTTTCTACCTCCTTTCTCCTTTCTTCTATCTCCTTCTTCCCCTCTTCATATTTCGGCTCTCTGCAAATCTAATCTTCTTCTTCTTTTTTTTTTTTTTTGCATATATCAAATCAAATCACATGAATGGTCTAAGTGTGCATGAACCATTAATACCATAATAATGCACACAAGGGCATCGTTGACTTTTCAAATCTATTTTGTTTTGTTTATATTTTGGACATTACAGCAGCATATGATAATAAAATGTATCTTAATAAAAATCTCAGGCTATAAGCTGTAAAAATAATCGAGAGCTGCAGCAAACATATAAAACAAGAAAAGGAAGTCTACTTTTCTCAAACCTTTAACTG
>Ga0325414_1005524_pt1 | contig 13383 bp, 5 predicted proteins | sample PopdelMetagenome_8_FD_206183 | JGI IMG/M metagenome (GOLD analysis project Ga0325414, IMG submission 206183) | Populus deltoides microbial communities from Bellville, Georgia, United States - Leaf-PdKOR-R3 | ecosystem: Host-associated > Plants > Phyllosphere > Phylloplane/Leaf | place: USA...
AAAAATACTTAAAAACAAGTCAATTAAATTAAATAATTAAAATAATAAAGTTTCATCAAGTTAAATTTATCAAATTTATTAAATCGGATTCGTAGTTTTTTTATTGGATTGATTCGTCATTGTCTTTTGTTGTCTTTAGCCTTTTTTTACAAACAAATATTCTTAAAATTTGTTATTCCTTTGTACTACTAATATGAAGAGAAAAAAAAGAATAATATCTATTTTTTTTTTCAATTTGTTTAGAGTCCTTTAAAGAGTTTTTAACTATATTATTAAACATAAGTAATCAAAACTAAAAAATTAAATTATGATTTATCATATTTTTGCTTTTTTTAATGGTTATAATATTAAAAAATAAAAATAAAAATAAAAACATTCATAAAATTTCTGTTTATGCATTTTTTTATTCATTCCAATTATAATTAGAATCCAAAAACAATAAAATTACATAATGAGCTACAAAGCTAATAAATTAATATTTTTTTTACAAGGGACTCTTAGTCATAGTCTGATGTTATCATTGACTTCTTTATGTAAAAAAAAATATAATTCTTTTTGTTATTTCAAACAATTGTTTATATGCATTGCAAGAAAGAATACAGTTTTTTTCTCTCTTTCATTCTACGTTTTTGGTTTAAAAAAATATAAAACTTTATGATAAAAGCATGATATAAAGAATATTGTTTTGAATTTTAAGTATGATAAAATTAAATGGATTTTTTAAGGATTTTTTTTTAGAAGGTACTATGATACGTGAGTGTGTGTTGTTGGAAGTTAATTGTCATATTGTGAACTATGTACATCGTGGACAACTTGGTGGAGTAATTAGAAAATGTTTCAAAATATGGTTGACATTATATTTTTAAAAAATTTAAATTATTTTATTTAAAATTAATTTTTTTTTAAGTTTTAGATTGTTTTGATATGGTAATATCAAAAATAATTTTTAAAAAAATATTATTTTGATGCATTTTAAAATAAAAAATATTTTAAACCATAATTATTATCAAATTCTCAAATCTCCATTTTATTCTAACTACAAAATGGTGGCCGGAAAATAATACATTATCTTTAAAAAAAAAATTAAAATTGTATAGCATATACAACAACATGACCTCCTGCTGCACGATGGGCAAACCTGATTGAAGTAGATTCCCCATGGGGCTAATTTAATATCGTCTGCTAACCCATCATTGCATTGTTTTATTTGTTCCAATTAAATTTAAGAATATCACAGAACTGCCATGGTTTAATTCTAAACAAGTGCTTAGTTCTTGCTTTGTGCCCACTAAAATAAAAATATTAAACGATGGGCGACCAAGATACCAGGTGGTTTTGTGTATTAAAGTTAGGAGATCACATGAATGGAAGAATTAATTATATAATTAATTAACTAATCAGATTTTAAATTTATTTTTTAATAATTATGACTTTGAGTTATCTCAAGATTACTGGAGGTTTACATGGTCATTAACTTTAGTAGCCATGAGATTAGTTAAGGTGTGCGCAAGTTAACCCGAACACCTATATTAATAATAAAAAAAATATAATTATCTTAACTCAAAATAATGTAGTTTAACTTGTTAGCTTATAAATTTGTTTTTTAAAAATCACCAATTTGAGTACCATAAATTTCAAAGCTACTAGAAACTTATTTGATTGTTAATTTTAGGATCTCGAGGGTTAGTCAAAATACTCGTAAACTACTTCGGATACCCATTATTATAAAAAAAGAAAAAAAAGAATATAATCATCTTAATGTGGATGCTACCTGTCATGCTCTGCTGTTCGTGATCCGAGGTCTCGAAGTTCAATAATTTTGCATGATATTATTATAATATGGCCCACACCAGCTTTATATTTTGATGATGAAGAGGCTGACTATATGTTTTAATTATATAGAAAATATAAATAATTGGTAACACAAATCACGCGGTGTGATTGTAATGGGTATCTTTTTTATTATTATTATTAATGTGAAAATTTAGGTTAATTTGTGTATATTTTAATTAATTTTATGAATTTTAAAGTTAATAATTATATAAATTTCCAGTAATTTTAAAAAATATCAAATTCATAACTATTAAAAAATAAATCTAAAACTGACTAATTGAGATATAATTTTAATGGGCATATTATTAATATAGTATTTAATTTTTATAACCCCTCCCTTTACCACTGCTATTATGGCATCGTATGGATGTAATTGTCTTAATGATGATACCCTTGTACCTTCAAAAGATTAATTAAAATATCAAATTTTATTTTATTTTTTATTATTATCATTATTATCATTATCATTACAAACACGAATCATGTTATTTCAGTTCTTTATTATTATTATTCATTCCAACTTTTTCATATTTCCATTTAGAACCATTTATTGCTAATATATATTAAAATGGTCATGAAATGTATGTTTAGTAATGTGAAATAGAGTGTTTTTATAAAAGAATTTTCATTTAAAAATATATTAAAATAATTTTTTTATTTTTTATATCAGTATTTTAAAACTATTGAGAAATTTCTAAAAATATGTAAAAAATTATTAATTTAATAATGTTTTAAATCACAAATATTTTGAAAAGAGAGTTAACACACAATATCAAAAATGCTTTTGAAAAGAATTGAAATTTTTTTATTTTTTTCTTTACTTCAAAAATATATTTTTAGATCATTTTAATGCACTGATATAAAAAATAACTTTTTAAAAATAAAAAATATTATTTTAATATATTTTTAAATAAAAAATATTTTAAAAAATAACCACAATCACACTACCCAGATAAACTAAGCCCGTCCCCAATGTAATGGCCCTGCCAGCTCTTTATTTCCTATACCTATAATATTTATCTGCGCATTAATGACTTGAATAGATATAGATAAAAATCAATGGATATCCATGTATTATGTGGAATTAATCTGTACTAGATTAATGACTAGAATAACATTTAAAATTAAATAATTTTTAATATAATTAAAAAAAACTCAAACACCACTAATTTTTTTCAAAGAAGCAAGAAAAGAATACATGATTTGGATTATAGAACCAACTTAATTTAATAAACAAAATTTTATTTAATTATATGATAAAATATATGAAATCATAATAAATCAAATGAATTAAACAAGAAAAATAATTACGATGACATGCACAAAAATAACTCTTGACAATATTTTGAAAAGATTCTTTGTCAATATTCTCAAAAGTTTTCTACAATCTAACCTCTTAATAATGTATTTTATTAAATTGAATTCATTAAAATAATATCTAAAATACATTTTCCAACTTCTCTAAGAGTAAAAAAAAATATTTCAACCAATAAAATATTGAATGACAGGAATTAAAAAAATATTCAATTTTAAATAAAGAATTCAGAAAAAAATTCAAAGTCAACTCGAGTTAAACTGTTAAACCCGTAACATGGGTTATAAAAATAAGATAATCTCATAGAAATTAAACATAAAAAAGTTTTCGAAGCCCAATTCCAAGCCAAACCAATGTAAAAGGACAAAATTGGAGGGGGGGGATCAATTTAAGAAAAAAGAACAATAAAAAACAGCTTGATTCAACCCGAGCTAGCCAACCAAACCGCATCTCGGGTTGTGAGGTCAGGATAACCTCATAGAAAGTAAATAAAAAAAATATGTGACTCAGTTCTCAACTAACCCCAACATAGAAGGGTGATACAAGGAAAAAACAATTAACTAAAAAGGAGAAAGAAGAAAAACAACTCAAGTAAACTCGAGCAAGTTAACCAAATCCAACAACTTGGGTCATGAGAACAAGATAACCTGATAGAAGGTAAAAAAAATAATTTAAAAAACTAAATTCCTGAACTAATCCAATGTTGAAGTACAAAACTGAAAAAAAAATTAAATAAAAACAAAAAAAAGACTTGAGATAACCTTGGTTAACCCACGACTCATATCATGAAATTGAGATACCCATAAAAATAAAATAAAATAAAAATATGAATATGGATCTCCAACCAACTTAATGTTGAAGTATGAAATAAAAAAAATAAATTTAAAAAAAAAGATCAAAAAAATCAAAGTCAACCCAGGTTAACTTTCCAAACCCATGACCCAGGTCATGAGACCGAGATTACCCCATAGAAGGCAAGCCTAAAATATTGTAAATCCCAGTTGCTAACCAACAAAATATTAAGGGATGAAATTGAAAAAAAAAACAATTGGAAAATGACCCATAACAAAAAAAAAAAAACAACATATAAAAAAAATAAGGACAAAATTTGACATAAAAATAAAATGACTGGCTACCTTGCTATTATGGATGAGTTAACATGGAAACCGAGAAAAGGAGAGAGAAAAGAGGGAGGAGAAAAAAAAGTCAAAGTGAAACCGTTTACCGATTTTCTTCGTGTGTTACTCCACTGCAAGACCTCATCATGTTGCTCCAAACACTGTCATAAAAGGCTGTATCCAATGGCCAAAAAAAGTTGCACGCACCATCCGATCACAACAGCTTCACCCACTCACTAGCGTGTGAGTTACGTGTGTCATCTAAGCCCTCCCTTCTCGCTCACTCTAATCCCTCACAATTGTTTTATTTTTAAATTTAGTCCCTTGAGGCTTAATTGCTTTTAGATCAATACTTTGTTTTACCAAATAAAGTATTAATTGAGTGCCAAAGATTTTCCTCAATATTACAATATCACCATATCTAGTCAATCAAAATAAACCTTTAAGTTCAGACCTTAATAAATGAATGTGTAATGATTAAATTGAAAAAAAAAAGTTGAATGACCAAAAAAAGCAGGTGGAATATTCTCATATTTGTGCAAATCAATCCTTGATAATAAAAAAACAAGATGAATATTTGTTAAAGCTTCGAATTCAATCCCCAATGCTCTAATTAGTTTAAATTAATGAAAATAAATTTTATTTTGCCAAACTGAGTATTAACTGAGCGATGAAATATTTTCTCGACATCACGAGCCCCATATGCAGGTATAAAAAATAAATCACCAAGACCAATCACAAATCAACACAATGCTAAAGAATCAAATAAATAAATAAATAAATAAATTGAGTTACTAAAATATATAAAAAAATATAAGAACCAAGAAAATTAAAAAAAATTCACTGTGGATTGTTATTGTAATCCATAATAATCTAGGAAATTTTCAAGCAGATTTAGTTTTTTTTTAATTTAATTTTTATTCAAATGACAAATAAAATGCATTTTATCTATAAACAATGTGAAGTTTCTAAGTTTTTTTTTTGGTCAACGTATACATTTTTATATTTATTAACTTCGTAACCCTTTGAAAAGGGCTAATTGATTTAAAAAATATATGGTTTAGTTACAATCACACAAGCTAACATATACAAGGGATACTACTTAAGGTTTGTTTGAAGGTTAAAGGCCCTTCCGTTCACTCTCTTCATCTATTTTTTTTTTTCAATCAAAACCTTAAATTGTTACACACAAAAGATCAGAGCCCATAACAACAATTGTTTCTTGTAATTTTTTCTAACCTAGAAAATTTCACCATCTAACCTATAAGATTTTAATTTTTTTTTAAAATAACAAAGCCATATAGCTAACTTCACTTTAAGACGGTTTTTACTAATGCCATGGTATAGTTTGTAAATGAATAAAAAAAATATTCGATGACTAGTTATAATATTAATATACAAGGAAAAGTGGTAATTATATATTTGATGACAAGTTATAAAATGAATAAAATGGCAATCCTATAACAAAAGTTCAACATTTTTTTTTGTTGATGTTTTTGACATGTCAACATGATGATATAAAGTATTATAAAATTATAAATTTCACAATGTAAAATATAATTTAAAAAAAAAACAAACTATAAAAGGCCTGGTGTACAAAAAACAATGTTATACTGACACTACAATATCATTTCATGCTATATTATATATTACATTGTGTAAAAAATATCTTATTGTTATTTGAAGGGGTGTTACATTACATTATATATTACCCTAAACTCTAAACCTCTACCCAACCCAACCCAGTTATATTCATAAACATCTAAATAAAAAAAATGGTATTTTCAACAAAAACTGATAAATTTTCTTGAGTAGGAGTATTTATGGATATAATTAAGTTATGTTTGAGCTCATAATTGTATTCAACCCAATTTTTGATATTTTATAAATTATAAACCCGATTTATTTAATTTTTTTAGATCCGAGCGGGTTAGATATATTAGGCCCTGTTAAAAATTTTTATGTGTATTACAAATATTCATGGGTTGGACTTGTATTAATAATTCAAGGCAGGAATGAGGTTTTTCATGGTTATGTCATGGATTGGCAGAGTGACTAGGTTTGACCATGAATCCATGACCTGTTCCACAAAACAAGTCTCTTGTTAAAATAGAAGACCCTTTAATGCATAAGTTAGCAAGCAAATGCGTGTGCATGTGAATGGAGAAATGCATGAAGGGAAAGCTAGAGCACGAAAAAGATTGTTTTAGTCTATGTTTCAAAAAATTAGAGCCTATAACTTGTATGACCAGGATATCACTTGCTTTCTTATATGATGATGGAGTGTATTTATACATCCAATCTGTAAACTTATCTCATGATAAAGGAAAATATTTTTATATAACATTGGTGTGAGTTTGTATGCCATGTTAGGCATTGATGGAGATGCTAATGATAATATTTTTCTAGAAAATTTGTTGTATCATACACGTTATTGATGAAAATATTAATTTTTTTTACTGTTATGTTTTGTCATTTCATTAGTGATAATGGTGGCCGGCCATTCTAAGCATGAAAGAACTAGCTTGGCAGTATGGTTGCTGTTACTTTTCAAATAATTTTTCGTATTGGAATGCATATCAATGATTTGTTTTTATTTTTTAAAAATTATTTTTGATATCAGCACATCAAAGCAATCTAAAATATATAAAAATATATTAAATTTTAATAAAAATAAAAATAAAAATTTTAAAAACACGATTTGCCCCATATTCTCTACCAGTTTTTAGAGATAGGTCTGTAGACATTGTAGTCATCGAAAGTGGCGTTGCAATTGACATAGGAATGTGTTGTTTGCATGCATATAAAAATTTGTTTAAATAAATAATTATTTTTAAAATAAAAATCTTTCATCACTAATCAACAAACAAGTACCTAATGCTTGCCAGCCCACCCATGTTATTTTAGATACCCACCATCACCTATTATAAATTATGGCAATAATTTAATTGCCATGTTTATTTTATAAATAAATTTAACAGTCCTAACAATCCATGTAGTAGTATGCTTACTTTTTTGAATTATACAATAAAATTAATTTCTAATCAATTTATTTGTTAAGCAAGACTAAATCCTTTTATAGACAATTTTAAAAATATACTTTCTACATTAATCTGGTATATTAAGAGTTTGTTTAATATTATAATAATGATTGTTTTTTAAAATATTTTTTTACTTGAAAATATATTAAAATAATATATTTTTTTATTTTTAAAATTTATTTTGAATACCAGTATATCAAAACGATATAAAAATATTTAAAAATTTAATTTAAAACAAGTAAAAAATATTTTTTTAAAATATTTTTGCATGTAAAAACAAAACAAACAAAGTTTAAACAATTTTCTTTTGATACAAACTCAAAGTTTGAATCCAAAAGATAATAAAAAATCAAATCTTTTTAACTATCTAATCTTTTGAGGTTATTTAATACACTACTAACACCTATATATAATTATAACCGGAAAAAAACTGAAATTTTAATTTTTTTTTGTTACAAATTAGAGATTTGAATTACACTTATCATGGAGAAAACAGAAACTAACATCAATTGAACTATGATTTATTGAAAAAGTTAATAAGAAAAGTATTCGGTTCAAGAGTAAACTAGTCAATTACTCTTGCATTGCTGTAGTTTTTTTTTTTCATTTATATATTTGAACATTGATTTTATTAGTTGAATATATTCAATAGTAACCAATTTATATTAACTTCATTTAAGAATGATACTTATGCAACAATTTGGTTTTTAATTAAAACTAAAACCGATTTGTAAATTGATATTACCAACTCAAAAACCCTTCACATATTCCATGTATCACACCAAAATTAAAAAAAAAAACATAAAAACTATAAAAATAATTCATAGAGCTTATTAAAAAGCTGAGAATATATGTGTGTAATATTTGATATTCTAGTAATAATTATTTTTTATTTAAAAATAATTTTAAAAATATATTTTTAATATCAGTATATTAATATAATTAAAAAATAATAAAAAACTATTTTTAAAACTTTTTAAAACACACAGCGAACTGTAAAAACAACTACAGCCTTGGAGTTTTTTAATGTTTTTATATTTTAAAAATGTTTTTGAAAAAAATTAATTTATTTTATTATTTTATTTATTTTAAATTAATATTTTTTTAATGTTTTGAAATATTTTAATACGTTAATATCTAAAATAATTTTTTTTAAAAAATTATTATTTAAATATATTTTTAAATAATTTTATTTTAAAAAATAACTACTATTATATTCTCATATAAAAAGCCTCACGGGAGACATTTGTAAATTACTCAAAAGAAGGGTAAAGAAAAGGGATTCCCAGGAATTGAATTGAATTGAATTCCCCTATTGGACACCAACAAACAAGCACTAACGGATAAACCTGTAAAACTACTACACTCCAATTCAAAAACCCTTGAAAAAACCCTAAAACTCAAATTCCACAATTCCCTTCCACATTGAAATCAATGGCTTTGGCGGTCTCAAATGTCCTTAACTGCCCAAAACGCCAAATTTCCCAGAGGAATTACACTCTCAAAAGCTCAGTTTTAAAATCCCCCCCTTCTTTTCTCAGGTAACTATGAATTATCGTTAAAATCCCGATCTTTGCATAATCTCAGTAACCAAACAGAGAGTCTTATTGAAATGTCACAAATATTAGTATGTTTTATATAAAGGAGCTAAACCCTTTGCTTGGAGCTTAGTTTATGCAGTGATTCTTAATGGGTACAGAGGTTTATGAACTGTTTGGTTTCTGAGAAAATTTTACAAAAAGAAACTATACCAAAGTTTGAGTTTAATGGGTTTTCGTATTTTAAGACTCAGTCTTAAATGAAAATTAATAAATTCAGTTGTGTATAAGTATATGTATGCCATCTTTGTTTTTGCTTATTGGTTTAATTGCATTGGGGTATATAATAACGGTAGCATTTTGTTGTAATTTTATCAGATTTCCTAGAGTTGAAAGGCAACATAAATGTTTTATTTATGCTTCTGCGTCCGCAGCAGGAGGCTCTAGGTCAGATAATGACTTAAACCCATATGAGGTAATCTTTGATAATTCTCGGTTTTGCAGTAAGGATTTGATGTTATGGAATTGTTGTGTATGGTGGTGTGGTGCTTTTTGTTTGAATTATTTTTGGGTTTGGGTGTTTCAGGTTCTTGGTGTGAATCCCATCGAGGGGTTTGATATGGTCAAGGCAGCGTATGCAAAAAAGCGCAAAGAGGCCCAAATAGAGGGTGATGAAGTAGCTGCTGCTCAGGTATGCTACTACTTTATCTCACTCTAAAGAAAAAATATTCTGTTGATAACTGTTTTGTACTAGCATATGTCTTTATAATGAGGATTTTGTAATTTGTCTTGTGTTGGGGTTCTTGTCTTGTGGTTTTACCATTCATGACTTTCAGCTAGAGAAGGCATATGATAAATTGATGATGGCTCAGTTAAGTAATCGGAAGAAGGGTGTGACTTATGGTTCATTCAAGGTATGGTTCATGATTTGATATTCTTTTAGAACCTTTTTGAATTGATGAATTAAACATGAAATATTAGATGATATTTGTGGTGGTTTCCTCGTTCTTCTGTCCAGGGAAAATTGAATGAAATTTATAGTGTGTGGGTTTCTATATATATATACACTTAATTTTTCTAATGACTTGATATATTATAAGTAACCGAGTATAAAAAATTTATCAGCTTTAATGACCATGTGAAAAACAACGAGAAGAACTTAATATGCTCCTAATAAGTACACAAGCTATCTAGTTTAATCTACACATTCATGGAAGAAACCCAAAACAGGCTTTTCTCACACTAAGTTCATGATTGCTTTTCTCTTTACTGAGTGAAAAACTTATCAGTTACCACGTCAGCTTTGAAATGGTTTGGCAATCTCTTCTTAACCACATAACTAACTTGGGATATATCAAGAACCTTGTGCAGTGCAACATTTTGCTTTGCAACTTCTGGTGGTTGTCTTCACCTATTCCCACCCATATTGGCGTCCGCAAGGGTGTATGGAATTCATAATTAGAATATCAGGACTAACAAGATCAAGTAGCAAAGCTGTATTCTTGATTACATGCTTTTGTGCAAAACATTTTTGAAAATTTATAGATATTTTTTAGATACCTTTATTTTAAAGATGTTTCATTGATGTTCTGAAGTTCATTTCTAGGATCCATTTTGTTATCATATTGATTATCCTAGTATCCTTGTATATATTTTTAAAATGCAGGTCTCAAAGGACATAAAATATGCTGATAAGCAGCCGATTGTACCATGGGGACCAAGGTCTTGTGATTGCTCCATATCAGTATTTTAAATAGAATCTGGTGCAGAAGTGACTCATGTGGTGCTGTGTACTTTAAATCTTTATGTCCTGTATGACCTTTATTTGTAGTTTATGATTCTGCTAGCACCCATAGAATAAACCTTAGGGAGAAAATGACGAAATTGATAATAAGTTACCTATAGCATAGTTATACTATGGCTGCCCGGAGAGGTGAGATCTTTCTAAAGTGAAGGTGTGAGGACTCCTTCTCTGTCAGATAATGGGAAATGCCTTGTGCAGCATTACGCATAAACTTATTGGGATGGCATTTTGTATATTTTATAGAAGTTATGTGCAATTTGTTTTTATCTTTTAGTTTTTCTTTGCAATTTACACTGAGGATGCAGACTGATTTACTTTGCTTTGATGAACTATGTAGATATCTCAGAATAGTTCCATTTCTTTTTCCATGTATGTTTTATTCACTCCTTCAGCATTACTGTTAAGTCTTCGAAATGTTTCAGGTTTTCCAAGTCCAGTGAAAATGACACGCGCATCAACCTGGCAATATCTGTTGCATTTGTAAGTAATTAATTGATGTTCTTTTGTGAAAATTCTCTGCATTTTGTGAGTGCCTGTGATATGCTTGGGCAAGGAAGTCATTAGTTTCATTTATCCATGCCAGCAATTTGGAAGTTGGTGGGCACTGTCATAACTTATAGGTTGTTGATTCTACTGTCTATTTGTCTGTTTTTCTTATTGTTTTTTTTTATCTCCGAGCTTAGTTTTATGAACTTGCAATTCATATAATGACATTTGTTTTTGGTGTGATTGATTCGGTCAATTTAAGTTTTCATGATGTTGAGGGTTAATTGCTCTTTGAACCCCTTCTGCAATATAAATGAATGTTACTCTCAGGTTTTTTCTGCAACCCTCAGAGACATGCTCTTTTCTTTGTTCTTTTTTCTCTTTATATATGAGTAGAAAATGTCCATGAAAATTTATCATGCTAATACTGGGTCTTGGGTGTACCAAAAATGTCAATAACAGAGGGCCTAGTTAAGTGGCTAACAGTTGCACTAGTAATTCTGATCAATCCATCAGGAAGAATTGTTGTGTTATAGGTGTTAGCTTGTTGTATATGAATACTTTTCAGGTCTTTAATAACAATGATGCTTTCTTTGTTCTTTGTTGGATTCCATTCTCAAGTTGTGCTTGTCTTTCTGCAGACAGCTTGGATTCTTATCAAACGCAGTGCTGAATATAAACCTCTTCAGTTTTTGGCTTTTGCATTTGTATATCGAATTTTTGAGAAGTTAAAAGCCTTTGAACCTCCTGTTTCACAAACATATACAGTGAGTGAAATTTCTAATAGTAGCATTCTTCCGTCTTGTGGGACATTAGATGTGGAGGCACTTTCAATAATTTTGACATGCCTGAATAAGTTTTTCCAACACCTGAGATGTTTTTGGCTGCAGGAAGAAGGTGAAGACGAGGGACGAACACTGCGCTTGGGAAAACGGATTCTTCGTTCCCTCGCACTAGTGTTTGGCTCTGTTGCTTTTGCTTCCTTGGTATTATACTCTTCCCTACTTTTTGGTGTGGTTTTGGAAAGGTTGTCAATAAGTTCACATGTCTGTGGCTTTAATGTGCAAATGTTCCCTAAGCTAAGTTCTTGGAGAACTAATTGGGATGCTATGCAACACACATTCAAATAAAAGTAGTCAATCCTGAGTTTCTTATGATTGAAAAGAGAAATGTTCCAAAACTTTTCCGTCCCTCAATAGTGCAATGCTCTCACTAAATAATACTAAATCCATAAGTCCCCCGGTATGTATATAATACTAATAACTTTCCTCTGGCATTTGCATTATGAATTTTATGGGAGATGGACCAGCTTACAATAACAAGATTTGTCAAGTTGGTTCCATCAAGTGGTTGATCTAGATTTGTGGTGAGGAGGCTTGGGGGGGTTATATGCTTCAAAGTATTTGATGAAGATTCTGTAAAACCATTAAAGAAGACCTTTTATGTTTGTCCCTCCTCTAAATCCTTGCTTCTGTCCAATCAATTTTTGAAAATGTTCATGGCAAGACCATCACCAGTTAAATCATGCTTAGTTTACTTCCTGTTCCTTTTCCTTTTAAGATCTTTAGGAAAGGACTTCTGCAAGCCATTGGACAGGATTATGTTTGCCTCTCTGATTTCTCTACATTAGAATCTTAGTTTGGTTTTAGATTATTGGTCATTGATAACCATTGGCTGATACCTTGCAGGCTTACACTGGTATTTTGAATTTGATTGAGATGGCTGGCAGTTACATACCTGTTTTTCTTTACAATAATCAGGTAGTGACCTTGACATATTGTCCTGAATAAAGGAGTTCTTCGTATGGATATTTTTTGTGCAAAAAAACATTTGGGGGTCAGTTTGGGTTTATGTGATTTTAACACAACATATATCGCTTACTTGTATTCTTAAGGTTCTTTTGTAAACTGGGAATGGCAATTAGCTCTCACATGTGTGCATATGGGCTAGAAAACCTAGTTTATTTGCATTTGCTATTTGATTTTGCAAAATCCCCTAGATTTCGGCATGCTCTATTGTGCTGATAAAAGTGATCTCACTGCAGTTTTTCTTTGGCCTGTGTGCTGGATAGAATAACAACACTGCTTTACCTGCTTCATGCATCAAATATTAGCTTGTGTGAAACAGGCAATTATTATTTAGTTCTTGGATACATGCTCAACTGGTTATGTTAGTTATCCGATGGTGTTTCACTGTCTATATTTCTATCTGTTGAACGCTATGATGTCTGCTCTAATATAATAATATG
>Ga0325414_1005527_pt1 | contig 13380 bp, 14 predicted proteins | sample PopdelMetagenome_8_FD_206183 | JGI IMG/M metagenome (GOLD analysis project Ga0325414, IMG submission 206183) | Populus deltoides microbial communities from Bellville, Georgia, United States - Leaf-PdKOR-R3 | ecosystem: Host-associated > Plants > Phyllosphere > Phylloplane/Leaf | place: USA...
TGTTTTCATGTTTGTTATGTTTCTTGTATTTCTTCCATTTTCATTGATGATTTACTTTACTGTGCGTGATATAACATTTTCTTAAAAGAGAGAATTGCTTTAATCTTCTAGCAATTTAGATGAATTGATCAAGGGCTGAAAACAAGATTCAAGATTCATGTTAAAAAGACTTGAAACATGTTTACGATTCTCATATCATGTTGCAGGCAAAATAATTGATGGAAGCAACGGAGATATTGCTGTGGACCAATACCATCGCTTTCTGGTACAAACACATCACTATTATCATATCTTTTTGTTATTTCAACCAACAGTATGGAGTTCATGTCGCTATTTTTAAAATCTAATCTTTGATTGATATCTTACCTACTTTTTAAACTTATTAATTCATCCCTGTACTCTTCTAGTGTCTTTGATTGGGTCCCTCTGCTGTTTTTTTTTATCTGATCGAGTCCTTGTATGCCATGCAATGTCTACATCACAAGAATATCGATGAAATCTTCACTCCAAAGATTTGTGAATGATGTTAACAGGAAGATATTGATTTGATGGAAACCCTTGGAGTCAACAGCTATAGGTTCTCAATTTCTTGGGCACGAATTCTACCTAGTAAGAATTTCATGAACTCAGGATGTTTTCAACAGGAACGTCTGACATTAATAAAACATAAAGCTGATATGGAAGTTCTTTCAATTTGGATTCAGAAGGGAGATTTGGAGATATTAATAGGGCTGGCATCAGCTACTATAACAAGCTCATCAATGCTCTCTTGCTTAAAGGTGTCCTTTCTTCTGATAATCTTTTTGTTGATTTATATAACCTAAAAACTGCTCAAACTTGCCATTAAAATATCTGCATCATTTTCAAGTTTTATGTTAAGCATTTGTTCCTCAATATTCTTTCAGGAATTCAGCCATTTGTGACGTTAAGTCATTATGATATGCCTCAAGAATTGGAGGAGAGATATGGGGGGTGGCTAAGCCCTAAATGCCAGTATGTATCTTACTCCCTTTACATGTCTAAATAGTTGCAGTCCTATGAACTAGATATCTTCCTTTTGCTTTATCAATCAGGGAGGATTTCGGATATTATGTAGACATATGTTTCAAGTACTTTGGAGATCGAGTGAACTACTGGGTCACCTTCAATGAGCCAAATCTACAAGTCATAAATGGCTATCGCACCGGCGAAAGCCCACCGAGCCGCTGCTCCAGTCCTTTTGGGAATTGCACTCATGGGGATTCAGAGAAGGAAACCTTTCTTGCAGCACATAACATAATCTTAGCACATGCAAATGCAGTTCATATTTATAGAACAAAATACCAGGTATTGAAAATAATAACATTTTCTTAGAAATGAGGAAGCTTACTACTTACCTGTTAATGGAATTTCAGAAACAGCAAGGAGGCAGCATTGGGATCGTCATACATTGCCCTTGGTTTGAACCTTATAGTAATTCCACAGCGGACAATTTAGCCACTGATAGAGCTCAAGACTTCTTAATGAACTGGTTAAAATTCTTTACTTTCCAACATCTCAAAACAAATTTACATGATTCGACATATGCAAATTCATTTGGCACATGACACTTTGCGAATCTTAAGTATAATGCAGGTTCTTGGATCCAATCATCTTTGGAAAATATCCTGCAGAAATGACGAAAATTCTGGGGTCTGCTTTACCAAAATTTTCAAGCAATGACAGAGAGAAACTGAACAAGGGACTGGATTTCATTGGGATCAATCATTACACTGGTTTCTACATCCAAGATTGCAGCTTTGTTGTGTGTAAACCTGGACAAGGAGGCTCCAGGACTGAAGGTTTAGCCCAACAAGTCCAAGAAAAAGATGGGAGTTCCTATTGGCAAATCTGTATGTGCACCCTCTCAAGATACCATGTTCTTCAGAAACTATTTCTTTCCTCACATGAAGTTGTTTTAAGGATTTTGGATAATGTAGAGTGAAGTGGACTGGATACATGTTTATCCACAAGGAATGGAGAAGATGATAACATATCTAAAGGAGAGATACAATAACACACCTATGATCATTACAGAGAATGGTAAACATATATAGAAACTAGAAATCTTTTCAGCAGATAACTTTTTAATGTCTCTCACAAAATTTGAGTCCTGTAGGATTTGGCCAAGAGAGCTATCTAAACCGCACCATTGAAGAATATCTCCAAGATAGAGAAAGGGTGGAATACATGTCTGGCTATTTGGATTCCTTGATGACAGCAATGCTGTATGTTCTCATTACTGTTTTCATTTTCTGAAACTTCCACCCCTTAAAGATCTGGTTCAGAGTGTTTAGAACACAAGCAAATCCACAAGGTTTGACATTTTATTTCCTCTAACTTGCTTTACTTTTCCATGTGATCAGGAAAGGAGCAGATGTGAGGGGCTATTTTGCCTGGTCCTTGCTTGATAATTTCGAGTGGGGACATGGTTATACAAGAAGATTTGGACTTCACCATGTTGATTACACCACACTGAAGAGAATTCCAAGACTATCAGCAACTTGGTTCAAGGAATTTATAGCAAGGTATAAGGTAGACAAATCCCAGATGTGAGGACTAACAATGACTATTCCTCATAAAACATAGAAGTGTACTTTCCACCAGGGATACCCCCCCCCCCCCCCCAATATAGCTCCATGGGCAAAGAAAACAGAGAGCATATAATACTATGCAGTGCATTGTTAAATCATGCAGGTTTGAAGTTCTGGATCAAGGGCAATGTCTTTCATCATTCTTGGGCTGCGAATTAAGAAAGATTCTTAGTTGACATAATTTATATGCAGGATAAATTGCTTAAGAACTCAAAAGATCAGTTGGTAGTTTTCAGCAGTACAAAAAAATTTGATGAAGTCAAATTTAAGCAATTAAATGAACCCTTAAGTTGACCTATAAAACAAAGTTATAAAACTTGGTCTGGCCTGACTGGTGCCTGGACAAGTGAAGCAGAATTTTTTTTTTTTTTTTACCAAATCAATGTTGTTTGCCTTTAATTTACAGCTTCGTGAGAACAACTCAGTTTCTAAAGCATGTTTGGATTCTTACAGATAACATCTCATTCCTGCACATTAAATCCCTTTTATTTATCAGCGAACAGTAATGTTCGATTAGAGGAGTTAAATCCTCCAGTTGAAGCCACTAGGCATTCCCACAAGGGAGATCCAACCTCGTAAATGTACTTGTCATCATGTGAAATCTGGAATGGCTGTAGATCATTAGCAACATTTGGCTCTGAGGTGACTGCAAACCAAATGCACAAAGCTGTCTATCAATGCAATCGCTTTATTACCAGTACAAAAAATACTAACCAGGATTCTGGAAGTCCAGATCCCCCCCTAGCAGCTACCGTTTTGTTTTTCTCCGGTAAGAAAATCTTAATCTGAGTAGACTACTGAAAAGCTAGCAAGAAGTTTTTAAATCAAATTGAAAACACCCTCTGACGGGAATTATAAATAAATCCTCTGAATCCCTGCATTCCTATACTAATGTTCTGTACAGGATGCAGTGGCAACAGCAGCAAGATAGTGACATAGTAGCTATCTAAGCCTCTTGTTCTTTTCACATGTCTTGAAATATGTCACATATTTTTATTCAAAATTCTATTATTAGATGTCAGAGACTAACTATTTCGTGCTGCACACGGAGGTTTAATCGGTCCAAGACTAATTGGGAGTGTTTGGCACTGAATTTCAGCCTATTTTTTGTTAAAATTAAAAAAAAAATTAAATTAATTTTGTTAGTGTTTTTGGGTTGTTTTGTTGTGCTGATGTTAAAAATAAATTTTAAAAAATAAAAAAAATATTATTTTAATGTATTTCTGAGTAAAAAAATACTTTGAAAAACAACACTAAGATACTCCCAAAAACAGGTGCTGGTATTATTAAAAAAGTAATCACCTGATACCAACAATTCTACTATAATAGAAGTGTGTTTTACAATGATCCATAGGCTGAACTAAAATAATGTTGAGGGTGCAGTGTGTGATCATTTCTAGTGGAGCTATCAGTAAATCTAAAAGGGCCAGAGATGTGATTTGCTCATACAGTTTTTCTGTTCCCTTCTTTTTTTCACACAAGTTAAAATTTCCAACACCTTCTCTAAACTCTCATATCCACTATACTATTAGTTAATTTCTCAAAAGCATATGCAGAGAGCTTCTTAACTTTTATGAGAGACTCCAAAGGAAGGGCATTACTCATCATGGAGCTTCCTTCAAATTTTCAAGTTATGTTTCTTTTAGTCCTTATCTTCGTTCCTCTCTGTGTATCATCACATCCAGAAACTTTGCAAGAGAGTTTAGATCATTTTTCATTGCCAGACAACTTTCTCTTCGGCATGGCCTCCTCTTCTTATCAGGTTTGTCACTTCCACTGCTCTCCTTGACTTCCATCTAACTCAAGAACTTATATGTTTTCTCCTGAAAGTCTATGATAAAAGTATTATCGCACAGTCAATTAAACACTGGGAATCTTTCTTTTTTTTCCTCTCTCTTGCACTGTGTAGTTTGAAGGTTCTTATCTTAGTGATGGTAAAGGTTTGAGCAACTGGGATATGCATACCCACACACCAGGTTAGGAACTCTCTCTCTTTTATATCCAAGAGACTAAAAAGTGTCAATATTTCACACTCAAAGATAACAAAGTCATGGTGAGGCTTATTGTGATCTACTACTATCTATCTATTCATATATTTCAGAAAAAGAAGAAAACCAGAATTTTCAGGCAAGCAAGATTTTGACCATCCTATTTTTCTTGCTCTTTACTTCTTCATGTTTCCTGTTGCAGGAAAAATAATTGATGGAAGCAATGGAGATATAGCTGCGGACCAATACCATCTCTATCCGGTAAACAGATATGACCTTTATCTTACCTTTTGTTGCCTGAATCCACAGCATGGGTCGCTTGTTCGGAATACTCTCTGTACTTAGGCCCCATAACAGAAGCTTCACAGGGAAGAATAATGAAACATTATCTTCCTTGTAGAATTTCTTTTATAATTTTAAAATGATCTAGACATAGTCATATTAGGTAGAAGGCAATTTGTTTATTAAATTAATCACCTCATGTAAGCAAATAATAAGCCTTCTATACAATGATTAGTATCGATCCCTGGAAGAATTTTAAAAGGGGTGGTTGTGGTTAAAATATTCTATAAAAAAGATATGCTTATCTTCATAAATTGCTAAACTACGCTTCTCTGGTAATGCAACAGCATCTCCCTTAATTTTTTATTTAATGATGGGATAAGCTCATCCACTAAAGATTTGTTAAATGATGTTAACAGGAAGACATCGATTTAATGGACTCCCTTGGAATCGACAGCTATAGGTTCTCGATTTCATGGGCACGAATTCTACCCAGTAAGAACTTTAACAATTCAGAATATTATCAACAGGGCCTGACATAACTAAAACATAAAGCTTATATGTAACTTCATTCGATTGAGAACAGGAGGGAGATTCGGAGATATCAACAAGGCTGGTATTAGCTACTATAACAAGCTCATCGATTCTCTCCTGCTTAAAGGTTCAGCTTCTGTAACCAATGAACCTGTAATCATTTTACTGCTTAAGAAATTCCATCAGAAACTGGAAAGTGTCTTCATTTTCAATATTTTATTCGGTGCACTTGTTTTTCTCAAATTGCTTCAGGAATCCAACCATTTGTGACATTAGTTCATTATGATATACCTGAAGAACTGGAGGAGAGATATGGTGGATGGCTAAGTCCTCGATGCCAGTAAGTACAAGTCCATGGAGTTTGCAGTTCTATAAACTAGAAAGCATTAACGAAATATTCATTTAGGCTATGAGAATTAGCTGATTCCTTTCTTTCATTTCCTCAATCAGGGAGGATTTTGGATATTATGCAGATATTTGTTTCAAGAATTTCGGAGATCGAGTGAAGTACTGGACCACCTTCAATGAGCCAAACATACAAACTATTAAATCCTATCGATCAGGTGAATACCCACCATGTCGCTGCTCCAGCCCTTTCGGAAATTGCACTCATGGGGATTCAGAGAAGGAGCCCTTTATTGCAGCACATAATATGATTTTAGCACATGCAACAGCAGTTGATGTTTACCGAACTAAATACCAGGTATTAACAATAAAACAATTTCTTAGATATCATTTGTGAGGCAACTAAAAATAATACAAGGAAAGCAGACGCTCAGGACAGATAAACTTACTACTACTTCCTGTTTAATTATTCAGAAAGAGCAAGGAGGCAACATTGGAATTGTCTTAGATTGCATGTGGTTTGAACAAATAAGCAATTCCACAGCAGACAAGTTAGCCGCTGACAGAGCTCAAGACTTCTTCCTGAACTGGTTGATTTCTTTAATGCCTGTTTTAATGTTTGTAAATCCATTTAGCATATGAAACCTGTTGAATCTCAAGTACAATGCAGGTTCTTGGACCCCATCATATTTGGAAATTATCCCGCAGAAATGTCTAAAATTCTAGGGTCTACTTTACCGAAATTTTCAAGTAATGACAAAGAGAAACTGAAGAACGGACTGGATTTCATTGGCATCAATCATTACACCAGTGAATACGTCCAAGACTGCATCTTCTCCGTTTGTGAACCCGGAACAGGAGCCTCCAGGACAGAAGGGCTTGCCCGGAGAAGCCAAGAAAAAGATGGAGCTCCCATCGGCATACCTGTACGTATCCTCTCAAGTTAACCCAATCATGAGAATTAATGTTTCCTTCTCAGGAATTTGGTAATGGTTTTTGGTCTGTGTAGACTGATGTGGACTGGCTGCATTTTTATCCACAAGGAATGGAGAAGATCGTTACCTATATAAAGAAGAGATACAATAACAAACCAATGATCATTACAGAGAATGGTATGTATGAATTGAGTTCCTTAAAGCAGACAAACTTTTTAATGTCTTTCTCATACAAGTGCAAAGTGTTTTGTAGGGTATGGCCAGCAGAACAATCCAAACCTCACTATTGTTTGTCATGATATAGAAAGGGTGGAGTTTATGTCTAACTACTGGGATTCCTTGTTGACAGCAATGGAGTAAGTTCATATTGTGTTTGCATTTTACCTTTTATACATCATATAGACTCAACTCGCTATTACCATGGTCATTTTCCATAAACTGCATCCCGTTTCAGAGCTAATTCAGAGTTTTACAAACAAAATAAAGCTGACGCCCTTTTATTTTACTTTTGATCAGGAAAGGAGCAGATGTGAGGGGCTATTTTGCCTGGTCGTTGCTTGATAATTTTGAGTGGACATATGGTTATACACAAAGATACGGACTTTACCATGTTGATTTCACTACACTGAAGAGAACTCCAAAATTATCAGCTACTTGGTTCAAGGAATTTATAGCAAGGTATAAGGTAGACAAATCACAAATGTGAGCTGTGATGAGGACTGCTCCCCCTTGAACACAGAAGTTCACATTCCGAAGGATATCCCCTCTGTGTAGGTCAATTGGCAAAGAAAATCCAGCACATATTACTAATATGTGTTGACCAAGAATGACTCTAGAGGCAGAATAAAATCTTAGCAGAATCTGAGTTTATTTTCAGTATTAGAGTTTGTTTACTATTGCTATTCTAATGGCTATCTTTTATGTAACAGAAAATCAGATATGTTTGGAGAATATCTTGCAATTCTGTTTTTTCTTATCATATAAATAAACGTATTGAAATTCAATAAAGGTTGTGTTCTGCAACATCTATAATAAGAAAGTTTTGTTTTCTCTTCAATATAAATAACAAATTGGTATCAGAGTTGATTTTCTTGAGGGACTTGTAAGAATAAGAGATCCTAAACACAACCTTCAAACACTTGTGAGATTGAGAGAGCCTAAACATAACCTTCAAATACTTATCATCTAAACACAACACATCTAATATGAACTCCGAAATGTCATTTACTGCAGTTGCACCTCCAGTATTTGATGGGATCAATTATCAAGTATGGGTTGTTAGAATGGAAGCCTATCTTGATGCTAATGATATATGGGAAGCAGTTGAACAAGTATATGAAGTGTCAATCCTATCAGATAATCCAATTGTCGCACAAATCAAAAATCACAGAGAGAAAAGGCAGAGCAGAGAACATTGAAAGCAAAAGCAACTCTGTTGGCAGCAGTCTCGCCCACCATTTTTTATAGAATAATGACTCTGAAAACAGCAAAGGAAATCTGGGATTTTCTAAAAGGAAAATACGAAGGAAATGAGAGAATCAAAGGGATGCAAGTGCTGAACTTAATCCGAGAATTTGAGTTACAAAAGATGAAAGAATCAGAAACAATCAAGGAATATTCTAACAAACTTCTTAGTATTGTTAACAATATAAAACTCCTTGGCATTGATTTTTCTGATTCTAAAATTGTTCAAAAAATTCTAGTAACAATTTCAGAGAAGTTTGAGACAACAATCTCATCTTTAGAGAACTCTAAAAATCTGTCAAGCATTACCTGGTAGAGTTGTTGAATGCACTACAAGCACAAAAGCAAAGAAGGCTAATGAGGCAAGAAAGAACTGTAGAGGGTGCATTCTTTGTCAAATCCCAAAGTAACCGTGATGGTAAGAACAAAAAAAAAATAGAACAACAAGTTTGGAGGCCCTGCATTCAACACCAGAAATAATAAGACTAGCAATACTCAAAGCTTTCCTCCCTGCCCTCACTGCAAAAAAAAACAATCATCCTCAGAATAAATGTTGGTGGAGACTTGATGCACGTTGTTTTAAGTGTGGTCAGTTAGGGCACATGGAAAAGATATGCAAGATTCAACAACAACAAATTAAAGCCAAGGTTGCCAATGATCAACATCAGAAGGAGCATTTGTTTGTGGTATCATGTTTAGCCACAAATAAATTCACAGAAAACTGGCTCATCGACAGCGGCTATACAAATCATATGACTCATGATGGAAAGCTCTTCACAGAGCTTGATAAAAATATTATTTCCAAAGTCAAGATTGGAAATGAAACTCACCTAAAAGTAGAAGGCAAATGAGGAGTAGCTATTGAAACACACTCAGGTTTTAAATTAATTTCAGATGTACTATATGTTCCTGAAATTAATCAAAACTTGTTAAGTGTTTCCCAGCTGCTATACAGAGGTTATAAAGTGTTGTTTGAAGATAAAAGCTGTGTGATTGAAGATACTGAGGGCATAAAAGTTTTCAATATTCAAATTAAAGGTAAAAGTTTTGTACTGGATTTTAAAAAAGAGCAGGATGTTATACACAAAAAGTCAATAATTCAATGCTTTGGTATAAGAGAATGGGCATTATCATTATAAAGCATTATCTTTCATGGAAAAGAACAACAAAGTGAAAGGCTTGCCCAAATTAGGAAAAGATTTTCCTATATGTGTTGCCTATCAATATGGAAAGCTGTCAAGACTTTCATTTCAACAAAGCAAAGCCTAGAGAGCTACACAAAATTTGCAATTAATTCACACAGATGTTGGAGGACCAATGAACACATCATCTCTAAATGGCAGTAAGTGCTAATATATTTGGAAAGTTCAAAGCTTGGATTGAAACTCAAAACAACTATAAAATTCAGGAAATCAGATTCGATAATGGAACTGAATATACTTCTGAAAGATTTAATAGATTTTATGAAGATACAAACATTGAACATTAATTAACAGCACCATATTCTCCACAACAAAACGATGTTGTGGAAAGAAAAAATAGGATAGTGATGGAGTTGACTAGATGCTTGCTTCATGATAAAGGACTGCCCAAGAAATTCTGGGTTGAGGCAATGAATACATCAGTATTCTTGTTGAATGATTGCCAACAAAAGCCCTGCAAACAAGGACTCCATTTAAAGCCTGGTTTGGCTACAAACCAAAGCTAATTAATCTAAAGATATTTGGTTGTTTATGTTTCTCTTATATTCCTTAAAATAAGAGAGACAAACTGGAAAAGAAGGCTGAAGCTGAGATTTTTGTAAGCTACAATGTTGTTGCAAAAGCCTATAGAATCTACATACCTCAAAGAAACAAAGTAATCATTAGCAAGGGTGCTTGATTTTTCAAATCTGACAACTGGAATTGGAAGGATGAAAAACAGATTGAAGATCAAGATCAGAAGAATGAAATAGATGATGAGCCTGTGATAGGAACCAGAACTCTTGCTAACATCTATCAAAGATGTAATGTTGCTGCAATAGAACTTGTAAATTATGAAGAAGCTGCAACTAATCAAAAATGGTTAGATGCAATGAAGGAGGAGCTAAAGATTATTGAAAAGAATCAAACGTGGGAATTGGTGGACAGACCTCAACACAAAAAAGCCATAGGAGTCAAATGGATTTTTAGAACCAAATTGAATTTTGATGGTTCTGTGAATAAATATAAGGCAAGGCTGGTTGTCAAGGGATATGCTCAGATGTTTAGGGTGTATTTTTCTAAAATATTCACTCCAGTTGCAAGGATGGATACAATAAGGATGCTGATGGCACTTGCTACACAAAAAGGCTGGACTTTACATTAAATAGATGTCAAGCCAGCTTTTTTGAATGGTTACTTGGAGGAAGACATCTTTGTTGAACAAACTGAAGGTTTTTCTATTCCAGGATAAGAGAATAGGGTATATCAACTCAAAAAAGTCTTACATGGCTTAAAGCAGACTCCAAGAAGCTGGTACAGCAGAATTGATGCTTACTTGCAGAACTTAGGCTTTATAAAAAGTCTAAGTGAATCTACTCTTTACATTAAAAGAGCTGAAGGACAAATACTTGTTGTATCTCTTTATGTTGATGATTTACTGACAACGTAAGGTTGTTTTACTGCAAAACAAAGGAACAACATGCAGACATCTTAACAAAAGCACTTTCCAAGCTCAAGTTTAAATATTCAAGACAGAAGTTGGAGTTTATAGTCAAGGAGGAGAATTGTTGACCAAGAATGACTCTAGAAGCAAAATAAAATCTCAGCAGAATCTGAGTTTGATTACAGTATCAGAGTTAGTTTACTGTTGTTATTCTAATGGCTATCTTTTATGTAACAGAAAATCAGATATACTTGGATAATATCTTGCAATTCTGTTTTTCCTTATTGTATAAATAAACATATTGAAATTCAATAAAGGTTGTGTTCTACTGCATCTACAATAAAAAAAAGTTTTGTTTTCTCTTCAATAATCCAGCACATATTACTAATATGCAATGGCATTTTTTAATCAAGGAGCTCCTTAGCTTGATTTTGGCAATATATTTTCATCTTGCAGAAATTACTATTTGACAGAATCGTTCATCAGATCATTTATCTATTAAAACTAAAAAATCACATCAAACCTAGATGAAGTTGTGGGGTAAGTCATGCCTTTTATACCAAGAGAAGAAACAGCACAGACAAAGAAATGTGATTAAAGAGATGCATTGAGCCGAAAAGAATGGTGATATCAAATTGACAGTAGAGTGAAAGAATTTTCATGAATTTGGTTCAAGGAGTAAGAAGTTTCAAAGACATCTCACCATATAACACTACCCTTGTTCAATCTTCTATTCAGAATTCTATTTGCATTTTCTCATAACAGCATGATTACAAGTACATCAATCTTGTCTGGAGTCCTGCCTACTGACGATCGATACCTGCACATTAAATCAGCAGAAATAGAAGAAAGGACCTTTTTAAGTAAAAGAGATTAGTACCTAGGTCAAGCAATTCTGGATCTGTTCCTGGGAGATCAGTGTACGAAATGAGGTTGACATGAGCACCATGCCTAAAGACCAAAAGCGACATGCAGTTCCTACTCAAACCGTGCAGAGTTCTGCAATAAAGCATGACATGTACAGTTTCCCGCTTGATAGAAACATGATTACAAGTACATCAATCTTGTCTGGAGTCCTGCCTACTGACGATCGATACCTGCACATTAAATCAGCAGAAATAGAAGAAAGGACCTTTTTAAGTAAAAGAGATTAGTACCTAGGTCAAGCAATTCTGCATCTGTTCCTGGGAGATCAGTGTACGAAATGAGTTTCACATGAGCATCATGCCTAAAGACCAAAAGCAACATGCAGTTCCTTCTCAAACCGTGCAGAGTTCTGCAATAAAGCATGACATGTACATTTTCTCGCTTGATAGAAACATACTTTGTGTGGCTTAATTGCTACTGTCAGGCTACCAGCAGAGTGCAGACCTCAAAAAACAGGACTTGAAAATGAAAAACCAACATTTTCAGTGGCCTCAAGTATGCAAGCATTGTCAACTGCACCGCGCCCCCCACCACACCCCCCCACCCCCCCCCCAAGTTATAAGTTCAACAATTGTATGCAGACAGAACACTAGAGCAAGGGATATGCAGCAGAACCCTCCATACACCATGAGAATTCCTTCTCTGTTTAAAGCTATATTTCTTTTAAGCTATGTTTGTTAGGAAGGATGGATTGGGTAAAGTGGAGGGATGACTTGCTATCCCTCTAGTTGTTTGGCTAACAAGTAAGAATAAGGATGAGAGTAATCCATTCAAATTATCCAAATTGGAAGATTGAATCCTCGAACCCTTATCCTTCTTGTCAAACGTATGATAATACTCCCAATCCCTCTTCCTCAATCTCTCCCCTCTTATCCATCCTTCTTGAAAAACAGAGTGTCCTCCTACCTCTTTCTATATCATCTGATCTCAAAACTCTGAAAGAAGTTTAGATAGATCCTTCTATATTTCCTGGTAACTTTCTCCTTGGAACAGCCCCCTCTTCTTACCAGGTTTTTTTTCCTATTTCATTCTCATTACACTCCAAGTTAACTTTGATCATCCTTCAAATGTAATTTATACAACCTTGTCACTCAGTACAGTAAAACTTTTCCATGAATGAACTTAGAAAGGTTTTCTCTATCCCTTGAATTTTGCAGGTTGAAGGGGCTTTCATGAGCGATGGTAAAGGTTTGAGCAATTGGGATGTTTACACCCACAAATCAGGTCATGAGCACTCTCTCCATTGCGATATCTAACAAAGCTAAATCTTTGATCCAAGAACTGCAACACTACCACAATATCACTTCAAATGTATACTGGGCTTTGGGCTTGCATGTTAGGCTTGGTGTCTTCTTGCAAAACAAGTTTTTTTAAAATAGGGGATACTCCAATGATCATCAAGTTAGTGAAATGGTGAGGAAAAATAGAGAAATCAGGATGAGTGAGGAAGAGAAAGTTTAATATAACGATGGAGAGGTTGTTGTTCCAAATGTCCTAGTGTGTTGGTAGTTGGAGTATTTATACACCTTACTTGACAAAGGGCAGGGAGTAGTAATTCAGTTGACGATGATAGGCAGAGGATGTCATGGCGGGAAGTTACGGCAGTTATTTACCAGTTTTCCTTACCAATAAAAATAATAACACGTTTTAAAAGTTTTGAAATTTTTT
>Ga0325414_1005529_pt1 | contig 13380 bp, 15 predicted proteins | sample PopdelMetagenome_8_FD_206183 | JGI IMG/M metagenome (GOLD analysis project Ga0325414, IMG submission 206183) | Populus deltoides microbial communities from Bellville, Georgia, United States - Leaf-PdKOR-R3 | ecosystem: Host-associated > Plants > Phyllosphere > Phylloplane/Leaf | place: USA...
TTTTTTTTATAGATTTTTAAAAATATGATGAAATTTTAGATATGGTTTTTATAAAGAGAAAACTCTTTCTAAGTTGTGATAAGATTATAAATTTTTTAACTTTCTAAAACCACAAAGTAAATAAAAATTTCAAATTAACAAAAACTATTATTTTATAAATTTTTTCAGGCTTAAAACAATAAAATAATTCAAAACCTTACGGTAGTCAAAATGGTTTGACTATTTTGACTACAATCCAACCATTTGATTAAATATTTAGTCGTTTCTCGAAATGATTTCCTTGAGAATGTTGCTAATAAAAAATACAACATGTATCAAATATTGTTTTTCTAAACTATGATATTATTAAAATTTCACATTTATGAACCACAATATCTTTAAAATATACTATTTCATCTAAACTTTATCATTATATACTGTTTCAGTATTTAATTATATTTCAGGTGCTAAACCCCTAATTTATCCCATACTAATACTGCTGTTTTTATTTTTAATATAATTTTAAAATGAAAATTGTCGTTAGTGCCTTTTGTTTTGTAACAGTCAAGAAGTATTTGGTACTCAATTTCGTGTTTAGATTAATGGGGATTGGATTTTTATTATTTTTTTTATTTTTTATTAATGTAAATGTTCGGGTTAACTTATGTATACCACGACTAATTTCACGGGCCCCAAAATTAATAATTATGTAAATCTTCAATAATAATCATATTAACAACCAAATGGTTCGAACTTGAAATTACAGGGGTATAAATTTCTTGATCCCAAGCTTTTATTATCGGACTCACTATTGTATGGTTAATTTTATTTCTTCTTATCTACTGAAGTGGAGGTAATTGGTATTGAAAAAATAGAAATTCATAGGAAAATAAATAATCAGCAATCAGCAGCTCAATTTTTTTAAAACAGTAGAGGATCGACAAGTGTGAGATTTTAATTCTAAAATATATAATTATAACTGAGTTACAAATTGTTTGGTTATTTTTTAGTTGAAAATCTATAAATCTGAATTAGATTGTTTTCAAAATTTGGAGAACGCACTCAATTTTAGTGGAATAATTTTCTTTTAGTTTAACAGAAAAGCGTATTTGATTTGTATGTCAAAACTATTTTTTTATTGATATTTAACTAAATTATCCACACTCAGATTAATATATTTACCAAAACATAATCTTTTTATAATTTCTTTTTGAATTGTACTCAGTATAAATTTTAGCTAAATATGGTTGGATTTTCAACCTTGTAACAAAAGCAAGTTTATTAATTTATTTCTGAGGTCAACGTACGTCTTTGTTCTGGGTTAAATATTTTTTAAATAACATTTTCATGTATTTGTTTTCTATAAAATATTTTATAGAAAAATTAGTGAATAAAAAATATTTTATAATTAATTTTAAAAATTAATTTATATACTGTAAAATATTTACCAGCTCGTAAAGTTTTTAAAATTATTATCGGAATAATAATTCACTTATAATATTATTATTTTAACAATAATAATATATTTTTATTATTTTTACTATCAATTTCACGATCACCTCATAATTATTATATTTATTATCATTATTGTCTCACATTCATCAAACAATAAATATATTACAAGAAAATATCTTTTAAGTTAGATATTAAAAAATAGTTTATATATATAATACTTTACACAAAATAAACTAGTCGTGGTGGTAATTGAATTGGTGTATTTTCAATAAATAAAAATAGGTGTATGATTTAATGGTCGAGACATCATGAGAGAGTATTATTCCTTCATACGGGAATGAATCGCTGTCCCTCTTTTTTTTTTTTTTTAGCAACTGAACCAATTTATTGGGAGTTCTAGATTAATAATTCTAATTTTAAGAAATACATTTATTCGCTCCTCTCTCAAAAAGGGCAAAAAATATAAAATAAAAGGTTTCTCTCTCATTTGACACAACACCCACTGACAGCAATAACACAAACTGTGAGAGAGAATCGAGGAAGGACACATCACATCACGATCATCAGTGCTTCGCAAATCAGCACAAGCCAAGAGGCATGCGAAATTACTAATAACACCCTTCTAACCACTCTACAGCTCCGGTGGGGCATCTCCCTTGGCCCCACCACCAACAACCACTCTCTGCCACCACTCCACCATCAAAATTACTGCCCCCCATTAACGCCTTCTATTCAATACATAAAACCCACATATGCAAAAACGTAAAGCAAACAACACACATATACGTATACAGTAGAGGTAGAGGTAGACAAACCGACCGACACACACATGTAGATAATACGGCAAGCTGAACCTTTCAATTGTCTTTATCCCTGTCTCGTCTCTTAGTGTATTACGCGTTGATTTTTTTTTCCTTTTTCTTTTTCTATCAATGAATAAAATATTTTATCTCTCTCTAAAATAAATTACGTTTTGTGTATATAATTATTTTTGGCAAGCAGAGTGGCGTCACAGATCAAGGCCACCCAGATTCACAGAGAGAACCCAGCTGGGAGGTCCGTGAAGAAAAGAATCAACCAGCAACATAACGAAACAAAAAAAGAAAAAAAAATCTAATCTTTTTTTAATGCATGTAATTTCTCTTTGGAGTATTTTATTGTAATCGCAAAACTCTCGCTTTCTATATGTATTTACTCTCTCTAACAGCAGTACGTGTTTTCTTTCTTGTATTCGAGGCTGAGTGTGTGCTCATCAGAGAGTGAGCTGAAAGCACGGAGATAGGAAGTGAGAGAGATAAAGTTTTGTGTTTTGTGCGTTTTTGAGTGATGAGAGACAGGGAGAGGGAGAGAGAGTGATATTGCGAACTGCGAGTTGAGATTTAAGGGGTTTTTTTCTTTGTTGTTTGTGTGGTGGACTGTAAATGGAGACCAAAGGGAGACTCATTGCAGGTTCTCACAATAGAAATGAGTTTGTTCTTATCAATGCTGATGAAATTGCAAGAGTAAGTGTTACTTGGATTTCTTCTTCTTCTTCTGCTGCTGCCTTTTTTTTTTATTGTTTTGCGGATTTAAACACTTTGAGTATGGAAAACTCTGTTTCTTTTGGTATTTCAAGTGGTTGTATGACTCCATTTCTGCATTTCGAACACACCATTTGCCCATCTTTACTACGTTTTGACTGTGATTACCGATTTCGTGCAAAGTTCAACGATCCCAGGTGGTCTTTAAGCTGTGATAGTGATTCTAATGGTTTTTCTTCATTATTTCCCCCCCTTGTCCAGTGAATATTTGGAAGATTTTTAAGCATACTGGTCATGCTTAATTTATTGTTTTTTCTTTAAGTAGATAGACTATGATAGTATTGAAAATGTGTGTTGTCTTAAATTTCTTTTCTTGTGCACTGCGGTAATGTATTTTATAAACAGTTTTCATTAATTAGTTCCTGTTTTTTTCCCTTTTACCTCTAGATTTCTGAGCCAGTCAATGAAACCGTTGCATGAAAGTTTGCAACTTTGTTTCCCCATCAGTGCATTTTACTGATTTTTTTAGTGAAATGAATAGTAAAATTTCATAAACTTCTGCAGTCTTCACTTCATCTCATTATAGATTTGATTTTATGGCTGTTATCAGTTCCAGGTCACCTCTGTTAAAGAATTAAGTGGGCAGATTTGCAAGATCTGTGGGGATGAGATAGAGGTTACAGTGGACGGGGAGCCATTTGTTGCTTGCAATGAATGTGCGTTCCCTGTGTGTAGACCTTGCTATGAGTATGAAAGAAGAGAAGGCAATCAAGCCTGCCCTCAATGCCGAACCAGATACAAGCGTATCAAAGGTCAGCCTCTCACTGTCTTTGTTATATTGAGAATTTTATGCTTTATTCATCGAAAACCCTTCGTGACATTTTTATATTAATTCGAGAACAACTGAAAAATGCGACCTATTGCAGGGAGTCCTAGAGTTGACGGGGATGAGGAAGAGGAGGATACGGATGATTTGGAGAATGAATTTGATATTGGTGTCAATGACAGGAGAGACCCTCGCCATGTTGCTGAAGCCTTGCTTTCTGCTCGCCTCAACACTGGTCGTGGTTCACAAGCCCATGTTTCTGGGTTCGCTACACCATCTGAGTTTGACTCTGCTTCCGTTGCTCCTGAAATTCCTCTCCTGACCTATGGTGAAGAGGTGGATTTGATTGTTCAGATTTTACTATTCAATATACATCTTTTTATTACAGCTATAATTTTTACTACTACTTTTTGTTACAGCTATAAGTTCTACTAATTTTGAGTTCATATGATGAGACTGGGTTTTCTGGTGCAGGACGTCGGAATCTCTTCTGATAAGCATGCCCTTATCGTACCCCCATTTCATGGAAAACGGATACACCCAATGCCGTTTTCTGATTCTTCAATGCCTTGTAAGTTCCTTAAATTGTCGTGTGTAGCTTTCTGAAAACCACCATCACATTTACAGCTGTTTAGATTTTTGCCTCATCTTAGCTTAGCGTGTGTTTACTTGTGTTGATGCTACAGTGCCACCAAGGCCTATGGATCCTAAGAAAGACTTGGCAGTGTATGGGTATGGAACGGTTGCGTGGAAGGAAAGAATGGAAGAGTGGAAGAAAAAGCAGAGTGATAAACTTCAGGTGGTCAAGCACCAAGGAGGAAAGGGTGGTGAAAACAATGGTGGAGATGAATTGGATGACCCTGATTTGCCTATGTAAGTGCTTTTACTGACAAATTATTGCTCTGCAGAGTGTTACCTTATTGTTTACTCTCAAGAGCTCGACTACTTAATATTTAGCCTTTCAAATCCCCTTTGCTTTTATCTTTGAGTAAGGATACTGTTCCTTTATTAGCTCTCGAACTTTGCTGCTTCTGATAGTCTGACCCAGCAGCAATCTCAGTCATGAAGATTATTATTATACCTTCTCTGATAATTTTTTTCATTCATCATTAGCCTGATGTCAGAAAACAGCTGGACAAGAAAGTATGAAAATTGGTCATTTTCATATAGTAGCAGTTATGCTAAGCATTCACAGCTATACTAGCAACTTCATTATTATTTTTTTTCTGAAACAAATAAGAATACAAGCAACTGTTTAATTGCTATAATTTTTGCAGTTGGTGTCAAAATAAGAACAGTTGTCGTTATGTACAATTACATTGCATTTTCCAGCTAAGAGAAGAACTAGGTTTGTGTATATAATTGCATTGTTGTTGTGATCTTATATTAAATGTGAACAGAAGTTATTGATTGGAATTTCTATTGCCTTAAGGAAACATTTAGTTTAATTACATTCTAAAAGTGGCCGTTGTTAGTGATAACAAATCCAAGAAGCGCTTTTAACATCTACTATATTGAAACAATGATGTGGTCATAATGTCTGAATGTAGTTCTCATTACTTGATTTATCGTTTTCGAGAATTGAGATAAGTTTATTTGACCACTGATATGTCCTTGCAAAAATTTGTTGCTGCAAGACATTGCTGTTTTATGATTTTGAATTATTCATATATATAATTTTTACACCATGTGCTAGCATTTCAGCTTCATAAAAATACTCAATTTACTCCTAGCATGGATGCCCTTGTGCATTTGCCAAGCTTATGAAAATAGATACTGTATGTTTCTAAAAACTATATAAACAGGCGCATTTCATTATTTCAGGTTTTTATGTACTGTATTTTATGTGTTGTTGTTCAAGTATAGTACTTAGAGACTTTAGCTTTTAAACAAATTTAGTAAGCGAAGGTCCATTCATTCCTGTTTATTCTGTCAGTTGCTGTTTCTAAAGTTTTGATTAGAAAAACTAATTGTCTACCATGATTTGGCAGGATGGATGAAGGAAGGCAGCCTCTTTCAAGGAAATTACCAATTTCTTCAAGCAAGATTAGTCCATACAGATTGATCATTATACTCAGGCTTGTGATTCTCGGCCTCTTTTTTCACTATAGAATTCTTCATCCAGTCAACGATGCCTATGGATTGTGGCTTACATCAGTAATTTGTGAAATATGGTTTGCCGTATCTTGGATATTAGATCAGTTTCCAAAGTGGTACCCAATTGAGCGAGAAACATATCTAGATAGATTATCGTTGAGGTATCTCTCTCTCTCTCCCCCCCTCACACACAGACACATTGTGGTTATTATTGTCAGGAATTTCAGCTTCAGCTTTTAATTGTCCTGTAGGTATGAGAAAGAGGGGAAGCCATCTGAGTTGGCGACTGTGGACGTATTTGTTAGCACAGTTGATCCTATGAAAGAACCTCCACTTATCACTGCAAACACAGTCTTGTCCATCCTTGCTGTAGATTATCCAGTTGAAAAAGTTGCATGCTATGTCTCAGATGATGGTGCGGCCATGCTTACTTTTGAAGCTATCTCTGAGACATCTGAATTTGCAAGAAAGTGGGTCCCTTTCTGCAAGAGGTTCAGCATTGAACCTCGAGCTCCAGAATGGTATTTTTCTCAGAAGGTTGACTATTTGAAAGACAGAGTAGATCCAGCATTTATCAGGGAACGTCGTGCCATGAAGGTTTGTGGCTCATCCTTTTTATTTGTTTATGCTGTTATTTCATCCTTGTCCCATTCTTGTACATGACAGAAATGGTGGCACTGAAAATTCATAAACTGTTTCCGGAGAAGAAGCTTGCCTTTGCATTCAATTAATAAAATGAAAGCTGAACCTTGTCTATTGAAATTATTTTTATGACAACAATGATATTCACATCGTAAATAAATAAATAAGTTTGGTTTCATTTTAACAATTGACATTATGTTTTTTTGTTGTGATTTGTTGATTTCAGAGAGAGTATGAAGAGTTCAAAGTTCGAATAAATGGGTTAGTTGCCACGGCACAGAAGGTTCCTGAGGATGGTTGGACAATGCAGGATGGCACTCCATGGCCAGGGAATAATGTCAGAGATCATCCTGGAATGATTCAGGTGAAATATTTTGTTTGAAAACCTTTATGAGAGTGGTTTCAGGGGGTAGACATTCTCCTTGCCTTATAGTTAGTGAGGTTTCAAGTAAATCTAATGCTTGCTATCCTCCTTCAGGTTTTCCTTGGTCATAATGGAGTTCATGATGTTGAGGGAAATGAATTGCCTCGTCTAGTTTACGTGTCTCGTGAGAAGAGACCGGGATTTGATCACCACAAGAAAGCTGGGGCTATGAATTCTTTGGTAAAACTCTCTCACAAACAAACTTTTCTGGCATTTTATCATTCTCTTCCCACTCTAACATTTTGTGTTTGCCTGTTAATGAAGGTGAGGGTCTCTGCAATCATAACAAATGCTCCTTACATGCTGAATGTTGATTGTGATCATTATATAAACAACAGTAAGGCACTTCGAGAAGCCATGTGCTTCATGATGGACCCGACATCTGGAAAGAAAATCTGTTATGTGCAATTTCCACAAAGATTTGATGGGATTGATCGTCATGATAGATACTCAAATCGTAATGTCGTATTCTTTGATGTAAGTGAGAGTCGTCTTAATGATGTTGGTTTGATACACACATGGGCTTTCTTTTTCTCGATAAGCTCATCCATTTTTCTCAATGCAGATCAATATGAAAGGATTGGATGGCATACAAGGACCTATATATGTTGGTACTGGATGTGTCTTCAGGAGGCAAGCACTTTATGGGTACGATGCCCCTATCAAGAAGAAGCCCCCAGGGAGGACATGCAATTGCTTGCCAAAATGGTGCTGCTGCTGTTGCCGATCTAAAAAGAAGAATAAGAAATCAAAATCAAATGAAAAAAAGAAGAGCAAGGATGCTTCTAAGCAGATACATGCATTAGAAAATATCGAGGAGGGAATTGAAGGTATGAATAACACTTAATAGTTTCGCAGAGTAGAAAATATCAATAGTTTCATATAAAAGGATTAAATAATCTCCACTCTGGTACGTGTCTTAAAATGGATATTAATCTTTCTTGACTTCTCATAGCCAATCAAATTAGTCCCTCATCTTATGTTGTTCTTTGCTTGCATTAGACTGTACAAAATCCTGACCATTGCTGTGATTATCAAACTTTGATCACAGGAATAGATAATGAAAAATCAGCCTTGATGCCTCAAATAAAATTTGAGAAAAAATTTGGACAGTCGTCGGTTTTCATAGCGTCTACGCTTATGGAAGATGGTGGAGTGCCAAAAGGAGCAAGTTCTGCGTCACTTTTGAAAGAAGCCATTCACGTCATCAGTTGTGGTTATGAAGATAAAACTGAATGGGGGAAAGAGGTATTCATGTCATGAATATTCCAGATTTTATGATTTAGCTAATAGGGCTTCATTCAAAGAGAATTGACATTTGACTTTCCTGTTGTCTTATTGTCATGATGTTCCAGATTGGGTGGATTTATGGCTCTGTCACTGAGGATATATTAACTGGCTTCAAGATGCATTGCCATGGCTGGCGTTCAGTGTATTGCATGCCAAAAAGACCTGCATTTAAAGGTTCAGCTCCAATAAACCTTTCAGATCGTCTACACCAGGTTCTCCGATGGGCGCTGGGATCTGTTGAGATTTTATTGAGTAGACATTGTCCAATATGGTATGGATATGGATGTGGATTGAAATGGTTGGAGCGCTTCTCTTACATAAACTCTGTTGTTTATCCCTTGACATCGATCCCCTTGATTGCCTATTGTACCTTACCTGCTGTCTGTCTACTTACTGGGAAATTCATTGTTCCCGAGGTAATTTCTTTACCCATATCTTTCTCAAATAAATTGAATAATATTGTGAGTTTCCAGGCTTCGTTATAAATCTTGTTTTCATGTGGTGTACAGATTAGTAACTATGCCAGTATCATTTTCATGGCTCTCTTCATATCCATAGCTGCAACTGGTATCCTCGAAATGCAGTGGGGAGGTGTTGGCATACATGACTGGTGGAGAAATGAGCAGTTCTGGGTCATTGGTGGTGCCTCGGCGCATCTATTTGCTCTTTTCCAGGGTCTTCTGAAGGTTCTGGCTGGTGTTAACACCAATTTCACTGTCACCTCCAAAGCAGCGGATGATGGAGAATTTTCAGATCTCTACCTATTTAAATGGACATCTTTGTTGATCCCTCCTATGACTTTGCTTATCATAAACATTATTGGAGTCGTAGTTGGAATTTCCGATGCCATCAACAATGGTTACGAGACTTGGGGTCCACTCTTTGGTAAGCTATTCTTTGCGTTGTGGGTTATAGTTCACCTTTACCCATTCCTCAAGGGGTGGTTAGGGAAACAAGACAGGCTTCCCACCATTATTGTCGTTTGGTCGATTCTTCTAGCTTCTGTTTTAACACTTCTATGGGTTCGAATCAACCCATTTGTGTCAAAAGGTGGCATTGTTTTAGAAGTTTGTGGGTTGGATTGCAATTAAGACTCATGACGTAGAGGGTTAAATGGTTCGAGTTAAATGTAGAAAGGTCATTCTAGGAGTGCGTAAGCGAGCTATGATTTTTATGGAAAGACAAAAGACACCCCCTGACCAAGCATGATTCCTCGCAATAAGTTTGGAATGAAAATTGTGGCGGGGGTGTGTGTAGATACACAGGACTGACTTTGCCATTTGTTTTGTCTAGTTTTCATTAATTCATTTGATAAATGTGTATTTTTTTTTGTTGATTATAAGATCTTGTGTGTAATATGAGAGAACATGAATTGTTTTGATATAATTTATGTACCCTTCCAGTGTTGGAAAGAACCTTACCTGAATTTTCCCTTTAGAATTGGATTGAGATTTGTTGCTACTGCTTGTATTCTGCTGCGTCTTCAATTAAAGTTGTTGCTAAGAGCATCACTGTTCAGAATGCCTCCGACGCAAGTTCTTGCAAGCTTTCCGTCCAGGCTTTTTACTTTTTTGACGGGTCTTGACTGACTAAATTGAAGTCACACGACACTTTGTTCATGAAATTTGTACTGGAAAACCTCGCAAAAATCGAGATTGTTGGTGCTTGATGATTTGCGTGACATCAGAGTTTTATATTATAGCTCGAAGGAATAAATAAATAAACGGTAAACCACCATTGCAGTATGCAGAGGTATCGCTTGAAGCAGGGGACTGGTTATTCATCTGTTCCTGTTCGGTTGAAGTGCTAAGCCTGAGGCCATAATTATCTAAACCCTGCCAGAGGCTAACTTTAAGCGAAAGAGATTCTGTACATAATTCTACATCAACTTCATCAGCCAGTCGTGCAGTAATATGATGAAATAATATAGCGTTATGGTACAGTGAATATACAAATATTAGCAAGTATTTCGTTGCTCAAGAAATCGGAGGCGTTCAAGCATAAGATTACACAAACAAATCTAAATTCTGCTGAACAACCAAAACATATAGTATTCATATGCCAGTAAAAGATGCATGAGATATGCTCGTATCTAAACGCGAAAACCTAAAACCACCAACCGAAAACCAGAAGGGCCCATTTTAAATCTAATTGTTCCTGAGATTCCCCAGAGCCCGCCTCTTTGATAATGGGTTCGGAGCTGTCATGTTACCCCATTTCTCCATCTTGATACTTGCCAGGTTTTCTTTCATGCCGGTGTAAGTGACCATCTTCTGAGGAGTTGCTTGAACAAAACCAGTTTTCCTGGCCTCTCTTCGAACCAATGACGTAGTCAACTGTTTAGCGTCCGAACTATGGGTTTCTTCCTCTTTGTCACATGAAACCCCCTTTTGAGATGAAGGCAGCTTCAGTTGATGCGTTTGATCATCCCTGACAGCAATGTCTGCAAAACAATTCACGCAAAGATCTCAGTCCAGTATTTGGTCGTTATCTTGTGAGATCAGGTCTAAAACACTGTCCAAACAAAGAAAACATGAAATCGCAAGATTTTGTTTTTATTCATATACCTTGACTGCTAGTTGAATTGATAATTTCAGTGGATTGATCCAATGTGGATATATTTGGTTTGGATGAAACATTCACACTTAAGTTCTCTATTACTCCGATATCTTCAACACTGAGGCTTTCATTATTATATTGTTTTAAGTAGCCGGAATTGCGTTCCCCCATTTGCTCCGATGAAACATCATCATGATAACCATTTACCTCATTAACATCTATCAAGATTTCCTTTTCTTTGGAATCGTAAGAATGCTCAGTATTCACAGATTTATTCTGATGATTCTCACAGTTAATACGTTCTTGAATGCTATCAATCTCGAGAAGAGCACAATCTTTCTTCTTTGAACCTTCGACATCTTCAAAGCTGGGCTCATCTGAAACAGAAAAGTATGTGTGTTTATTCTGATGATTCTCACAGTTAATACGTTCTTGAATGCTATCAATCTCGAGAAGAGCACACTCTTTCTTCTTTGAACCTTCGACATCTTCAAAGCTGGGCTCATCTGAAACAGAAAAGTATGTGTGCTTATCCTCTTCAATTTGCTCATCCATTACTTGCCATAGTTCACCATGTTGCTCTTCATCAACTTGAATAGCGGCTTGCTCAGTAACAGCTATATTTTCATACACCTTCCCAGCACCCTCGTTTCTCAAATTGGTGTGCAAGAACCGTGCACCTGACGTTTGATTCTCATCCTTTTCGTTCTCTTCAAAAAATAAATTCAACTCCCAGGCATCATTTTCTGTTATACGATGCTGAAATGCACTGACTGAAGTACCAGCGGAAGAATCGACATCTCGCTGACGTTTGAATGGAGAAGTAACAAAGCCATTTCCAAAGTCTACAATCTCCTCGGAGAAAACACCTACATCAAGCTGATGCAAGCAATTTGTTGCCTCGGTCTCAATGGAGTGGTTCTCTCTCTCTTTTAATGCGTGTTTACAATCTCCTCGGAGAGAACACCCACATGACTGCTGATTTTGAGTCGGATAATCAAGGCCAACCATGAGAAGTGATTCATTTAATGCGTCTGGGTGCTCATTAGCTTGCTCTATAGCAACTTCCTGAGGATCACTGGGATTAGATTCTAGGTTGGTATCATCTGTGGCTAAAGCTTCTCTAACTTCCTCAGCCCCGACCTTTTGTGCTATTAAAACTTTGAAGTCCCCTTGATGGAATTCACCCTGCTCTGTGGGAATGCTCCCTACAAAACAATCATGATAAATCAAGGTGCCAATTACATTAGATACTAAGTTCAATAAGGACATAATCAACAATCATACCTCTGTAATCGCAAGTTGTTTCTTCTCCTCCGTGACTTCTCATATCCTTACAGTATAATTGTGGTACAAATTCACCTTCTGTCCCACAACAACGTACAAAAAATTAAAAACCAATAAGTAATCTCATGTCGCTTTACTTGGAGAATAATACGACGCTAGCAATGCAAACCGGAATGCCCAAGAGCTAGACGGGTGTGAAGCTAATTCTATAGACCAATCCAAGATGGGCAAAAAACTATGGTTTGAATCGAAGAACATGTCATGAAGTAATCAAAAGTCAGCGGATCTCCTATCAGATCTCTTGCCTATCAATATAGAAAGACGTTTGGTATACATCAAAAATCAACATAAGATTTCAGGATTGTAAGGTGGAAACACTCACTATAAGACTCTGGACCATGTCGCTGTACCACAGAAGCACCTGAGGTGATTTCAGGTAAGCGACAGGGGGTATCTGGAGACAGGCTTTCTTCCGATTTGCTGCAGCTTAAAAATCTTTCTTGTAGCGGACTTTCTGCCATTTCCTGTGATGCCTCAGCTGGAATAACTGTTTGTGGAATCCCTCCAATAACCACTTCCTCTAGGATGTCCATCTTTGCAGCGGCTCCTGAGCTAACTTTGTCTATTGCACCCGATCCTATTTCACAAGTATCTTGGATATCAGAATAATAGATATTGTCTACTTTTAAGTCAAGAGGAGCATCATCTAAAGTATCGTTGCTTATGCTTGTCTTTGCTACATGCTCATCTAAAGGATCATCGTTTATCAAATTGTCTTCCGAGGCTACTCCGTCAGATTTTTCAACTTGATCTTGTTCTCCATTCCCTAGGATTAAATTCACTTCCCTGTTGGTGAACAAGACTTCTTCAACATTTTTGTTCATCCATGCAGTATGCTCAGAATCGTTGCTTATCAAATTGTCCTTTGAGGCTTCGCTATCAGATTCTTCAACTAGATCTTCTTCTCCACTCCCTTGGATCAAATTCACTTCCCAGTTGGTGAACAAGGCAGATGCATCAGATCCAGTGAGAAGCTCTAGGGGTACTTGTTCTGTTAATAAGAGAGACAGATTGTTAAATATAAGAAATAATGCTCTTAGAAAATGACTGTAAAGAAGAGTCTTAAATGTACTAATTTAATCGACAATTATATCATTTGAGAACAGGAAAAAAAATTCCTTTGGAACTCTACGATGAATCCTTAATAGATCCTATCCCTTTGTGTCAAAAAAGCGTACCTTTTGGAACTTGTAACCCAGGACAAGAGTGGTGATGGAGAGATACAATCAATCAGATTATTA
>Ga0325414_1005535_pt1 | contig 13375 bp, 7 predicted proteins | sample PopdelMetagenome_8_FD_206183 | JGI IMG/M metagenome (GOLD analysis project Ga0325414, IMG submission 206183) | Populus deltoides microbial communities from Bellville, Georgia, United States - Leaf-PdKOR-R3 | ecosystem: Host-associated > Plants > Phyllosphere > Phylloplane/Leaf | place: USA...
AATTGTTATAAAATGAATTTTTCTTGTAAAATAAATTATTTTAGCTACTATAAAATTAAAATTTAAAACGTAATTATATATGAGATTTAGTATAAAAATCAGATATAGAATGCTTTTATGAGATCTAGAAATAGGTTTTAAAAACAATGCTAAGAATCGTTGGATAACTATTTGCTTTTACTTTTTGAAATATTTCATAGCAATCCAATATAGAATTGATATATAACAAAAATCAAGAACTTTAGAAGGTGTTTGAAATAGAGATATGGTTGTTTTTTTTTTTTTAATGTACAACCCATTTAATGCAAAAAAAGTTATCACCAAAAGCAAGTTTTTCTTGCTTTTTGTGTGGATTCCATAAAAAAAAAAAACAAACTACATCTTCCCATATCTTTATCTCAAACACCTCCTTAGTTCAGAATTATAACCTTGTTCTAGTGTTCACACATAAAAAAAATGTGTCAATAATTTAGCACAATAGACAAATCAAGCATCTCTCAAATGATCAATCAAGTCATGCACAATCAATCTGGTTTCCATGTCTAACGAACGAAGGCTCCCCAACCATATCTTAAACAATACGTGTTTAATTTGTTAGAAATTTGTTTTAAAACATGATTAATAATTATATTTGAGGTTATACTAAAAATAAGTTTCCACTCATTTCGGGTTAAGAATTTATAATATTATGCAACAAAAGTTTTTTTTAACATGAAACATTAATATGATTAAAATAAATCAAGTAAATAAAAAACTCATCTACAAAAACCCTTGGTTGATATGTTTTTTGAAATTCAAAACTCTCTACCCCAATCAAAGTGGATTTGGGTTGAAGCTACATGCATGCTTGCTTGGCCTGGCTTGGGCTCAGGTCTAGGGTCAGTGGTCCCGAGTCCCGGGTGTTTTTATCAATCTATTTTGAACTTGAATTTGAGTTTATTATAAAATAATTTTTTGGTCCATAAAGAATTATTTTTTGCTAGCTCATTTATTTATCTAGTAATGAATAAAGAGTGTGAACAATCTTTTTTTTTAACATGAACAATTTTATTTATACATAAAATTTCAGATTTTAAAGAAAAAAAACTATCATGATAATTTTTTTTATGAGGAGTAATTAAAGTAAAATAATAGAATTAATTCTGCATACATTTTGATTCTAAAAAAACAACATAAAAAAAGGATTAAGGGGGAGATTTTCTATAAACTTTGTAGCAGATCTCCAGCCCTTTTCTATACTATTTTTCACAACTTTGTTTACGCTTTTTTCCTTTGTTCTAGACAAGTTCCAGCCATTCAAAGAGCGACTTTGAGTTTCTTTTTTTCTTTGGCCTGTATCCTTTAAAAGTATCGTTGTTGAAAACAGAAAAGATTATTTATAACAAGGTCGTCTGCACTAAGTGATGAACAATTTAATTTTAAAGACAAAAGGTCCAATCTTTGACAACAACATTGTTGAAAATTTGTTTAAAGAACATGATTAATGAGTACATTTGAGGCTAAATCAAAAGTAAGTCTCACTCACTTTTAGGGTTAAAACTTTATTGAAACTTAAGTTTCTTTATTTCTTTGGCCTGTATCCTTTAAAAGTATCGTTGTTGAAAACATAAAAGATTATTTATAACAAGATTGTTTGCACTAAGTAATGAACAATTTAGTTTTAAAGACAAAAGGTCCAGTCTTTGACAATAACATTGTTGGAAATTTGTTTAAAGAACATGATTAATGAGTACATTTGAGGCCAAATCAAAAGTGAGTCTCATTCACTTTTAGGGTTAAAACTTTATTGAAACTTAATCTTTAACATATGCTTTTTAATATATAATATCAACATGATTTAAAAAAATTATGGGTGAATGAGAAATTGATCTAAAAAAAACCTTGGTTGACATGTTTTGGTGAAATTCAAAACCCTTTAAAAAACTTTATCCCACATTTGAAAAAAAAAAGACTTTTATAGTGTTTATAAAATAAATAGTTGAAAAGTTAAAATTAGGCTCATAAAGCCACACTTTTAGAGAGGAGAGGTCTTAGACAAAATTGACTTTTTGCTTAAACCCACACATGCTCTGGTTCGGCTCAAATTGTACTCGAGCTTCAGACTCGAGCTTGGATTTTTCATAAAATAATATTTTGGATCACAAAAGATTATTTTTTATCAACTAAAATTTGGACTTGGGCTTGGTCCATAAAGAACTATTTCTTTCAACCCATGAATGTTAACAATACCTGAGTTTGGATTTATTGTAAAATAATATTTTGGATCACAAAAGATTATTTTTTGTCAACTAAAATTTAGACTTGGACTTGGTCTATGAAGAACTATTTCTTTCAACTCATGAATGTTAACAATCTCTTCTAAAAGCTTTTGTTAAAAATACAGATTTGTAGCCACTATATTAAGATTTAATTCTTAATTTATGGTGGCTAATCAAAGGTTGATAATGTGAGAATTAATTGTAATTATTATCAGAATTAATTCTTTAACTTTTTAGTTTTCAAAATCCACTATAAAAAGGAGGGGTAAAAGAAGAGTTTAAAATAATGTTTTTTAAGTTTTCATATACTCTTCCTTACCTTATATTTTAATATTTTCTTTTTTTATTTTCTTTTTCTATTTAGTTTTCATCCGAAATCTAAAGTTTAGGTTCTCCTTATTAAGAGATATTTAAGTTATATAATTTTTGGTTTAAAGATCATGTTTAGAAGTGCACTAAACCAAGATGGTATTGTTGTAATCTTGAAAGACATACTCTAATCATTCTAGTTGCTCAAGTGAGGAGTAATAAAGCTTTAAGAACAAAGAAATCATCCTTTAAAGTGCTTCAATAAGTAAGTACTTTTATTTGTTTTAATTTAAGCATAGTTATTTTTATTATTAGTATGCATTCTAGGACTTTAATTTTATATCAATTACAAGTCAGAACACATGCTTAGTATGCATGCTAATATTCTTTTATTATATTTATGTTGAAAACATGTTTGTCTTGGGTTTGCTTTTTACATGTTTATAGATTTAAAATTGTATGCACTATAGGTTTTTCTTGAATAATTTTTTTTATGTTTTGAATGCTCTTGTTATGAGAAACTAAATATTTTTGCTCATTATTTCAATATATTTATATCTTTGGCAAACAAACATATTCTTATTCTTCATTTCTTTCAATCATCTCTAGCAAGTAAGTATGAAATATTGTCATAACCAAATTATTGACCCCTCTAAATACATATATTTTAACCAAAAAGGCAAAAAACATATTTTAATAAAAAATTATTTTAAACAAATATTAAAAAATTAAAAAGAAATTAAAATAGAAAAGAAAAAAAATGCAATTAGAGATGAAATTGATAAGAAAAATTAAGGAAAAAGTTGAAATTGATAAAATAAAAAATAAAAAACATAAAACATGTGGACTGAATTAAAAAAGGCGAGGAAATTAAAGTACCTCTTTGAAAAAAAATCCCTTTTATTTCAAAATGATGTCAATAAAAAAAACTTAAATGAAATTGTGCATTTCACAAAAGTAAACGACACCATTTCACTCATTAGTTAAAAAAAAATGTCGTTTTGGTGCATAGGATAAATAGTCCTTCCTCTTATATGAACAACGTTGCTGCTATTTTCTCTCTCTTACAACTTTTAGAAAGGCCAAACAACACTCCATTCCTCTCCCGTACATGTGAACTATATTCTCAACCAAAAAACACATGCTCCCACCCTTTAAAATCACTACAAACTAGTGTAAAGAAGCCAACCCAAACATGCTGGTTAAAAGGTACAACCATAATGGATGGTTGTGATTAACCTAAAAAAAAAAACGGCCACGATAATTCCATTAATAAAAGTTCCAAAAGCTTTATCATTGCAGAACAAGAAATAAGGGTAGCTAAACTAGAGAGAGAAAATGCCAAGTTTGAGAGAGAGAGATAGAGAGAAAGAGTTTGAGTTGAGAGAAGTGATAGTATACTTATTCAGAAGGTAGAAGAGGTGAAAAAAAAGAGAAAGAGAAAGAAAAGAGAGAATAAAACCAAAACCACCCCCCAAGAAAAAAAGAAAAAAAGAGAGGAGAGTTTTGAGCTAGAAATGGAGGTGTTGTGAACCAAGAGGTAGTAGAGGATACAAGAAGATAAAAAAAAAAAAAGTAAAGAAAAAGAATGACAAAAAAGAGAGAAACCCAATGTAGAGAGAGAAAAACACCCTAAAACCATCTTACTATGGGCACATCACCGTCTCTGCCACCACAACACCTTCTTCCTCATCTAGAACCAGCCCCTAGGTGACCCAAATCCTTCTTCCTTCTCTTCCCCCTCGAAACTTGTGCACGATTTACAATTCACAAATGCAAATAAGGAACATGTTACTATTCATGTATGGTCATTATTCGTTCATGCTTTTTTTTTTTTATTGTTTTATCTTTTTAGTGTTAGTTTCATTTTGTAAAACTATGCTTTCATCTTTTTATGTATGTCTCTATGTGTAAAGATTTATTTTTGAAAAAGAACAAAAACAATGTTGACAAGTTGTTCATCAAGTTTTTTATAAAACTTGGGTTTTGCTAGTTAGATCAATATGTCTTATAGTTTTTAGAGACTTGCATGAGCCTAGCGTTATGTTTTAAAATAAAAAAGAGGTCAATAATACATCCACGAGTCTCCTCCGAGTAGGGACCAACATGGGAGAAACATAGTATTTCGCTCAATTTTTTTCTTCATAAAAAAAAATAACAATAAAAAGGTTAAGAAATATTGATAAATAAATAAATAAAAGCAAAAAAATCATTGATTTGCAAGACTCTTGATTTAAGGCCCGACGCTAACTTGACAAACATCCACCAATATTAAATAACTTGTAAGTAAGATTATAAAATAATTTGGACAGTTAATGACACGTGTAAAATAAATTTAGGAGAAAACACAGAAAACATAACATTTTCTAGGAAAAGATACAATACTGGTGATTTTTATCTTTTCTTAATCATAACCAAATTCTTACTCAAATCTTCGGAGTCAACATATATTTTAGGATTCTTAGTCTCTTTAAAGAACTAGGTGGTGGCTTTATTTTTCCATATATTCCCTTTAATATTTTAAGGTCCCATTCTTAACTTGGAAGTAAACCGTTAGGACATAAGTAGATCTTTAAAATAAAAATGAAAGATAATGGAATTATTGAGATATTCGAAGTAAGACTTGTTATTAAAGGATTCAAGAAGGTATGAAATATTCTAATACATGTTCACTTGTGTCAATAATAACTTCTATACAAATATTAATAGTCATTACAATTATTAACAAATTTTAAAAACATCATATGAATCTAAAAATAGCTTTCTTAAATGGTAATTTTGATGAAGAAGTTTATTTTGAATAACCTCTAGAGTTTGTTGTTAAAGGATAAGAAAAAAAGTTTGTAAGCTTAACATGACATTATATATTTTGAAAGAAGTACCTAAACAATGACATGAAAATTTTTACAAGAGTATGTTGTCAAATGAGTTCAAAATAACAAATTTGGTAAATGTGTTTATATGAAAAAATAATACAAATAAAGGTTGTGTCATAATATATCCCCATTTGGATGATATATTTATTTTAGGAAACAATGATTACATATCAAGTTTACTAAGCAAATGTTAACAAGAAAAACAAGGAATAAAAATCACTAACACATTTGATGGATTGATATTGTTCTAATCTTATTATGTTGAGAAAATTATCGATAAATTTTCTACAAGTAAAAATAGCACAAATGAAAACACCAATAAACATAACTGTACATCTGTCTAATAATAAAGGTAAGAGAATAAATCTGTTGAAATATTCTTGAATAATTGAAAGGTTGATGTATGTTATAAACTACACAAAACTAGATATCACATACTTAATTACTAAATTAAATGGATTTACTAGTAATCCAAGTATGGATCATTGAAAAGTAATAAATAAGGAACTTAGATATTCTAGATACTCCTTGAACTATGAGCCACACTACATTAGATACCTAGTGGTACTATAAATGTGTAGTGATGTAAATTGAATATCCAACACTAAAGATTTCAAATCCACTAGTTGTTATGTCTTCACACTTGATGAAGCAGTTATGTCATCGGAATCGCCTAAAAAAAGGTGTATTGTAAGGTCCACGATGAACTCAAATTTTATTGCTTTTAATAAATCTAAAGAGGAAATCAAGTGACTTTATAATTTCTTAGAGGATATTTTATGCTAGCCAAAATCAATGCTACCAATTTATGTCCACTATGATAATTAGTCATCAATAGGAAGCAATAAGAAGGAAACTAAGTAACACGTATAATAGTAAGTCTAAACATATATATTGACTAAATAAAATTGTTAAATACTTGCTCTTAGATGAGATTATTCTATTAACTATGTAAAGTCAAAGAAAAATATTGTGGATCTGCTAACAAAAGGTTTGTTGAAATAGTTTGTATATAACTCATTGAGGGGAACAAGCCTAAATCCTTTAAAGATAAAATATTGTAATCATGGTAACCCTACCTAATGTATTAGAGATCCTAAGATCTAGGTTCAAAGAAAAAACAAAGTCATATAACAATCTTAATAGCACTGAAAAATGGTTTCCTACCTATTTCTATGATGAAAAAGGTGCTAGTTGTAGCATGATAAAGAACAAGGTATTCTCTTATTGATTTTCATATTTTAATATACCAAGTGAAGTATAACATAATATTTTTAATAAAAGATCACATACATGAGTAAAAATATATGAAATTTCTTTAAGAATTTACAAAAAAAGAGTTAATTTCTCTAAAGCACATGAAACCAGAAATTGTTTAGCGATAAAATAACCATAAATATGAGAATAAAAAGAAATATCTAATTAGAAAATTATATAAGTACTATTATCTTAGTTTACATAAAAAGATGAATAGTTTAAGATATCGTGTGTACTATTTAGTCCAGTAATTTGATAATATTTTATTATGAAATGTTCAAAGTCAAAAGCTACCTATCCTAATGTACATCCACCATATCATTCTCTCTATGAATTTTTGAGTCTTTATATACTTATTAGACAATTTCTATTCATGTAGGGGATTGTTAAAATGTTTTTTTAAAATATAGTTAATGGATGTATTTGAGACCAAATTAATACTGGAACCCATTTACTCTTAGGGTTAAAACTTTATTAGGAATTATTCTTCAACAAAAATTCTTTAACTTGGAACATGAACACGATAAAAAAATATTTAATCCTTCCATTAAGTTCAACAACTGGGGTCCATACACTAGGTTAATTATGTTGCATGCTGATTATAGTTGTCCAATATATGAACTTAATTAGTTGATATTCAAGGCCCATTATCCTAGACCGTGAATCTAACATATTTTTGTTCATGAACATTCATGGAGTTAAAATCAGTCCATGAGATTTAATATGAGTTAGCTTAGTCATTTGTGTATATTTCACATGAATTTAAATATTAGCATGCCATAACCTGAAATCTATTGATTTGTTATAGCTTTCTTGTATTATTTCACCATGCGCGCTAGCAAGAGGAAGATTGCATTCGTTGGCTTTGCATGTAATGAATTGGACCATTATTTTTTCTATCTTATAAACAGATGTGATTTAAGTATGAATTTGTAGGAATTTCTTTTGATATTGATGGCTACATGTGTTAGTGTATATACCCTATAGCTAATTGGTTGATTACACGTGATATTGATTTTATTCATGTAAATATATTTAAGGATAAATAAAGGTTTATTTATCTTTAATATTCATCAAATATTTAATTAATGAATCGAGAGTAAAAATAAAGTTCCTAGAACAAAAATATTTTGTAAATGAAATTATAAAGTTGTTATAATTATGAAATTTCTAGTACATCAAAACATTGCTCCTAAATATTTCTAGTTAATATTCTATTAAGATTGATTATTAATTAGAGTCATTGAGGCTAATACATAATATATTATTTTCTTTATGAAATGAAGTAGTTGTTCTCATAAGGTGATGTATGATGAATATCTAGAACTAATATATAGATGCATGTTAGATGACATATATAATGAACTAACTCGTATAAGAATTTCATATGGAGAGATTATTTGTGTCTACGAAAAGGCTTATATGATAGTTGTGTAAGTGATCTTTAGATTTCAGATCACTAAGTTATCTTATATAAAAAATGTTATGCTTTGACCATGCTATATTTTATCCTAATCAAAGGTAGCAAATGAGCATATATTGGATATAACATAAACTATTAAAAGATATTTAAGTAATCAAGAGATAATTCATCACGAGAGGTGAATTAGATAAATTTCTTCATAAGTTCTCAAATGGTATTGATTATAAATCTTTACACAAGTGAAATAAGATTTGAAAAGAGCTTCAAATCTTATTAAAAGAATCAATGACTATGATATTGAAAATAAACATGATTTGATAGAATAAACATACCCCATGCTATAATGTCTAAATCAGAATATCATCAATGAAGGGATAATAATTACACTGAAAAACTTGTCACTGAAATGTTAAGTTAAACCACCTATAACTTTCCTAATATTGGGAGGATCATGACGGGTTATTAGACATTATACTTGATCTCTAAATATAAATCAAATGATTATTGAATTGATAATAAATAAATTTATTTAATTCTATTTTATTTAGGATTGTGATTTATATTTGGATCTACTTATTAGGGAACCTAATGGGTCACACATATAAAAACCATTGGTCACAAATTATACTCAGATGATTAATAAAGTGTGACTTAATTATAAATAAATTTTAAAAATTAGAGATTAGAATGTAATTAATGAATGAATTTCTAAAATTTTCCTGAAATAATATGTGATATTATTCAATGGGAAAATTAATATTTTTCCATTTATAAGGTTTTTAGGTTTCTCTATAAATAGAATGTTATATCTTTTATTTTCTGAATAGTAAATAATATAGTACACAACATATGAAAAACACAAAAGGAAAGATTTAGTTCTCAAAGTCATAACAATTCCTCTCTCTTAAAAGGGTTTATGAAAAAAATTTACTGGTGGTTCGTATAGATTACCATTACAGGCGGGACACTTGAATGACTTATAATTTATGACAATCCAGTATTTAAGTAATTATTTAAAGCCAAAAAGAATATTTGATCTTTAAGTAATCTTTGTATAAATTATAAACAACTTTAGATATGTCTAACGAGATCTTTGAGACTCTTAAAAATTTTAAATTTACCGTTTTCATTATGTATATGTGTTTTGGAAAACCTAACAACATGAATACTTTATAACAAGGACATAAGCATGGCATCGTGAAAAATAAGTTATTTTCTCAGATTTTCCTTTCCATCATTCATTCATTTTATTATTATTATTATTAATTTTTGCTTTAAAAAATTTATTTATGTAATTCTATCTGTGCTTTATATTTAAATTTATTTAATAAATTGTTCATTTAATATTGCTTGCTGGGTGGGTTTATTGAATCAATTTTTTCTTTCAATATTACTCTAAGCTAGCACTGGTAGAGGATGTGCCTAGCCTAAGCACGTGGAAGTGCCTTACACCATTTCCTACTAGTTTTATACTTGCGTATCCAATCTCTAGCTAGTATTTCAAGAATTGGTCTCTCTATAAGGGTCACGTTTACCTTGTTTTAGGGTTTTATTTATAAGTTATTTGAAACTCTTTTAATTGAATTAAATTCTAAAATTTAAATTAATTTATGTGTTTAGAAGTCTTTTAATCATATTTATTTAAATTCCAAACGAGATTTAAATCTTTTAAAATAGGCAAAATCAAATTAGAAAGAAGATCATCTGATTTGCTATAATAGCTCCAAATATAAAATAGTTTTTCAAGAATTCCTTTTCTTTCTCTCAAAAACCCTATAACTTCTCTTTATTGTGTCTTTCTTTTCTTCAACAAAAGCTGTGGTTTTTCGGTTAAGAAAATTGCCTCCGTCATATTATTCCATCATATTATTGTTTTGTGGAGGTGTTTCAAGTTTGTCTCTAAAGTGATAGTGTTGGGGAAAAAAAAAAAACAGAAAGAGAAAAAGAAAAACGAAGCCGTATATTTAGCAGTGAATTAAATAGAAATTGCATTTTAATAATCAAATAAATATTGGAAAAGAAGGTATCCATCCTCGTTTTTCTTTTCTTCTGTCGCATGCCTGCTTGAAGCTTATTAATGTTTTGATTTGGTGACATGCGAGAACGCATCAATGCAAGTTACAAACCGTTTATATAAATATAAGAAAATTAAAATGAACACAACATGCATGAACGAACACACAAGACCTAAGGGATGGTCCTGGAAAGCGGATTAACCAAGAACATATATAGATTCAACCGGAAAAGAAAAGAAAAGAAAAGAACTCAAGGTCTTAAGAAAACATTTTGAGCAACATTAATGATCAATTAATTAAGATCTTCACTTATTGAAGGTGGCTGAACTTCCCCGGGATGATGAGTCATAGGTGGATCAGGGAAATGGTAGTGGAGGAAATGGCTGAGCGTATCCACACATCCCATAAACACACCGGACCTTCCGGGGGCATCTATTCCTGCACCGGCCACAATGAAACGGGTTGCGATTTGTATCAACACAGAACCCGTGGCAACATTGCCGAGCGAACCGGCATCTAATTCCGCAGAAACCGCAGTTACTAACATCCCAAGAGACATCAACACATTGGTTTCTACAACACCGCATTCGAGCTGAAGATGGATGCAGTCCCTCTCTGCATATCCACGGCGTACTCCGGCACCCGGGGGGCCGTGGTCGTGGGCCATGGTTCATTACTTTCTTTAGCCATGGGGATGTTGATGAGCCAGTTGTGAAGTTGTTCTCTTCTTCGAGTATTGAATTTCCTTCTGTTAACTTTGATATCATGGATACGAGCAAGATAGCAATTACAGCTTTGCCGAACCGCATGATTTAGACGCACAAGCAGGCACTGGACACACACCCAAAACACACGAAGGTAGTATATATAATAGTTCAATTCAGTTTTGATCTTCGCCGTCCACAGATACTTGAAGGGGCGTTCATGTTTTCCTTGCATGGCTAAGCAAATGAATTCTCGTGTTATGAGAGGTGAAATTGCTAACTACGTGATTTGGAGAGGGTTGTTTCCTTTGCTCTGCTCCTAAAGGCTTTTACAAATCCCTGATTAAAGGATCTGTGTAACTGATGTGACCCAAACCTTTTTTTCTCAGTATTAATTAAATATTATTCCAACATAAAGAAGGGCGGCCATTGTTCGTTAGATTTGATAGAATTAAGGGGCTTTTCCTTTTCTTTGGTCTCTGGTTCCATATGGTAAACATGAGCTTCATCACATTCCATGCAACCCTATTCCCTCTGCTGTCAGCAACCTGACATAAACAGTCATTGAATGATTTTAGTCGAGAACTAGCCGTTTAATCCGCGATTCACAGCGGATTATAAACTTTTTTTTAAAAAAAAAAATATTAGGTATAAAAGTTACTTTAATATGTTTTTATATATAAAAAAAAAATTCAGTATAAATTGAAAAGTCTATACAAGCAACATCAAGATATACATAAAATAAGACATGCATCCGATTATGTTTAATGATTTTATTTATTTAAATAAATAAGAGATAAATCTACACTTTAAAAAACTCGTGACTTAAAAGATAAATACAAATAGAATTGACTGAATAAACTCACGTCATAAAAAAATATTACGCAAGGCCGAACACACCAACAATATAATTTAAAAATGATTATTTTTAATTTTAAAAATTAAACTTCATTTGTATAAAAAAAAAACATTATAAATGAATTAGAATAATACCTTGAAAAGTAGAATAGAAACAGAACAACTAAAAAAATTATATTAAAAAAAGACATGCAAAAATCATAACCTAAATAATGAGACCGGGATAAACTTATACAAAAAAACTTGAAGATAATCACAACTAATGTTAAAAAAAATAATGCAAAACAATAAAATCGTACGAAGCTGAATTCCCAACAAATTAAATGTCACAAGATAAAATCAGAAAAAAAAATTAATTACACAAAAGTATCAAAGAAAAATGAGGGTGAGAAAAAACATTAATTAGAGGGATAAAAATTTTCAATCGGAGAGTTTAATTGAATTACAAAATGGCTTTAATAAAAAAAATCAAAAGAATGAGGGTCAACTAAAAAAATAAAACAATAGAAAATTTGATTGAAGCATGAAATTGAAAGAAAAAAACTTCAACAAAAGTGCCAAGGAAAAAATTAGAAAATTTTAAAAATAAAGACCGAAATGAAAAACCAAACATATAAGAAATTGCAATTGAAGTACTAAATTGAAAATAATAAAAACATCTATAAATGATAAAGAAACGACATAAGAAATTAATAGATTAAGGACTGAATTTGAAAAGTAAGAAACAAAAAGGATAATAATGTACATTACCTATCTGGAGAGAGAAAAGAAGGAAAAAAATAAAATGACCACCACGACAATCCGACTATCGTCAGTTGCCACACGCCACTCCAAATAAAAGAGGACACAATGAGAATGACGCATCTAAGAAGACAACGAAAGGCTATTTATGTCTACCAGGTGGCGTCACACGTGCTGCCTGAATGGCGCAGACACTACCCACGCATTAAGGCGTGCCGAGCAAGCTCCATCAACTTTAAGCATTAAAAAAATTCAAAAAATTGAAAATACAAAAATACCCCCATGACCCCGATAATTACACAAAATACCCATATGAAGGTACAAAAATACCCCCAAATGCTAAGCTTATATTTTGTCTTTTTCAAGGTTAAAGATGTAATTGCATTGTATATTAAAATTCAAAAACCCTAAAACACATTATCCAGCAACACAATAGTTTTTTGACTTTAGGGGAAAATATGTATTTTTACTGTCAAGAAGCTTACACAAAGTCAAGAAAGTTTTTGGTCAACAGTTCAATATTTTGTTGATTTTGAGGGCAAATAGTATTTTTACTATGTAAAAAAATAATGAAAAAGACATCAACACCCCCAACCAAGAGGCTTAATTTGTTTGGATAAAAGGGCACAAAGATAATATTACTGTAGCTCAAGACACATTATACTATGGATTGGGCTACAATAAAACACTAATGTCATTTAGTCATTTATAACTTTTTTAATATTTTAGGGATCATGACGGGCTGCTAGACATTGTAATTGATCTTCAAATATAAATCAATCAATTGCTGAATTGATAATAAACTAATTTGTTTAATCCTATTTTATTTAAGATTATGATTTATATTTAAGCAAACTTATTAGGGAATCTAATGGGTTACACATATAAGAACCATTGGTCAGAAATTAAAATGTGACGATTAATCAAGTGTGAC
>Ga0325414_1005538_pt1 | contig 13370 bp, 10 predicted proteins | sample PopdelMetagenome_8_FD_206183 | JGI IMG/M metagenome (GOLD analysis project Ga0325414, IMG submission 206183) | Populus deltoides microbial communities from Bellville, Georgia, United States - Leaf-PdKOR-R3 | ecosystem: Host-associated > Plants > Phyllosphere > Phylloplane/Leaf | place: USA...
CAGGAGAACATCTCCATTCCCGTGTTTAACGTGGAGTCTCCTGTGTAAAAGTGAAACAGGAAAATTGCTTTGAATAATGGCGCAGAAGGACAAAGGTGAAATCCTTTCTAGTTAGTGCTTTGCGCATTCGCCCTACCATCGATCCGGTCTGCAGCAACAACTACAATTGAAATTAATGCAATTGTTTCTATTTTTCTGGTAAAATGATTGTTACATTCAATTTGGCTGCAGGGCGACTGATCTGAAATGCCAGATAGCTAGCCCTGTTGCTGTATATCCCTAGACAAAGCCAGATATTTCGTAATTGTATCTTCTCCAAGTATAAAGCAACTGGCTATTCAGGGGTCGAAGATGTTATTAAGGTGCAAATTAACAATCTCCGATTGCCATTATCAAAGGAATTGTAAATCAGTAATATATATCATGAATCACAGAACCTGAAATGTTTAAAGCTTGCCCAGAGACCGAGTACGTAATTAAAGATTATCAATAACTATAATTCATATATAATTGCGTCTTGAAGGGGGAAGAACGAGAGGGAAAAAAGAAAGAACAAAACGAAATATACCATGAAGAAAAATGGTTGATATATATATAAAAGGAAATCACAGTACTGGTACGTGGTAAGGGACTTCATTTTTTGTGTTTCGGATTTTTAATGCAGTCTTTAGCGTATTGTTTTCACTACTAAATCCAGGTTCAAGTCAAGTTATTCCTTCCTTTCATCCGTTCATTGTGGGATACGTGGCCATTTCTCTCTCTCTCTCTAACTATAGAACACCAACCCATTATCAAGATGGAGTTATTATTGAAGAAATTTATTTATGGAGATCAATTGGTATTTCCCTTGTATAAATTTTTGAAAGAAAAGCATATTGCGCAGTACCTCCCTTTTCTTAAGAACCAGTAGTGCCATGCACCTTATCCATACGAAAATTGGTTAAATCTCACGCGGAGAGAGAGAGAGAGAGAGAGAGAGAGGCTCAGAATACTGTCCAATAAAACAATAAAGCCTAAACCAAACTTGTCCAACAACCCTACATTAGCAACCTTGAGCCAAACTCTTCATGGCCCAGCCCTCAATATAATAATTGCCCACAAACATAGTGGGAGAAACTGGGGTTGCATATTTTAAAGTCTCCTCTATAATTGATGTATAACCTATAAATCGTACGTCACCACCAATGGAAATTAATGTGATTTCTCTTCCTTAAATTCACACCTCCAACAACAGGAGAATAGAACGCTATATTTTCTCTCTTAGAGATTAATATGGCTCAAGAATGCACCGAGAGCTCTGTGGCAATCTCTCCCTCTATCCCACTAAACTGGTGGGATCTTCACCATGCAAATTCACTCTCTTCGTTGACCAATACCAGTCCATGGCACCAGTCAAACCCCAGTTCTAACTCCTCTTGCGAAGAGGATCTTTCCATGTCTACATCCTTTACTAATGCTTCTAATCACTCTGGACTAACCGTCGAGTCCGCGCGCCAACTCGTCGAGCCCGCTTCATCAACCGAATTGATGGGCGAGCATGCTTATAGCCGTCTCTGGAGCCAAATTCTACTGTAAGTTAATTTCATAGCACCAAAAATAAAATACTACGCACACACACACGTTTCCTGGAAGAATAGACACGTAGTATCATTTGCAATCTTGATTTATATTTCGTTCTCGAAATATATTTGAATAAGATGAGCGGAGAGAAGAATCTTTTAGCAAAAGAAATGGGAGAAACTAGTGCTATATATATTAATGGATATACGAGTGGGTGTACTAAAGAGAGAGAGGTTCGTAGTGAAATTAAGCTCTATTTATTTATATTTTTTCAAGTTTCTTTTTCTTTTTGCGTGTTTGATCATTTGATGTTTTTGAAATGACAATTAAACTTCATATTACAAGAATTTCCATCCGACATCCTAATATATGTTTCATTTCTTTTTTGTCAAAAAGAAAGGTAAAGTTTATCTGCATGCTTTCCTTGTGGAATACCTTAATTTTAATGCTTTGATTTGTTTTAAACCCTAATAGAGGAGTTGGGAGCAATGAAGAGTTGGACGACAGTCAAGATGTTGGAGAAAACTTACTCGACGCTTTGTCATCCAAGACTTCTAGTACTATGTCATCTGGGATATTTGGACCAGCTTGTGATTACTTCAAGAGAATGGACAGCGATTGGGAATTCACGAACCCAGCATCCCTTAACAACTTTGAAAAGCATTTAAACGGTTTCAGTGAGAGCTTGATTGGAGGTGGAAGGTTCAACAAATTGGTCAGCCAATTGTCTATTGCCCCGCCAAACCCGGAAGTAAGACGTCAACTATTCGATCCACTGACATGCAACATATCGTTGAGCCCTTCTGTAAATCATGATTACTCCGGCCAGCATCAGACTTACAGCAATTCCACACCATGTTTGATGGGAGAAAGCAGAAATTCAGATTTTCAGTCATGCTATGGCCATGATCTAAAAGTAGAGAATGAGCATCGTGAAAGACCTACGGCTCCTTTTAGACGGTCATTTAATAGCAACACTGTTGGATACCACATTGGCCTTAACAGCTCAGTGGTAGGAGATAACAGCAAATACTACCATGGCATGCCTGATGCTACGAACAGAAGTGCAAGAAATTTTGCAGATGCCTTAACGTTTAGTAATCGATCAAGGAAGCCACTGATTGATATTCAAGTGCCTAAGCCTTGCTTTAAATCGATCAATTTATCTGATAGTAGAAACCAAGGACTCCAAACTTCTTCTCCGGTGAGAAATTATCATTAACTCTTATATATTGCAAGTGCTGTTTCTCTATATATTCCTCACGGTCATGGTAAATTTTTCTTTGCCAAAAAATATTCAACTAATAATTATCTGCGTATGTACGCTTCATGCAGTCAGGGAAAGGACATGGAACAACAAATGAAAGGAAGAGGAGAAGATCTGAAGAAACTTCAGAGACGGCTGCGAAGAAAGCTAAGCATGAGAGCTCTACAGTTTCATCCGTAAAGGTACACATATAGGACAGGCGATGAGAAGGGCACTCCGTTTCTCTCTCTATTTCTTTCCACGTCTCTTTTTAAAGATCGAATGCTATGAAGAGATGGAATGCTAAAACTATCCAATTAAAAGAGTTTGCACGCACCAAAAGCCAATAACGATAATGGATAGTGAGAGACTTTTTATTTTTATTTTGTAGATTCAAGCACCAAAAGTGAAGCTTTCGGAAAGAGTCACGGCCCTTCAACAAATTGTTTCGCCATTTGGGAGGGTAATTAAGCACGATGAGCATTATGAATAACTTAGTTATTTTCAACAAAACAAGCAATATTTTTCTTTATCTATCTCTCGCGTTAACTATGCTACCTACTTTTTATAATTATTTTTTTTTCTTTTTTGTTAAATTTCAGACTGATACAGCCTCGGTGCTATATGAAGCAATTCAATACATTAAATACTTGCAAGAGCAAGTGCAGGTGATATATTAAATCAACTTGATATACCCATCGTCTAATCAATAATATTGGGATGTAAATATATATGGTGTGCAAGCTGGTTAACAATAGATATCAAGGGAAATATTAATTAATGACGACCTTTTACTGTAAGAATTAATTATGAGATCCATCATGTTTCACGAGAAACTAATGGAAGAAAAGGGAGTGCGAGTGGTAGTTGTAAAAGGAGTAAGAAACATCATTTCCTGATAGCTAGCTCTTTGCCTTGTGTTGCAGCTATTCAGCAATCCTTACATGAAGACTACGAACTCACCACACAAGGTAGGCAATTAAGTAGGTCACGCGCACTATATATATATATATATAGCACTTTCGAGCTAAAACGCATTCTCGGCTTTTATTTCAGGATCCTTGGGCAGGCTTGGATAGAAAAGACAAGGGAGATGCAAGAATTGATCTCAGAAGCAGAGGTCTTTGTTTAGTTCCTATTTCATGTACCCCTCAAATTTATCACGACAACGCAGGATCAGATTACTGGACACCAACTTATAGAGAGTGTCTATATAGGTGAACTAAGCTGACGCTGTTCTGTCTCGTGCGTGTATCAGCTCTACGAAATAAATCCTAGTATATATGTTAGAAGAGACCAAAAAGATGCTCCACTGATCAAGAAAACGTGCATATATATATATATATATATGGCTTCGGATGCCATGACTTCCCCAGCAATATTTGGCATGTGCGCTATTTAGGTTTAATTTCATTTTCTCCCTTGAAAGTTCATACGGTCTGTTAATTTCTTTGAATACCCCAGGGGTTTTGTATCATATATATATATATATATAGGCGTAAACGTTAACTTTTTTCTTCAAGATATAATTAAATGGTTTATCCGTTAACTTTTTTTTTAAAAAAAAATTCACACTATTCATTTTAAATAAATTAATTTTGAAAGCAGATGAAAAAAAAAATGATCTGGAAAAGACTATATCGACCATAGGATTCTCTTTCGATGGGAAAACTCTTTTAAGAAGGTAAAGTGCCTTCTAATTTCAGAATCTGCACTTGTTAAACATGTAATCAGTACGAAATTCTATCAATAAAAAAAAATATATGAAGCTATATTCGCTACAAGCATTTTTAAGAAGTTGAATCAATAAAATCTTAATAATACTGAAATATACAAAGCTGACTTTACTTAAAATTCAATCAAAAGAAGTTTTTATGTAGATTTTTACTTAAGAAGAAATTTAAACAAGAAAAATACAATTCATTTAAGAAAATTAAATGAAAGTTTATATGATTTTTTTATACAGGTGGTTCATTTAATTTAAAAAAAATATAATAAAAATGCAGTTCTTAGATATGCTAATATTACCCGGGATTGACTAATCCACCTACTCTTTTATTTTATTTTTAAATAGTTCACTCACATGTACATTGTATACTCGTATTTTTTCGCTAATTATGCCCCTGTCTCTTTTTATACGAAAATGCCCTGCAGTAAAAATAAAATAATTTTTTCAAGAATTAATAAAATAAAAAGAAATATAAAAACAAAAAAAACTTATAGCGCTTAAAAAAAATAAAGATCATGTCCATGAAACCTTGTGAATAAAAATATATTTATTGAGAAACTTTATATATATATATATTACTCCAAACTATTATGTCACTCTATAGGCTCTTTGAAAAGAGAAAAATATAAATAATGAAAAAATATATATATTACATTGTATCTCACAAAAGATAATTTGAATATTTTCACTTAGGGTAAAAATATATAATTGTTTTCTTTCTTTATATAAAATCCCCCCTGTTAATTAATTAATTGATGCATTGTATATATTGAAACGGTGATTTAGTTTGTCATTTTTTGGAATAACTAAATAAATGGTTTAGACTTCTCACCTTCAATTCCCATCGTTTATGTTCAGCACTTCCATTTCGCAATCCTTACTTTAATTTAATTTCTACCTGCATAATTGTGGGTGAAGACAAAATATAGTAATCTTCTCATGAGGGGATAGGGCTGTGGTGATAGTAATGGCAACGTTTTTTTTTTTTTTTTTTATTATTTTAATAATAATCAAAGGTATTATTAAACTCATGCTAGCCCTTCATTTCGACGATGCCCATCATGAAAAGTAACAAAAGAAAAGCCTGCAATATATGGAAGAGAAAAAAAAACCGAAACACTCACTACATTAAGAAAATTAAAAAAATTGAATTGTGAAAAAAAATTAATTAAACTGATTAAAATTTTAAAAGATTAACTGATTTAATTTGGTTTTGGTTTTATAAGTCTGAAACCGAAAAAATCAAACCAAACTCAAACCGGAAAAAAACCCGGGTCAAACCAAAAAAAACCGAAAGAAACAAGCCAAAACCGAAAAAACCGAGCCAAAACAAAAAAAACCGAGTCAAAATAAAAAAACCAATTTAAATATATTGTCTGCTCAATTTTAAAAAATCTTAGGTCTCGTTTGTTTTTGCGTTTTAAAAATGTTTTTAAAAGAAATTAATTTTTTTATTTTAAATTAATGTTTTTTATTTTTACATCATTTTGATGTGTTAATATAAAAAATAATTTTTAAAAAATAAAAAAAAAAACACTTTAAAAAGCAGCAACAACCACCCAAACAATTAAAGTCCTCCTCAAATTTAATTTCCACACTAAGTTGCCATTGACCCGTAATCCCATATATGAGATTGTGGTTGTTGTTGGCACACTTGAAACCTTGTGTAATTATGAAAACGCTAATTTCAGTAGAATCTCACCCAACAACAATCTATCACCCCAAAATGAAATGGTGAGTCCATTTCCAACCATATATATAACTAAAGCAACCTCGCAGAGCTTCAGAAATAACTGCATCTAGTTGTCTAAAAGAAATGAATTGTTGCCAGACACATGATAACCGCTCGCTAAAGAAAGAAAGGCCATTTTCAAAGACAGGTCAATATTTTTTGCATATGACATCTTGCCATCTGGCTTTAGAAAAATAAAACTATAATTTATAATAATAATAATTTGTATTTGTATTTGTGATAATGTAACTAAAAAAAATTAGTTCTATTTCTATTTCATTAAAAATACTATAAAAAAGTTGTACTTATTAGTTTAAAAAAAAAGAAAAAACACTTTAAATATAAAGAATATATTAGCACTTCATCACTTGAATGATATAACCCATTGTTTTCATGTACATAATATATTTTCAAAATTTACTAGACTGCTATAACTTTAAATCTATACATTAATCTGAAAAAAATAAATTTTCATATATTTATTTAAAAAAGGTTTTAAAGTACACATACTTATCATGTCTTTTTAAAAAAAAAACAATTAACGCAAAAAATTGAAAAAAAAAAAAACGAATATATCCCCAAGTCCGCTCTCGTCACTTTCATATACCGCCTTTTTTTTCTTTTTATTTTTATTCGCTCGGACTTGCCTAACTACAAATGGCGCTTCTTCTCTACTCCCAACAAAGTTGAAGCACCCAAATTAATAATAATAAGAATAATCTAGGGTTTGCTATCCTCCTGTCTCCGCAATGAAGCGCGATTTCGACGAAATTTCAGACGACGAGTGGGCTAACCACTCCTTCAAGCCCTCTCGCATACTCACAACCACACAAAACGGCAAACACAAATCGAATTCGTCTTCTTCTGCTTCTTTTCGTCCTCCTTTAGAATCCTTCGCTTTCAAAAAACCACAACAAAATTCATTTAGCAGCGTTGTCGACGATTGTGTCCAAGTCACCGAGCATTTCAATTTGGAGGACGATGACGTGGAGGAGGAGGAGGAGACTACGAGGCCATCAGCGGTGAATCGTGGTCGTCGTTTCGTGGTCGATGATGATGACGAGGATGAAGAGGTGGAAGAGCGAGAGCGCGGCGGGGATTTGGCGGAGGTTTATGATATAAAATCGAGCGACGAGGAGTGGGAGGAGGAGGAATTGGCGGTGGAAGATGATGATTTGGTGGGCAAAGCATTGCAGAAATGCTCTAAAATATCAGTGGAGTTGAAGAGGGAGCTGTACGGCTCTGGAGTGACCTCGTGCGACCGGTACGCCGAGGTGGAGGCTTCTTCAGTCAAGATTGTTACTCAGGTACTCCCTTGTTTTCATTTTTGAGCAATTCGTTTTGAAAAAGCTGAAATTCTGTTCATTTTTAGTTGTATCAAGGTTGCATGTAGTTTCCTTTTTTTTCTTCTCTCTTTTATAGATATGTAGTTTTCTTTTTATTCTGCAATAATTGTCTTTTAGGTCCTTTAAATTGAAGGAGTATTGGTTATCCCTTCCAGAAAAGGGTGGCGATGTGTTCTTATATGTTCTCTTTTGAATGAAATTATAACTGATTTGCATTATTTTATTTTTTTGTTCTAAAATTGGATTGTTTAGCTTAGCTAACAGAATGGTGATCTTTCTCTATTTAATAGGCAGTCAAGATTTTACTTCAAATAAGCTAACTACCTGCATCTATGGGTCTGTGGTATGCATGCGTGTGCATTTGCATTCCGTGATCCCTTACTAAAAGAAAATGATCCATAATTTTGATTTCCTTGCCTTCAAACAGTAAACGTAGAGTTATCACTTAGATTGGTCTGGTCTTAAGGATTCTGTTTTATTATTGCAGGATGATATTGATGCAGCGTGTGCAGTGGCAGATTCAGATTTCCAGCCTGTCCTCAAGCCATACCAGCTGGTTGGTGTCAATTTTCTTCTTCTGCTGCACCGTAAGGGCATTGGAGGAGGTAATTCTACTATTCCTTTGTCATCATCATTGTGTTGTTACATATCTACTTTCAGGAGCCCTGAATTCTATAGTTTAATTGCTTTGTGACATTATAGTTCATAATCCAAGATTGCTAACAATGGTAATCAATTGGCAAAACTATGAGAATAGTTTGAAGTATTCTTGTACTTTTTGTCATGGGGAAATTACTCTATCATGAGATTTGTTGAATCACCTGTACTTTTGAAATTACATTGCACCCTTTGGCAGCATTTTTTCGAAGGAGATAAAATATACCAACCAGGACCATGAAATTCTAACATGAATGGATTGGTCAGGAGACTCATTTGTTATTAGCAGTGAAACCTGAATGGTCCAAGCATAGTGAAGGAAGTTAATTTATTCTTGGATACTGCTGATGTATTTCTATTCCATCAAATGCATGTTCTCTAGCTGCAGTTTAGGGTGTCATTTTTTTTTATGATGGATATTGGATTATATGTGCTCTGGAAAGATCTCTGATCAATAATCACTCACATTTGTATCCATGCAGCCATATTGGCAGATGAGATGGGTCTTGGGAAGACCATTCAGGTACCTGCAATGTGTCTTTTTTCCTTTTCAGTGATAATAGGGTTAACCTTTTTGTTATTGCAATGTAAGATTGATCTTGTGTGACAGGCAATTACATACTTGACGTTGTTGAAATACTTACACAATGACCCTGGTCCACATTTAATTGTGTGTCCTGCCTCTCTGTTGGAAAACTGGGAAAGAGAACTGAAAAAGTGGTGTCCATCATTTTCTGTACTCCAGTATCATGGGGCTATGAGATCTGCCTATTCAAAAGAGCTGGGTTCATTGGCCAAAGCTGGGTTGCCACCTCCTTTTAATGTGCTCCTTGTCTGTTACTCACTTTTTGAGCGGCATAGGTGTGTCTTATTCTGAAACAGGTCATTATCTGTGTACTTTTATTTCCCCCCAAAATATGTATATATGTAACGCACATACATTACTCATCATTGATTGTACAGTGCTCAGCAGAAAGATGATCGTAAAATTCTGAAACGTTGGCAATGGAGCTGTGTTATAATGGATGAGGCTCATGCTTTGAAGGATAAGAACAGCTATAGGTGGAAAAACCTGATGTCAGTTGCAAGGAATGCAAACCAGCGTTTGATGCTCACCGGGACGCCTCTGCAGAATGATTTACATGTATTGATATTGAAACACCTTTTTTTTCCCTCTAAACTTACTTTTCTATTAATTACCGTCATTGTATTTATTTAGCTTCACTCTAGAAAGGACAAATGGTTTCTTTTTTTGCGCTCTTATAATGAAGTTTTTGTGATGTCTAAAAGCAGTTTATACTCTTTGAAAAGCTCAAATTAACAGGTGAAATGTAAAATTCTGTTGGAATATGATTATTCTTTTACGATCTTGTTTCTATAATTTCTTGGTGGTTGAATTCCTGTACCCATAACTCAAGAAGCAAGGAAAAAAGATTTTTACAGAGTTGAGATGTATGTTAGAGAAAATTCTATGAATTTATTGCTACTACTTTATTTGAGGCAGAATTTCTATTTTATATTGCACACAGTCCATCAGTTATTCTTCATGTAGGTAGTAGTACTTGTGCTGATTTTATTTTTGATACCAGATTTCCTTAAATGTTAAAATTTATATGAATTGACAGTTTGAAGATATTATCTTTTATATATGCTCATATTTCTGCTATCATGATGTGCTTTGCCTTGACTCATGTTAATCTTTGCAGGAGCTATGGTCATTATTGGAGTTTATGATGCCTGATCTTTTTGCTACTGAGGACGAGGACTTGAAAAAGCTATTGAATGCAGAAGATGGAGATTTAATTGGTCGTATGAAGTCTATTTTGGGACCATTCATCTTGAGGCGTTTAAAATCTGATGTCATGCAACAACTAGTTCCAAAGATACAGCGGGTATGCTGAAATCATAAAATTTCAACTTAGATCTTCTGTTCTCCAATTATTCTGTTGAGATTTTACAATGAAATTTCCAACCCTTTTAAGTTTTTTATGAAGAATAGAAGGGCTAAATATGACTTTCACAGGTTGAGTATGTTTCAATGGAAAAGCATCAGGAGTATGCTTACAAAGAAGCAATAGAGGAATATCGTGCAGTTTCACATGCTCGTATTGCAAAGGTTTCAGATGGTGACCCAAATACTATCGCTGGAGTTCTTCCTCGGCGGCAGATCTCAAATTATTTTGTTCAGTTCCGTAAGGTACTGCCATTTCTCTTAATTTTTTTTTTGTCAATTTATTCTATTTCTTTGATATCATTCTAGTTGATCATATTTTCCATGTTTATTTCAGATTGCCAATCATCCATTATTGGTGAGGCGAATTTACAGTGATGAGGATGTCATTCGTTTTGCCAAAAAGTTACATCCAATGGGTGCATTTGGCTTTGAATGTACCTTGGAAAGGGTAATAGAGGAACTAAAAAGCTACAACGATTTTTCTATTCACCGGGTAATTTCTCTCTCTCTGAGAGGTCCTGTAAGGTATACTAAGAGCTCATTGTTTTTGATTTCATGTCATTGCATGTGAACTTCGGAGTTTCCAATTCCACTGTACGTGAAAGAGATATCATGAGTTAATTGTTATTGGTGTGGATAAGCCGTGCACTAGTAGGCTCAGGGCCCTTGAGTAGCTTTGGTTTTGGGGATGGGTCAGATACAGTTCTCTTCTTGAGGCATGCAACTGAATGTCAGGTCCGAGCACTTTTATTGTGCATGGTTCAGCATCAGAGAATCTTGTCTTTGTCAAAACTTGGATCAGTTTTCTGTACAAATGGTTGAGAGTGTTAGTAATAACTCAGGTGGATGCGTAGCTTTATGTGGGGTGCGAATGCTGATGCTGGCATTTGTTCAGAAACTTTATGTGGAGTGCGAATGCTGACTGCTGGCATTTGTTCAGAAATGGCCAGCCTCCTTTGCTTGGTTCAGCAGCTGTGACCATTTTGTCTTTGAGACTGCCAAGATATTTGATTTGAGCTTGCTGAGGCTTTGGGGAGAGTTTTCTTGGATTGTCTAGTCAGGGGCTACTTACTGGATTTTTTCAATCATACTTTTGGATTTGATTGGGGCTAACATTCTTTCAATTTGATTGTGGGTCATCATATTTGGAAGGGTTCTTGGATTTGCTAATTTTGTTAGTTTTGGAAAGGAGTTCAGTTCTTTGATTTGAGAGAAAAATGAAATGTGGAATGAATTTATAAGAGTTAGCTGATTTCTTCCTAGTTTTTCTAACAATCATGTATAGAAGCAGTTGTTATTCCTCATTCAAATTTCAATTTTGAGAATTCTTGGATTGTTATCAAATAGGTATGCAGGTCAGTGTTATTGGAGGCAAGGCTTATCATTCTTATATAGATTGAGTCGGTTGAAATAAATTTATGGGATTTTAGTTTGAAATCAGGTTATTTAGGGGAGGTCAGTTTGTATAGTCAAGCCTAAGAATGTCTGTCTTTACAAGTTTTGTTCCTTCAACTCCAAGTTAATTTTTGATTAAATTGGAGACTTCCTTATTTAGGACCATAGCCACCAACAATGCAGTACTCCTGCTGTTGCAATCTGGATCTTAATCCTGGATATGATGGTACATGATTGGGATCACCCATAGTGGTGACCTAATCTGAAGCAGCTTGGACAGGGTTATCTAGGGGAAGGTAGGGAACAGCCCATCATATGAGTTTCAAAAGTCTTTCATAATAATAAAATCATTTCCCATCAATTCAGCAAAATCAATGTGAAAGAGACATCATTCGTAAGTGACTTTAGCAAGAGACTCTTAGTATGTGTGGCATAATTCTTTTACCATGTTATGTGAATTGCATATTGACTGCTGTTGCTGAATCAGGGTCATACCCAGCTGTACTCTTATTGCTATGATAATGACTTGAAGTAGATGTTCTTTGGTGAAATTCTTGTGAACTTCTTGCTCTTGCACGGCTATATATCTTGATTTTGGAATTCTAACCATTTCTCCAACGACTTCTTGCAGCTTTTACTCTATCATGATATAAATGAGAAAAAAGGAATCCTTTCAGACAAGTATGTTATGCTTTCAGCTAAATGTCGGGTATGGATCGAGTAATTTCACCAGGTTTTTGTTAACTGAGTTTTTATGAGCTAAAATTTGCAAAGTTCATATAACATGCAGGCATTAGCTGATCTTCTTCCTGACCTGAAGAAGTGTGGGCATCGGGTTCTGATTTTTAGCCAGTGGACTTCGATGCTAGACATCCTAGAGTGGACTTTGGATGTACTTGGGGTTACATATAGAAGACTTGATGGAAGGTTTGCCACTATACTTATCTGACATTCATCATCATCATCATCATCATTACTGGGAGCAATTGTTTTCTGCATCTGGCATGTTAATATGATTTTCAGTGTATGCGGTGGAAGTTTTCTGCTGACTAATGTAGTAAGTGAATGAATAGTTGTGGCTAGCACAATTCAAAACACATCAATAAGCTATGTATTTCAATGTGCTGGACCACTGGCATGATTGACACTAAAGGGTCTGTGCGCTATTTGGGGAGTGCTATGGTGGAAATCATGTGCATGCATGCAACCTCTTAGTTGAAGGTTTGAAGCCTGAGACTAATCATTTCATGCAAAAACATTGAATGGTAGGCCAGTCTAGAGTTCTGTTCCTGAATTACTGCTTCTGTGGGATCTTAGGTGGAGGAATTTCTCCTTTTTCTTTTGAGCTTTGTTGAGAAGGATGGTTTTTTTCCCCCCTTATTAGCATGCAAAATGACTGTTTTTTCATCATTTGCAGAGTATTAGCTAAGGATACTCACACTTTTTTACTATATCCCTTGAACAAATCAATGTGGAAAACTCATCTGGGCAAGTTTTTCAAATTATGGTGTGAAATCGTAGCAATAAATTTACCATCATTGAACTATGTCTATCACAGATTATTACATCATTTAGTAAATTTCTTTTATTATCCTAGAACCACAATTATCGTCCATTTGAACTACCTGGACTTTTGAGCATTTTCTGTTTTCAATTTATGCCCACTAGAAATTCCTTTTAGCTTAATCAGTTGCTCCATCCAATGACAGTACTCAGGTGACAGAGAGACAGGCCATAGTGGATGCTTTCAA
>Ga0325414_1005539_pt1 | contig 13368 bp, 6 predicted proteins | sample PopdelMetagenome_8_FD_206183 | JGI IMG/M metagenome (GOLD analysis project Ga0325414, IMG submission 206183) | Populus deltoides microbial communities from Bellville, Georgia, United States - Leaf-PdKOR-R3 | ecosystem: Host-associated > Plants > Phyllosphere > Phylloplane/Leaf | place: USA...
TCTTTATTGGGGTTTTTTATTTTTTATATATATATATATATATATATATATATATATATATATATATATATATATATATAATCAATACTTCTTTTGAATAAAAGATGTTTTTTAAATCTAAAACTAATTATTTCATGAAAATGATTACAAGAAACAAATTGTGTGGGCCAAGGCGAATTCTAGGGTGGCAAGACATTTTGGAAAAATTACAGTACAACTAGGTAAATTTTAGGGGTGAGCAAAAAAACCGAGAAACCGAGTAAACCGAGAAAACCGAGAAAAAAATAACCAAAAAAACCGAACCAAAAAAAAAAACCGATTAAACCGATTATTTTTTTTGTAAAAATTTTTGGTTCCGTTCGGTTTCGGTTTCCGAAACCTGAAACCGGCAAAACCTCAACCGAACCGAACCGGTTCGGTTTAAGGGGTACTATAAATATGAAGAAAAAAAAACTTAACCCTAGACCTAGACACTCTCACTCCAGCGACTCCTTGCAGCCGCTCCCTCATCCTCACGGCCGCACCTCACACAACTCACACTTTCACTCACTCTGCAACAAAATCAAGTTAATCCATCTTCGATTCTTCATCTATATCCCTCTTTGGCTCTCCCACACCATTTTCATCTTCAGAACTAACAACCTAGCCAGTCAGCCATGAGTCGCGTGACACACACCATACCGGCACACCGAACCTCCAGAGTCCAAATCTAGCAAACCAATCCCTCCCTCTCTCACACCTGACCTTGAATCGTGTACCAACTCACACCAGGTATGATTTTTTTCTGTCAATTTCTGTTTTTATTTTTTTTAACATATGCTTTCTGATTCTGTGTATTTGTTGGTTGATTTTTTTTTTAACACCAGAATCTAAATCTAGCAAACCAGTCCCTCCCTCTTTTACACGGGACCTTGAATCGTGTCCCAACTCACACCAGGTATGATTTCTTTTTTCCGTCATTCTCTATTTTTATTTTTTTTAACATATGCTTTGTGATTCTGTATATTTGTTGGTTGATTTTTTTTTTAACACTAGAGTTTGAGCATTCTATGTATTTTGGTTGATTTTTTTCTGCATTAATAAATCTATTGTTCGTGTAGTGTGTATTCTGTGTATTCTGTATGATTCTGTTTCTGTGTGTTCTATATAGTGTGTAATGTGTATTCTAGGTAAAGCCCTGCATTGCCATTCATTCATTTTTGTGTAATGTGATTGTGTGTCCTATATTTAGTTATTAATTTTGTCACTAATTACGTGTGATGTGATTGTTTCTAAAACTTCTAAAATTAATGACTAAAAATGGTGTTGGCAGTCTAATTTCTAGAACTTTTGTTCAATATCAAATGTCTGGTGTAAGTAGCTGCTACATGGGCAATCCTCATTGTTAACACTGGGAAAACACAAAAACAAGAATTAAATCTTTGAAAGCTTGGTGTTAGTCTGAGGTGGAATGTTTATTTTTTTAGTATTGATGAACAATTAGAGTTGCCGGTTTGATTGGTCTCGTGTATGACTAATTATTATCTAATTGATACTCCATTTTAAACAGGAAACTTGTGCATCCTGGTCACCTGTCCTGGAGAAGCTAGTTTTTGTGCCTATGAATGTTTAGAAATTAGAAATTATGTTTTTCTTTTCTTATTGATTTGAAAATATGTACTCTTCAAACTTGAGGATATATGTTGACTATGTCTGGTTGTTTCATTGTATTTGTGATTTTCATGACTGTTTATTTGTGTTATTGCAATCTCTTGTTGTTTGAATCACTTCCTTTTCTTCTACTCCTGGAATTATAGTGAAGTTCTTGGAATTTAATGTTTGCTCTTGGCATTTAGAGAGAAGTAGAAATGCTGTCACAAAACTTGATAGTGTCTGTGCTTTAGTTCAGGTGTTATAGGGTGGGTGGGAAGAAGTTTAAACCTTACTAATCAAGATGGAAACAAGGTTTGAATTTACATCAACAGATACTGTACTTGTTACTGATACAACTATTTGTACAATGCTAGATGGATAGTTTTGCTAACATCTATTGATGTTATTGTTAGCTATGGGAAATTTATGAGTTTCTGTCATGTTGCTTCCCCAGGAACCTCCAATTATAACTCATGGTGGTCCTCTAGTCCGTCTTCTATCTAGTGGACTGATCTGTGCCTTCTTATGTACATATCAAGCATGTGATATGGAATAAAAGATTTAGAAATTAGATTGTGTGTCCTATATTTACTTATTTAGTCATTAATTTCATTGTTTATGTGTAATGTTTTGGCTGATATTACTTTCTATTTTGTTTTTTGTTTTTGCCTGACATTTAAGTTTTTATTAGTTTGATAGTCTCTTTGAATTTATCAAGGTTCAAGAGACTTGATAAATGATCTTGAAACTTACAAAAACCTTGAGTTAGGTAAAAAAAATTTTAGAAACTTGCACCTTTTATTTTGTAATTTATTAATTAAATTGTTTGTAATCATCTAACATGTCTAGTTTTTTATTTTGTAGAATTTTGGGGAAAGTTACATGTAGCATTGGATGATAATTAGTTCAGAGGTTACTTTGATGGTAAAATACTACTTTTTATTTTTACATATTCTAATTTATTTTATTATGTTATAATTTTAGATCTTGATTTCCAGGTTTTGATGTCAATGGTATTACGGAATCAAAGTGCAATGTTCTTGTCATCTTGATGTGCTTTTTTTGATTGGGATGATGTGCACAATGAAGATTTATATTTTTTGCATGAAGTGTTTTATTTTTTATGGCAATGTTATTTGTTGTTTTTTTTTAAGCTCTTTTGAAGGCAAAGCTTTATAATTTTAATTTTAATTTGGTGTGTTATTTAAACTTTGATGCATGAGGAGTCCAAACTCCAAAACACAAATATTAGAAAGACTCGCAACATATTAAACACAATATTAGCACTAATAATTTAATATAAATGAATATTTAGTGATAAAAAAATATTAAATATATTATAAAATTTTGTAAAAAAATTAGATAATAGTTCCATTAATTACAAGCCTATTAGAAAGCCCATCAGAAAACCCATTAGAAAGCCCAAAAAAAATAATACAGGTTTTCCGGTTTTTCTGTTAAAAAAACCGAACTGAACCGAACCGAAACCGGTCGGTTTGAACCGGTTCCGGTTCGGTTCCGGTTTGAATTTTTAAGTTTTTTAAATTTTGATTTTGGTTAGTTTTTTAGATAAAAACCGAACCGAATCGGTTTTGCTCACCCCTAGTAAATTTTAACATGTGAAGTTTAAAACTATTTGTTGAATTGTAATATTTTTTTTATTATACACTTTTGTTTAATGAATTTCTAAACCAAATTGTGCGATTTCTGGTATGACACGCACATCTATGTTAGGAGATATGTCGAGTCATATGACTTTGAAAAGTGGAAGGATTGTATACCTCCCCATATCACTAAGAGCAACTAGGAGAAATATTTAGAGTTGTTCACGTTGGAGGGTTTTAGGAAACGTTCTTAGAGTGGGTCCTTAAACAAAAAAAAAGAGATTTACAGTTTCATTAGCAAGCATACAGGCAAGGTCGCTTCCTTTTACTAACCATATAAAGCGCTTGGTAAGAGAGCCCGTTTTAATTTCAAATATATTTTTTAAAATGGTAGTTATTATTTGTGATAACATTTAACTATGAATTTATTTTGAAGGCTATATAGCTTGGGCGTGATCTATCCGATGAAGTTATACATGGAAACATATATAAGAAGGCAGGATAAACAAAAATAGAGTGCAACAGTTCATGGATAGCAAAGCTTAGGCATTTATTATAAGTCATCTCTTAAACCTTTTGTACTTTGTTTGGACTAATGTTTTTTATCCATATCTTTAACTTCCTTATTTTCTTTTCTGGGTACAATACAACACTGGCATGCATGTCAAACACAAGGAGGACCTTTCAACCCATCCAGAATACGATCTAGAGCTGTGGTTGGAGGCTGGAGCAATTGATGGACCTGATAGGAATCAGGTTTATAGTATCTTTATAACTATGATCCAGAATCTAAGGTCGAACACAATCTAGCATGAGTCATCCATCACAACCCATTGAGTAGTTGGTTGAACAACGAACTGGTTGGAACTAAACCACTAAATTACATTAAGTTTGTCATAATTAAATCCATATATATATATATATATATATATATATATATATATATATATATATAATACAAGCTTTAGTGACCAAATGATGATCCTTATAAAATACATTACCAACAGCTTGAGAATCTATCATAGGTATGTTTTAAGACCTTTAATAACATCAAATTATCCATACGTGATACTTCAACAATTTAGTAAGAGAAATACAATTTGATAAAATCTAAAACGAACCATAATATTTACAAATCATAAATCCATACAACAAAATTGTATGAGAAAAAAACAATAAAACAAGTAAACACCCAAGCAAACATTATTAGAAATTTGGCAATGTTGAATTTCTAACCTAAGTGTTTTGTGATGAAATAAACAATAGCTTATTTAACGGGTCTGTTTTATATTTTGTTAATTTTATTGCTAAGTTAAAATTTTCAATAAATATGTAGAAATTTGAATTTATGTAGATAATTGATAATGAATTAAGAGTACTATTAGAATAAATTGAATAAGTTTGAGCTAAATCAATTTTTATGCAAACCATTTAGTTAACGTGGTTAATTACTCTATGTTGTCATCATTATTTTATATAAATTTGATATAAATAATGGATAATCATTGATGCATGTATAAAAATTCACCCTAAGAGTTGTGAGAGTTTTTCAAACAGGTTGTTTCTGTCCATAATTATGTCAGTAATATTATACATATTGATGGACTATTAGTATAAATACCGATATAAATTTCAGCCATTAAAATTTTTAAATGCAGTAGGGTATGTGATACTTCAACAACAATTTAGCATGTGTGTTTAAAATTTGCATAATTTAAAATAAATAAAAAAATAATTTTAAAAAAAAGACACACAGACAGCCGATCCGTCGAGCAACATGCAAGCATGTAAAGACACGACGACCATGCAGGATAGAAAAGATCTTTGACTTGTATTCCATTTCATTGATAATATAATAGTTTATCAGAAGAGATTTCTGATGATTAGTATCCCGTCAAATGCCGCCATTGGCATCCTTTGAATGGAGCTAGCCATCCATATTATTAGCATGTTCTCCTCCTCACACTTTCTTCTCTTAAAACAAATCTGCTCCTGCAGTGTCGACATTATCCTTTAAAATCTCTTTAATCTGACCTCCTTTTTTTCGGCCAGGAAACTTAGTTCGTGGAATTCAAAACTATGATTTTTTTTTTTGTTTTATTCATCTAGACATTAAATAAAAATATATATTTATTTCTTTTTTAATCTTATCATCATCGTCTTACTTCATCTCACTTAAATTGTCATGTTTCCTTTATCTAATCGGCTAACCTTCTTCTTCTTTTTTCTGATAAATTTCATCTAAGCAACCTTGACAAATTTTATACTGATTAGCCATCCATGAAGAACTATATATGATCATGAGATTCACGAGCTTAGGATATATTAATTATCCTTAATATCTCGCGTTCACTTCATGGAGACAACAAGTTTTCACAACATGATTATTCAATTACGCCTTTATAAATCAGCACTAATTCCTAAATGTTTATGGAACAACTAAATAACAAGTACATACTACACTATAAGTTGGACAAAAAAAAAATTGAATGAAAAAAAAATGTCTAAGATGCGGGAAATTCTTTGATAATAACATTAAATTTGATCTAGCGGTTAGACTTCAAATCAAATCGTCTGGGAGTTGCTCTGATATGACCTAGTTGACTTGACGGGTTTATAAGTAACCCAAATTATCGATAAAAATATGGTTTGAGTTTTTAAAAATTTCAAGAACGCATCTTTTTTTTCTTAACATTAGTCGGCGACATGTTGGATCGACTTGGGATAATTCTCTAAACTCATAACCTGGGTCATAAACTTCATTGAGTTTAATATTTTTTTTCCAAACAATTTTTTATTTAATTATATGATAAAAAAATATATGCTCAAAAAATTAAGCAATAATCTAATGTCAAGACGTTTGTTTGAGATTATAGTATCTTTATAGAAAGCAAACTGAAACAAATGATGAAGTCCAAGTATTAACATACTTTTTTGTTCTAATGAGAAAAAAAATGATATTTAAATATTAAAATGAAAAGCTAACCCTCATAATAGAAATAAAAGATTGATATGCATGCAAATATTTTACAACAACTATCCTTTTTATCTTAAAAGTTTTCATTCATTTTATCTTAGCAACTAATTGTTGTTGCTAATAACAAATGATTTATATATATATATATATATATATATATATATATATATAAAACCATGATACAAATACAGCTAATTCTTATAAAATACAAGAGAAACAATTTATGAGAAATCAAACTAATTTCTTTGAAATATCATACAACAATATATATAAACCATTCATTTATTTAAAAACAAAGTTAATTCAATAGAAATAATTAATGAAAGGGATTAAACAAATAAAATAAAAGAGTGATGTGAGCCCCGTAAATATAAAAATCTAAAAACCCACAAGTAAGATTGACACAATTCCAAAAAGCCAAAAATCTGATTTAATAAAAGAGTGTGACACAACAATTACCTTAAGATGAGATGCCAACACTAATAGAATATGAACCCCCCACCTAACGATTAGTGAATCGTGAATGAAAAATATAAGGAAGATTGCTACAAAAACAGTTGTTCTTCAATAAGTCAAATTTAATTCGTTAGAGAACCAAAAAATATGAGTATCCTCTCACACACACAAGCAATATTATTCTAAAATCAAAGTTTATTATACTTTGATAATTTTGATTGTTCTTTATTTAAACAAAGAAAAAAACATGTTGCTCCAAAGAAAACACCAATTTTATTCAATATCCATGGTTGAAAAGCAAACCTAAGTACAACCTAAATAACCCTATTTATAATAAGTAACAAAAAATCCTAGAAAATTCTGAAAAAATAATAATAAAAGATTACTAGTCCAAATAGGAAAATAATGTAATTCCCATACAATGGCTTCTAAACCTTGTTATAAAGACTTACTCAATGCTGATTGATTTGAAATTTAAACTCAATATAAAATAATACCTTTCAAAATTTTAGCCCGATTCAATGGTCAGATAAAAATATTCTTATTAGCATAAAACTACATAATAGAAAAAAAAATCAGCCTAAAATCGACTTTAGCTCTCCTAAATTAGCATGGAAATATTTGTAATAGTTGTCACCTCTTAGTTTCCTTGTAGAATGTGGAAAATTCTAAAATATCATGCCATTAATTACCACAAGCTCTCATTTCCTTGTGTAGCTAGGATAAATAAGAAATCCTTATAAGAAAAGGATATTGGAACATTAAAGGAATTTTTACCACACTTAAAAATTATATTACTGCCAATTAATTAAAACTAAGAAAACTTCCAAAATTAGTTGTTGAATACTATGCTAAGAGATATGTCGAGTTAGATGACTTTGAGAAGTGGAAGAATTGTAGACCTCCTTACATCACTGAGAGCAACTTCGATCTATTTTTAGGCATTTTTATATAAAAAAAATACCATCATCAAAATTTCCTCATCGAATAGAACTAGTTGACACCAAGACTGCAAGTTTTGTCGTTGAAAAGTGATCATTCGCTAACTTTCTCTCTCATTTCAAGCAATTTTTTATTTTCTTTCAAATTACTAAAATGTTAAGAAAATAAACTTTTAGACCAAAACTAAAATTGAAAAATCTAAAGGGACTACAACGTTAGAAAAAGGAAAGTATATGGACTAAACAAAACTTTTTCTAGCAAATTTGAGATTGACCAAGGGATTTCGCCTTGTTTTACACTTTAATACTTTTTTGTTGAATTTTTTCTTTCCTAGTAAATTTTAGTAAATTGGCCATTAATTTGGGTCTAGAAGGTTACAATTAGAAAAAAAAAAAAAAAGTTCTAGGATAAAAAAAATAGCTACCACGGAATACAAAAATGTTTTATCTAGTATTTTTTATAATATATTTTTAATAATAACAAATTTTCTTTATGTGATTATTAGTATATGAACTAGATCATTGGCCCACACTGCACTTCGGAATGGATCAACTTTATTTTTATGTAAAAAAATGTTCATGCATTGTTGATACGTTTTCTAATTAAAAAAAAACAAGAATCATGAACTTAAATATATGATGTATATTGGATGATATTTTTTAAAATATTAATACAACGTCTTGGATGACATTCTTTTTAAATATTGAGACAATGATATATTAATTAGATTGACCTAAGTTAACTTGTTAAATCTATTATTCGGATCATAAGACTATGATTACCCTATAGAATGCAAATCAAGATAAATTATGAAGATCGATTCATGATCAACTTAGTGTTGAAGGATAAAATTGAAAAAAAAACATTAAATTAAAAAAAGACAAAAAAAAATACTCGAGTTAACCTAAGTTAACCTATCAAATCTATAACTCAGTTCATGATAATGGGATAACCCCATAAAACATCAAATTAAAACAATTTGAAGCCCAATTTCCAAATAACTTAATGTTGAAGGATGAAATAAAAAATAAATCTATTAAAAAAGGACAAAAAAACAAAAGTCAATCATGGTTAACTTGTTAAACCCATCACATAGATCATGAGATCGGGATAACTTCATAAAAAAAAAAGAATTACAAAGCTCCATTTACAAAAGATTCAATGTCAAAGGTTAGAACCGAGAAAAAAAAACTAAATTCATGAGATCGGGATAACTCCACATAAAACAAATAAAAAAAAAGTTTTACAAAGTCCAATTTCCAAACATGTCAGCCTAGACAAACCTGTTAAACTCAATTTTCAACTAACTCAATGTTGAAGGATGAAATTGAAAAAGAAATCAATTAAAAAAAGTAGTAAAAAAAATGGCTTGAGTCTACCCATTTAACTTGTTAAATCTATAATATAGATCATTAGACCAAGATAAATTCATATAAAACAAATAAAAAAATTATAAAGCATTGCTTCCAACAAATATAATGTTAAAGGTTGAAATCGAGAAAACAAATCAATTTGAGATGGGTATATAACCCAATAGAAAGAAAATAAAAAAAACATTATAAAGTACACTTCTCAAAACAACCTAATATTGGAAGATGAAATTGAAAAAAAAAACTAAATAAAAAAAATATTGAATTGTTGAAGGGTTAAACTAAAAGGAAAAAAAACTAAAAAAAAAACCAAAAACAAAACACATTATTCCTATAAATAATATTTTGTGGGTGTGACTACAGTTTATAGTGATTTAACTACACCTTTTCGTATTTTTTAATAATTTAACTATTAAATATGTATTGAAATCAATTATATAAAATTAATAATATGTACTAAAATTGACGAGAAACAAAAAAAATACATGAGCTAGTACTATGTATTATATTGAAATAATTCAATATAAATATAAGTGATTCATTTGCATTTCTAACTCAAATGAAACACTACTAGAAAGCTATAACCTAAAACATAATGCTAAAAGGCTAATATTTTGATATTTTTTCTTACATTAAATTTACCAAAACAGTTAAGGATTATGATATATGTGATAACATTAATTATTAAATCTATCGTATTATATAAGTATACTATTGATATGGGTCATTGTATCGTATTATTAAATTATTTTGATATAAAGATACTTATCATATTATTAAATTTATCTTATCATAACTCACATATAAATATCCAAACTTTTTAGTGTTGAAGGGGATGTTTGGAAAATATAGTAACGTTTATTTTTTAAAGTATTATTTACTCAGAAATATATCAAAATAATATTTTTATTTTTATTTTTAAAAAAGTATTTTTGATATCATCATATCAAACCCATTCAAAAATATAAAAATAATTAATTTTAAACAAAAAAAAATTAAAATTTGCTCACTCCCTGCATGAAACGCAACACAAAACGTGAGTGAATTCTTGTCCATCAATCGTGGGTCTTTTATAGTGCAACTCATCACAAACATAGACTTTTGACAGCACCTTAGATCAAGTGGCCCCTTAAATTTCAAAATCTTGTTTAAGAGAAATAAATAATGATTAGTTAAAATTGATTTTTTTTATTTTAAATTATTTTTTAACATATCATTTTTAAATATACTGTTGTTAAAACTAAATTTTAAAAAAATATTATTTTAATATATTTTTAAATAAAAATATTTTAAAAAGCAACAGTTATGATGATCCAAACAATAAAAAAAATCCCTTCCTCCAAGAATTAACTCAACATTTGATTGACAAAGACATATTTCAAGGTTAAGAACAATATATAAGTGAAAAGGATATCACAATATATTATTCGAAGCACGATGTGGAAAGGGAGTGTCTCTTTCGTGCCCTAGTAGTTTTATGGCATGGTTTATCAACTACGTACGTACTTGCACGCCATTGAAAATATTCTAATATTTTTCATTTTTGGACAAATTAAATCTCAAAAAAAGGAAAAGAGACAAATGGAATGAATTCTAAAGCCTTTTGACGCCTATCATGTGTTTAGTTATGCTGTCGTGTATCATACAAGTACTGGAGTCGTAATCAGAGTGTCTGTCTGCTGAATGTGAGAGTTTAGGTACATAAACACCAAGTTCGCCTGTGTTATTTTGAAAGAACACCATGCTATAAAATTAAAGGGGACGGAGGGGGCGGCGGTTTTTGATGATGAAAGAGAAGATAGGAGGCTAGGAGACGAATAGAAGACGAGATGTTGGTGTGAGAAAGCAAGAGAACGGATGTTTTTGGCTGTGTTTAGAGAGAGAAGATATCGCCGGTGAAAGTTTTTAGCGGAGGGGAGGGGAGGGGATGAGAGCGTCAGCTTTTTTTCCGGGAATAAAAAGAGAGAATGGGGTTCATATATGAAAAACAAAAACCGATCGGACCACCATTTTCTTATAAAAAAATGCTGGTCCACACAACATTTTCTTTAAGATGTTGGGTGGACATAGCTTTCCTGTGTTTTTTTAAACTATTTTCCCATTTATGCTAATTTTCTAATTTTTTTAAGGGTGTTAATAAAAAAAAATCCAAGATTTTCTTTTGAAAAAAAAAATAACAGAAGATGCATTCTCATTATAAGAAACCTAAAATCATTGGTGCTTTTACTTTATTTCACTCTATACCCTCTCAAGAATCAAGAATGTGAATGGAAGCAATGATTCTTTGTTTTCATTTTGTTTCTCGAAACTTGTTTTTCTCCTTAATTGAATCCTTTTGTGGCTAAATTAATTGTCAATTACTTCTGATTTGTTAAAAAATAATAAGATTTAATGATTTAGGACCACCATGAAAAACAAAGGAAAACTAGGGTGGTAATTTAAAAAATAATGTTAAAAGTTCACTTTGGTCCGTCTACTTTCCAATTAATACGTTGTTGATTGTTTTAGTTTTTTAAAAATTAATTTTGTTCAAAACTTTATTTTTTTATTTTTATACTCTTGGTTTGAGAGAGAAAACAAAAAGTCATTAGATTTTTATTGAAGAGAGACAAAATCATTGGTCTATTTTTTTTGGAGGTCCAAGCATACTAGGCCATCCAAATCCAACCAAATTTGATTGATTTTAAACTGGTTTTTGAAATTTGTTTTGATTTGGTTTCTGTAGGATTATCAGTCTCAGATGAAACATCATGGTATTTAATTGGTGGTTAATTTTGCGAGTATTTATTTTTATTATCTTATAATTAAAAAATAAAAAAATTTTATTAAACCTAGAGGATCATGACCCGGACTGCAGGTTCAGTAGGTTAACCAAAGTTCATGATTTGTTTTGATATGCTTCTCATAGGATTATCATAGTCTTATAATCCGAGTCACTGGTATGACAAGTTAATCTATATTGATCTAAATCAAACCAATATCCTTCTATCATAATATGATTTTTGAAAAAAATGTCAGTCTCCATATTATTATCTCAATATTTATAAAAGATGTCAGCTGATATACATAAAATTTTGAATTCATAATTAAAAAAATATCTATGTTAGAAAATATATTAGCAAAGCTTGAATATTTTTGTATATTAAAAAAAATAATCCAACTAACAGCATAACTCAGCCAGTGATATAGTTGTTTGCTAGCTAATTCATGTTAATAATAATCTTCTAATAAACAAAAAAAAAATAAAAATAAAAAGTGGGAGAAGAGGATGAAAAGAAGAGTAAAAAACAACTCCTCTACCCAGCAAACACGGGAATACTTGATTAGAATAAGCTTACGGTTTCATGATCTCATCAGACTGTGATTAATGAATAAATTCGAATTTGAAACTTCAGCATATCCAATTTCATCGATTAATTACAATATTAAATACTGATTATCTTTTATTAGATTATATCATAAATAAATTATATCCATATGTGACAAACAAATCCATATAAATTTTTAAATTTATCTTTTTTTTTTTTATAGAAGTTATTTTTTTTATGTGGTGTTGAAATGGAAGTTATTTTTTAATGTGTTTTTTTATTTAAAAATATATTAAAATAATATTATTTTTAATATTAGTATTTTTTAACTACAAAAACAAATAAACTCATATTATAATAAAATGATATGGGTAATGGAAACACATGATTATAATTTATATGTTCATGCTATATGAGAAAAGTTGGCTTTTATATGAGAGAAGTCTGTTTGGAAGTGTGATTACGGTTGCTTTTTAAAATTTTTTTGTGTCGAAATGAATCAAAATAATTTTTTTTATTTTTAAAATCAGTGCATCAAAACAATTTAAAATATACTAAAAAATTAATTTTTAACAAAAAAAAATGAATTTTAAGGAACGCGATTTGTACCGTGTGTGTGTGTATAAAGGGATCATACATTTTTAGAGAACGTTTGGGAACGTCGTGTAAACCGTGTTTCCCAAAATTCAATTTTTTTTTTGTTTAGAGGTTCTCAATTAATTATATATATATATATATATATATATATATATATATATATATATATATATATTAAGACCATTATTGTAAAAATCTATTAATTTCTTTGAATGTATGATATAGAGGTGGAGTACGATTTAATTTGTTTAGAAAAAAATAACTCAATCTTGATTGGTGTACAAGTAAAATATCTATTTCTATCAAATATAAAAAATTCAAAAATCCAATGACAAAATACTAGAAAACATTTCAGTATTATTTTATAAAGTTACTCAAAACAATGTGCTATTGCAAATTTTGGCTTTAGAATTTTTTTATTTTAAATTATTTTTATATACTAATTTCAAAAGTAAAATTTAAAAAATAATATTATTTTAATA
>Ga0325414_1005542_pt1 | contig 13362 bp, 10 predicted proteins | sample PopdelMetagenome_8_FD_206183 | JGI IMG/M metagenome (GOLD analysis project Ga0325414, IMG submission 206183) | Populus deltoides microbial communities from Bellville, Georgia, United States - Leaf-PdKOR-R3 | ecosystem: Host-associated > Plants > Phyllosphere > Phylloplane/Leaf | place: USA...
ACTTGATTTGTTGTTAACATAAGTTATAATCATGAATGCCTGACAACATTTACAAGTATTAGCATTATTCGAATAAAATAACTAATGTAATCATGTTAACAATTTATAATCTGATTGGAACCTCCTTATGTGTGGTTTCCAATTGAATAATAAGAGTTTATACTATACTTGTTTGAAATACAATTAGTGGATTCTCTAACCTTGACATTTGTTTTTATCATTGTTTAATTCTCATATTGATCTTCATCTCAAAGTTCCCATCAACTTCTTCATCATCTTCTTCTTCTTCTCCTTTATTATTATTATTATTATTATTATTATTATTATTATTATTAGTAGTAGTAGTAGTAGTAGTAGTAGTAGTATTATTAGTATTATTATTATTATTATTATTACTATTATTATTATTATTGTTATTGTATTGCTGTTACCTATAATTTATACAATTAACCTCCCTGTGGTTCGACCCCGGTCTTGCCGGGTTATTTATTACTTCGATACTTCTACACTTGGAAAAAGACATCAATCTTTTGGTCGTGTCAGGTATTTTGACAAAATATTTTGATCAAGCTCCAACATGCGATTAAGATTAATCAATCCTGAAGATTAAAATTATTTTGATTGCAGAAATAACTTGATACTTGAAAATGACATGAGGTGACCAAACAATTTTGAACTCATACCTCCTGAAACTGAACCACACATCATATAGCTAAGTTTTAGCAGTATGCATAATGACATGTAGTGGATTCAGTAGTTATGGACTCGTGAATCATGTCTCTTACAAGTCCAAACAATTACACTGGATGAGGTCAAAATTTATCGGTTCTAACCGAACTTGCTTGAAATGAGGAAAGGTCATTTTTGTTATCCTTTCACATTTCTTGAAATATTATCCCTTGCAGTCCCATTTTGAGTTTGATAGAATATTTCTTTCAAAAAACCTTGACCAGGATCACACCCCACATTGGGGGCAAATGAGAGATATTTTGAAGACACTAATAGAATTAATGGATAAAAAGAAGGGTAAGATTGGAAGCCCAACAATGAAAAAAAACAAAGGAGTGAAGGGCATCCAAGAAAACTTTGAGAAAGGCTATGTAAAAGACAAAAAAAAAATGGAATGAAAGGAAAATGTCTATCAATCCTAAGAAAGGCAAAGAAAGTTTTAATTGAAGAAAGACACATCAAATGCCAAAAGTCAACACCAAAAAATCAAGCTTCATGTCTTTAGGTGTGTCTATGGTAAAGCCTTTAGTGTCATCAAAAGATTAGATCGATTATTCATCAAAGAAAAAGTTGGATTTGCATTATGACCTATGTTAAGAGAATTCTGATCTTTGAGATTAACAAGGTTATATGTCACTTTCTCTACAATGACAACAAGAGAAAGAGAGTTAATGAATAGTTGATGTTGATCCTAGGTCTTTGAAACCCTCAAACACCTTTTGAGCTTGTGAATTTTCCTTTCTGTCATAAGCCATGAGCCACAGCCTGTATTACGTGCTTTTAAAAGCCCTTTTTAATCAAGTAAGCAATCTGAACCGATAAGTGGCGATCTCAAAACTTGAAGAGTTGTTCCATAAGGGTCGTGACTTCATGAATCAAGCTACTGATTATTATGCATGTTGATAAAATTGGTGCTAAAAAAGAAAACAATTTTTCTTGATGAATCCTTAAGTTTTGACTTGAGTCTTTTGTTTCTTGAAATTCATAGAAGGTCACTTCATCGCAGATTATCAAAAGATATATCCAAGATCAAAGATTAAAACTGACACAAAGAACCATGAAAAAAGTCATTTTAATCTTACAATGGCTCATTTCTGTTTTCAAAATATAAGACAATCAAAGGATTACATTGAATAACGTGTGTTGGATCTTTAATCGAAGAAGCTTAAAATTAAAAAAAAATAAAAACAAACATCTCCCTGATTTCATTCAACAATTAGATTTGAATAAACATGACCGTTGAAATATGAGATTTGATTCCAGAACAAGAAAGATTGTCAAACAAGATGAATATCGATTAAATTTGAAAAATCTTTGATAAAAAATGACATCAACATTTCTTGACACTCCTTGAAAACTTGACTACCTAGGGGTAGGATAGTGGACCCTGAGAAGGGAAACAAGCAGTATTCAGACTAGCTAGGGGGCAATGAAAGACGATTAAATAATGAATCAGTGAGTTGAGGGCAATGGTGTTCAAAGAAAGATAATCAGATGAACAAGCAAACTCAGATCATATTGGGGGTAATGGTGGTTAAAGACAATCCCAGCAGCAATTGATGAACAGCGTTGCACTTAAAGGATATCTTCATATCTTCATCTTGGTTTATCATCTCCAACATGGCTACGACTTTTAAACAACGTTATCATATAGTCACATTTGAATGAAGTTGGAAGGATGCACCCATCAAGACTGATTATGGTACCATCTGTTTTGAAACCCAAAGGTGCACTTCACCGCATGAATATAGGTGATGAACATCATTGATAATGTCAAATCATTTCTTTGCATAAGCTGATTTAACGAGCTGAGAAGAACCATGGAGAAGAACGTTGAGCTTACAACGATGAGCTTTTTACTACAAGCTATGAGATGCGTGTCTGACATGCATGTTTGGATGACTTGGCAATTCTATGAAGGTTGATGACCGCATATACTTGAAAGGTATGTTTCAACTGGAGGCAAGTTCATGACTGACTGACAATCTTGATGGGTGTTGGCAAGATGCCCACAATCAATCAGAGGATAATTCTCAGAAGAATCCAAAAAAGAAAATCCTTCATGATGAATCAATCAACACTACACTTAGGGGCAGAGTCTAGCTTGATAACAAGAGTAGTAATCCTCATAGACAGCCTAAGATGGGCATTGTACTTGCATTTGAGTGGAAGGCTAGCACGTAAATGAGCTAATGCGTCGAAAGAACAAAGAAAGCTTTGGAATGCAAACAAAAGCACCCTAGGATGATGGATCATCAAAGAGGAGGGGACCTATATTTCAAATCAGGTAAGAATGCATACATGTCATCTAATCTCAAAGCACTGCACATACTTGTGATTGTTACAGGAAGATCCTCAATGAAGTCCAGCAAGATTATGACAAAGAAAGAATCATTGAGTTGATGATAACAAAGAATCGGTTTAGATCTTGGAACGAGAAGAGAATGAGATGAACCGTGCTAGTAGGAGAATCTCAAAGAAACGAGGAGATCAACCCTGTCATTAAGAGGAGTCTTCAAGTCAACCCTGCAATCAGGAAGCGTCGTTTGTCAGCCTTATCCTGTCAAGACTTCACCTGCCAAGTCTTTTTGCCAGGTAAGTCACATTTTTCCATTTGGGTAGGTCACCCATCATAATGAGACCATCATCTTCCATTTGGGAAGGTCACCCATCATAATCAGACCATCTTCTTTCATTTGGGTAGGTCACCCATAACAATGAGACCACTTCAAAATTTTTCCATCTTTCATTTGGGTAGGTCACCCATCATAATGAGACCGTTTTTAACATTCTTTCATTTGGGTAGGTCACCCGTTACAATGAGACCACTTTTTATATTTTTTTGGTTTTGGTTAAAGGAGGTCGCCAGATGGGATCTCACGTAGCTTTGGTTAAAAGGAATCGCCAAATGGAATTTCAGGTTGACCGAACTACACACATTCTTTGGTTCTAGTTAGAGGGGATTGGCGAAAGGAATCTCAGTCTATCCTAACCACAGAGGATTTTGGTTCTGGTTAGAGGGGATTGGCGAAAGGAATCTCAGTCTATCCTAACCACACACCAGAATTTTGGTTCTGGTTAGAGGGGATTGGCAAAAGGAATCTCAGTCTATCCTAACCACAGAGGAGTTTTGGTTCTGGTTAGAGGGGATTGGCAAAAGGAATCTCAGTCTATCCTAACCACACAGGAGTTTTGGTTCTGGTTAGAGGGGATTGGTGAAAGGAATCTTAGTCTATCCTAACCACACAAGTTTTTTGATTCTGGTTAAAGAGGATCGGCGAAGGGATCTCAGTTTAGCCTAACCACACACAGACTTTGGTTCTGGTTAGAAGGGATCGACGAATGGATCTCAGTTTAGCCTAATTGCAAAGGATTTTGGTTTTTGGTTAGAGGGGATTGGCGAAAGGAATCTCAGTCTATCCTAACCATACAGGAGTTATGGTTCTGGGGATCGACGAAGATATCTCAGTTTAGCCTAACCACACACAGACTTTGGTTCTGGTTAAAGAGGATCGGCGAAGGAATATCAGTTTAGCTTAACTACAAAGGATTTTGGTTCTGGTTTGAGGAGATCGGCGAATGGATCTCAGTTTAGCCTAACCACGCAGAATTTAGCTTTTGTTAAAGGGAATCGCTAGATAGGATTTGAGGTTGACCGAGTTACGCACCAGTTTTGGTTCTTGTTAGATCGCTAGATAGGATCTCAGGTAAACCCAATCAAAAGGGCTGGTTGCCCTTGAAAATAGACCAAAGTGAGTATATGTGGGCAGGTTGCCCGTGAAAATAGACCAATATGAGTGTGTGGGTAGGTCGCTTGTGAAAATAGACCACTGTGAGCGTGTGTGGGCTGGTCGCCCTTGAAAATAGACCACTATGAGCGTGTGTGGGCAGGTCGCCCTTGAAAATAGACCAATGTGAGTGTGTGGGCAGGTCGCCCGTGAAAATAGACTACTTTGAGTATGTGTGGGCTGGTCTCCCTTAAAAATAGACCACTGTGAGCATGTGTGGGTAGGTCGCCCCTGAAAAAAAACCACTTTGAGTATGTGTGGGCAGGTCGCCCATGAAAATAGACCAGTGTGAGTGTGTGGGCTGGTCACCCCTGAAAATAGACCATTTTTCTTCAAAAGGGACAGGTTGCCCAAGATAATGAGATCGTTTTCCTTTTGTCTTCTTTACAAAGCTTACTATGCAAAACATTGAGGAGTTTTGCTTCGTAAGCATTGTAAAGAGGGGGCATCTGTTGTTACCCAATTTTTAACCATCTTTTTGATAAATTTTCAAAAAATCCAAAAATAGCAAAAAACAACGAAAATCCAAAAAAATATGTTTTTAATATATTTGCACCGTTTTTAGCATTTTCAACGTCGTTTAAGACTTTTCACGCGTCATTTTTAAAATCATTAATTTTCCTCATTTGAGTTGACGTTGATATTGCTCGTTTTCAAAAAATACAAAAGAATTAAGAAAAATCAAAATTTTACAAAAAAAAAAAGTTGAGGGACCAATTTTGTGACCCAAGCAACATTTTGCCTATAACTAGTTGCCTTCAACACACACCAAGGGGGGAGGAAATTTACAAAGGGGAGGGGGGTAGTTTGTAGAGTAAAGAAGAAAAACAAAAGCCCTAAATCTATCATTTCTCCAGGCCGCCGCCGCCCCCCTCAGCTTAGACCCTCACTTTAGCCATCCCCTCATTTCCCTTTCCAGTTAACAGAACCAGGGACCTAAACCTTCAACCCCGGCCATCTCTTCCCCTCACTCTTGGCTGCACAGAGCCCAGCCTCTCCCTCTCACAGGAGCCGACCCATTCGGCCTCCACAGAAGCCAGCTGCCACCCTCCTTTCCCTCACAGATCTCCACCGAACCCCAAACCTCCAACAGTAGCATTTCCTTCCTCATCAGCAACGTCTGCTTCCCCTTCAGTTTCCTCAACAACAACGGCCACAGACCAGCCAAGACAGCCCGTGCTCTTCTTCATCTTCTGCACACCGGCCTTGGCAGCAACCCACACCGACAGCTCCCTCCTCTAATCGCCAGATCTGCCACCATCAGAAATCAAATGGATCGAGAGAAGGGGAGAATGGAGATGAAAGAGATCTGAAAAAGGGCCACCGCCGATGCAGAGGGGGAGGGGAGAAGAAGCCGGTAGACCTGCCACCTGAAGAAGGGAAGAACAGAAAACTCGAAAGAGAAGACAGAAGAGAGTAGATATGAAAAAAGGAGAGAATCGGAAGCTTTGCATTATGTTTTTTTCCCCTTTGCAGGTAACAGTGGTTCTTACAGCCAGCAAAGAAGGGAAGGGAAGAAGAAAGCATGGCAGATCCGCCCATTTCTGGGCATTGTCAGTGGCGGCGCGTGAACCCACGCACCACCAGCCACGGTGGCGCGTGAAGGAGACCCGCCGCCACTGTTCCGGTGGTGTAGACGGCCTTCCCTGCAATTTCTGGAGTTTTAGGGGCTCTTTTTGTAAATTTCAAATTGTTTAATGTAATTTTTATTTAGTTTTGAATTTTTATAATTTGTAGTGTGGATGTAACAAAAAAAAAGAAAAAAGAAATAGAAAAGAAAAAAGTAAAGTGAAAGTGAAAGAGGATGTGATGTTTATATTTTGTTTATGATTTTTTTTTGATAAAATTGTGAAGAATAAAGAAGAATTTAATATTTTGATTTGCTCACGGTTAAAGATTATAAACTTACATGGAAGTCGTATTTCTAATAATCGATGAAAGAACAAAATTTTTAAAACTTCTTTAACACATCAAAGACACGAAGTAACTTACCTCAGGTAGAATGCATTAGGCGTGCAAATACATTTCCTAACCACAACCAATCTCTTACTCGTGAATCTTTGATAAGACCAGTGCACTCGGGTTTCCTAGTATACTAGGTGGTGACTCCCAAGTCGCGCGGGTACACGTGCGACATGCATAATATCCATTTTATGAAGTGTTTCTTATCCTTTTATTTTCATTTTAGTAGAAAATTTTTCAATTTTAATAAAATTTCGTTAGAGTTTCCTCTATAGGCAACTCTAACTAAAATTTATCATGCATTAAAATACCATAACAATACTAACAACTCAATACATAACATTTCACTCAATCCACAATCATAGGTAGCCTTATTTGCATACCCTTTAAATTACAATCCACTATCATCATTGTCACCCTTAATTGCATCATATATATATATATATATATATATATATATATATATATATATATATATATATATATATATAACATTATTTCATGGGGCTATAAAATAATATGACATAGATAGACAATAAAAGTTACATTACTTAACAATTGAATATTCTACCCATTACAATTCCAAAATATTTAGACTAGACATGTGCATTAGTTAGTTACATATCATGCCATGGAATTATAAAACTTCTACCTAATATAGACTATCAAGACCTAGCTAAGATGCTGCTGCTATAATGACAGATGGAATAAACCTATAATACATACACATAAAACAAACAAAAACTAATTAAAAAGAAGTATATTTAACATTTAGGCAACATATTACTACTTAAAATACACACCCAAATACAATAATTGTCTTTACATAGAATAATTTATTTTTCAAATACAACACCGTCATTTCAATCCACCCACATCACACAACTAGTTCCATTAGAGCCACTCATAACCTTTACATAATTAGTTATATCAAGGTAACTTCTTCTTTTTTCACTTAAAACCATAGCTTTTATAATTGGTTTTAACCTTTTCAATATAGACTCCACTCATGTGATTCATTTTACTTCACAAGACAATAGCCCATGCTCATCCAACCATCTTTTTTTTTTCTAATTTAACAGCCCTTTCTCATACAACCGATGTAATTCCATTAAATCAACAAACCTTATTCATGCGGTCAATTATATACTTTTAAATCAAAAGCCCCCACTTGTCCAGCTGGCTAAACTATTTTTCATAAGTTATCAAACCCTGTTTGTGCAGCTGGCTTGAACCATTTTTTTTTTCAAATCAATAGTCCTTATTCATACGAGCGACTTAATTCTTTACAATAATTATTTTTACTATGTTTCCTTTCAACAACTCATTTCTCAAATAAACATAATTATTAAAATGACATTACTAAAATTAAAAAGGCAAAGTGTTGGGCACCCACTTGGTCCTCCTATCAAGCGGGCGCCTTTTGTTAACAATCCAACATCAGATGTCTCTCCGAACTTCAATGAGCCATCCATAACAGTACCTAAAATTATTTTAATTTTTTAAATCATAAAACACAAACACATCATCATCCATTACCATGCTACCATTTAACTTCCAAATACAATCATTTATATCTTTGTACCTCCCTTTTACTTCCATACATACAATTTATATTTCGTTATATTTCATTACTTCCGACCATACGATCTATAATATTTTCAATTTATCCAATTACACTAAAACACATACAAGTTCACATTTTCATACCAACCCATGCCATTCCAATTTCTTTTCATATTACCCATTTACAATTAAATATAGAACCCTCACAATCCATATAACCATTTTTTATTTTCAAAATGTCATTACGTACTACTATATCAAATTTGCATCCAAACACATATAATTCCCTACATATTCCATATTAATATATATTAACTCATTTTATACGCCACCCATAAATCTTACATTTTATATTGCTAAACTTCTCAAAAACATGTTAACTTATTTTTATGTTATTCCTTTTACAATCCAATATTTACATTTATATTCTTTTATTTTCTTATTCTTTTCTACTAATTACACGTCTACACACTTTATTGCATTTTCCTACCACAAATTTCATAACCAACACGTAACACTATATTTTCATAATACCCAAACCAACATAATATAATTACATTCCTAATTTCCCTAATTATGGTTAGCCACTAAACCTTTGATTTTTTGTATGATTGGCTTTTCCTTTCACTAATTTAATGCTTAATCATATAGTGCTCATTCAATTCATCAACAACTAACATGCACTCATTTTTTCCAAAACAAATCACATAAACCCTAAAATTCAAGATTCAGGGTTTTTTTAATTCTTCACATAATTGATCAAATTTAAATAATTTATATGCATTATCTTAACCCAACAACAATAATGAACAATCAAATTAAACATTCAATCACAAAAAACATTATGAATCTTAATTTCAAAAATTGGAGAAATTTCAATCCAAACATAAAATCCAGAACACATTAAACTAATTTGTTAGAACCCTTACCACAACCAAAGCAACCAAATAGAACGTGTTTCTTACAATAACTCTAATGAATCCCCTTCCCTTTTCACTTTTCCACACTTTCTATCTCAAGTTTTATAAACTTCCACCTCCGTTCTCTCTTTATTTACTCCCAATTTGGTTTGATATTATAAACAAAAATCACTTAATCACTCTCCATAACCAATAACCCAAGTAAACTTGAAGAAAAGAAGAACAAGATTATAAATATTAAGTGTTTTCCACTTTACTTGGCAATAGGTTTTATTGAGAGAGGAGGGAGATTATTTCAAGTCTACAATAATGCCAGTCCTTTTTTATACCCTATATGGTATTTTTGTCAAAAACTCTAATCACCAGTATTTTTTTCATATTCATTCTTTTTATGATTTTGTCCAGGTTTCATACATAAAAATTTCGTCATTAGTCATAATAAAATTTCTCTAAATTATTATTTTTTTGGTTAAAAGTCATGTTATTAAGTGCAAGTTTATTTCGATCGTCAATATTTTCATGCAAAAATTTATACTTTAATTTGTTTAGGGTTTTACACTAACTTACCAAGAATTTTCACCACCAATCATATATATTATCTAGTTTAAATTTAAGTGATTTATCATGGGGTTTACAATTCTCCCATATTTAGGATTTTATTTATGAAATTAGGAATTACCTTCTTTAAAAAAAGTTTCAGATACTTATTTTTCATTTTTACTCCCTTTTTCAAGTTTCCTTTTTTTACTTGAGAGTTCATCTATATCACTATTACTAGAGGCACCACCTTTTTTTGCAATTTCTTTTCTATTGGATTAGTAACCCTTACCATCTTAACCTTAAATGTTAAATATTCTTAAATTTCTAATGGCACTTTGAGAAATACTTGAGACACGGTACACATTGTTTATCTTTGATAAGTGTGCTAACAATGTTAATTGGTAGGCCATTAGTTTGATCCTCTCTCTAACTTTAAAGGGACTGATATTTCTTGGTGCTAGTTTCCCTTTCTTTTCAAATCAAATTACATTCTTTTAAAAAGTGACCTTCAACAACACCTGATCTCTTACCTCAAATTCTAACAGTCTTATATGATTATCAATATAATTTTTTTTGTCTATCTTAGCCTTTTTTCATTTTGGCCTTAATTTTTTGAACCTTAACTATAGTCATTTGCACTAACTCTTATCCTAATAGTTTCAATTTGCCAACTTCATCGCAACATAAAAGAGTATGATATTTCTTCCTATATAATGCCTCAAACAGGGCCATATCTATGATGGCCTAAGAACTGTTATTATACACAAATTCTACCAATAACAAATGATTCTCTCAGCTCCCTCCATAATCTAAAACATATAGTCTTAGAAGGTCCTATAATATTTGAATAGTCCTTTCTAATTGTCTATCAGTTTGAGGGTGAAAAGTGGTACTCAAATTCAATTTCATCCCAAAAACATTCTGTATACCTGGCCATAAATAGAAAGTAAATCAGGGATCCTGATCTAAAATAATTGACAATAGGGGACTCTATATAATCTAATTACATCATAAATATATAATTTGGCCATTTTATCCACTAAATCTTTCATCTTCATTGGTATAAACAAAATAGACTTGGTTAGCCAATCAATAACCACCCAAATTGTATCATTTATTTCAATATTCTTTGGTAGTTTAAGATTGGGATATAAAAAAATAATTAATCATTACTCATAAAGACCAAAGATTATGTCAGGGTTAGCTCTAGGATATATGTTGTACTTGTTGTAGCTTTCATGGTTTAGAGTTTTGAGGTATCCATCAATGGTCATACATTCATATACTAATTTGTTGCATTTTAAAAATTAGTTTTTATAATTGTTTTGTGTATCTTTTAATGTTAATACTTTTATTTTCTTATATATCTCTTGAGATAGTTTAACTTTTTCTTTCAATTTTTCTTGTTTGGAAGGAACTATTTTTCTGCAGTGGTTTAGTTAGTGTTTTTTTTTTTAGTTTCACCTGTAACTAGAAAAATGAAACTTTCTCTCAAGGTATTTATATTGGATCTCCAAACTCATAGGCTAATATAATCTCATAATTGGGCTCATTTTTAGGCTCATTTTCAAAATATTCAAGAGAACTATCTCTATTAGTATTTATTTTATGGATTAACTTTGACTTAAGATCATGAGAATCCTTCCTTACCATGGTAACTCTTATCTTGATATTGAAAAAAGAGATCATATAAATTAGTTTGGATTTGAGTGATGTGATTCATTAGCAACCTCTCTTTCCAGAATATATATATATATATATATTTAATATCAAATTAAAAATTAGCAAACCATACCTACCATCCAATTAATCTTTTGTTTGCTAATGTTGACTCGGGTTATTATATATAAAGGCTTTAGCTTGTTTATTATTACTTCTAACTAAAAATATTTTAGACAAAAAAATGTATTTTAAACTTCTCAATACCTATTTTTATGGCTAAAAGTTCATTTTTATTAGAGTGATAATTAAGTTCACTAGCTTCAAAGAGTTTAATGAGTATCAATATAATATTTCTTTCCTTCAATACTCCTCACCAATACATGTAAAGAATCAATTTCAAGTGATTCTAAAGAAAGTTTTAGATTTGATATTCTATGATAACAATCTTCGGTGGTCTAATTCCACTTATATCATTAACTTAAAAACTAAAACATGTGGGGTGAATACTGTGCAACCGACATTGTTCATCCTCTCACAAAACACTGTGGATGACTTTATTTTTTAAAAAAAATTATTTTAGTCCTTAAAGTTTTATTTTGGATGATTTGATCCCGATTGAAGGCCAATTGATTTGGATTTCTCAGGTAATGATATAATTGTAAGAATAGAGACCGAAATTAAAAATACACCAAATATGGGTGGCATTCCAGAAGTTTTAGGTGAGATACACTTCGGTCCTCTAACTTTAAAAATAACGCAAATTATATGATTTCAGTGCCTCAATCTTTTTCAAATTGAATTTTGGTACAAAAGTTCATTTTTGTTGTTTTTTAGTCACAGTTGAGAGAAGAGAGAGAAATGTCATTGGATTCTGGCAATAGAGAGAGAAGAATATCGTTGACATCAATTTAAGGCACCAAAACGGTCAATGTTTGTGTCTAATGGTTCCGTTTAATGAGGAGAGTTCATATTACATGTTTTTTTTCCCTTTAAAGTTCATGAAAAATAGATCTGAGCTTAGTTTTTTTTTGTTCCAAGTTTATTTCAATTTTTGGAATGATTTTTTAGTTTTTTTAGGGCATGGATAGGCTTATCATGGTTCTTAAGGTGTTTTGGTTCAAAATTGATTGAAAAATAGGTTTTTAGATAAAAAAACTGAAGCCCTGATTTTTCAGCCACTATAGTAGCTAGAACCTAAGCAAATTAGATGACGCGTCGACTGCCACAGTAGGCAACACATCGTTAGTTTTTTATATTTCAAAAAAATTTCATGCGGACCCCAAATTAAAAAAAAAGGCCAAATCGTGCATGTTTTGATGAAATGGGTCAAGTAGGGTCAAGTAGACTGACCTGACTTGCTAGACTCAACAGCTCTTGGCCTTTGCTTTTTTCTTGTTTTTTTTCCTAATTTATTTTTGTTTCTAATTATTTTTTTTAAAACTAATGCTTTTTTTATATGGTTTTTTCTCTAAATGTTTTTTTTATTTAGATTAATATCATTTCTCTCTTTTATTTTATTTAGAGAGCCTCTTTTAAACGACAATTATTTTTTTTTGTTATTTATTTAAATTTTTGAAGAGTTTTTCTGATTCATCTACACTTTTTATCTTCTTTATATATGAACTTTATTTTTTAAAATAAAAAAAAATTATTTTCAGTTAATATTTCTAATATGTGCAGCATTGTATACTGTTTGTTTTTCATTTTATTTTATTCAATCAATTTATTTGATGTCTCTATTTCTATTATTATTTGCTTGAATAAAAAATTATTTTAATAAAAAATTTAGCAGGCATAACTGAGTAAATTCTCGGCTATTGAGATTAAATATCTTGATGTAATTTGTCTCTCAATTTTTTATTTTTTTAGTTATCGTTTATGATTTTGTTATCTATTAACATAAATAGTTCTTAATTTATTTAATTACATGTATGTATAAAAAAATTTAACTACAAAAACATGTTGAAAAAACTTGTGCATGTAATTTTTTATTTGAAAATAATATATAAACCACGGCGAAGCACGGATCAAGTATATAGTTTTTTAGCGTTTCTTGTAATGTTTTCTCTTTTTAACTAAAATTTTCAGATATAAATTAGAACATTTAATAAATTCTACTAAGTAATAACCCTAAAATTTAAATCCAAGAATTTTAAAAAATAACTAGTGACCCACCATTTGAAAATAGGTTTGGG